>Ga0209697_10004661_pt1 | contig 17649 bp, 14 predicted proteins | sample AliMusrvi5mmetaG_FD_184115 | JGI IMG/M metagenome (GOLD analysis project Ga0209697, IMG submission 184115) | Freshwater lake bacterial and archeal communities from Alinen Mustajarvi, Finland, to study Microbial Dark Matter (Phase II) - Alinen... | ecosystem: Environmental > Aquatic > Freshwater...
AGCACCGCGCCATCCAGAAACGCGTCAAGGACCTCCAGAACCTCGGATTCGATGTCATTCTTACGGCCTTGCAGGAGGCATAAAGAACTGCACTCTATTCAGCAGTTCGGATTGGCTTTCATAGCAGAGGACGCAGAGAGCGCAGAGGGAGTCGGGTTTCCTGCCCATTGCCCTGCCCCCGCCAACCATCTCAAAAGGGCTAAAAATGGCGCAGAATCCGACTCAAATCCAGTGTTCTCTCTGCGCTCTTTGCGACCTCTGCGGTTGAATGTATTTCCTCAGCGTTCTCAGCGGTGAAGCAACAGATGGAACTGGACCCCTCTGTCGAATCAGCTCACAGCCCCGGGGGGAAGCCCAGGGCGAGCCTCACGCAAGCGATGGCGGGGTCCACGCTGCCATCGGCGCGGCGGATGAGGATGGGGGCCTCGGCCTCGGGGCACTGGGCCAGGGCCTCGAAGCCCTCGGGCAGATCCTCGCGCCTCACGGCGGCGAACACGTCCAGGCCGTAGAGTTCCCCCTCTTTGAAGATGATCTCGCGGCGGTGCAGGCAGAGGAGGCCCGCCTCGGCCAGGGCCGCCAGGGCCCGCTCCCGCTGGTCGTTGGGAAACACGCAGGCGAAGAGCCCACCGGGGGCCAGCAGACGGCTGGCGGCCTGGGCATAGTCCGCGATGCTGCCTCGCACCTCCAGGCGCGCAGGCACGGACTGGGAGTGGGCGGCGGCCAGGCGCTGGCCTTCAGGCCAGTAGGGGGGTGTGCCCAGGACCAGGTCGAAGGGGGCCTGATCGGAGAAGAGCTCCGGGTCCCTGAGGTCCCCCAGGCGGGGAAAGACGCGGCCCTCCTGGCCGTTGTAGCGGATGGACTTCCGGGCCAGGCGCAGGCTCTGCTCCTGGGCTTCCACGGTGTGGACCTCGGCGCCGGGGCAGCGCCAAGCCGCCAGGAGGGCCACGCTGCCGATGCCCGAGCCCAGGTCCGCGATGCGCCCAGCCCGGGGGCACCAGGTGGTGCCGTACCAGGCGGTCACCAGGTCATCCACGCTGAAGCGGTTCCCCTTGGCCAACTGGAAGATGCGCCAGTGCCCACAGAGTCCGTCCAGGGTCTCGCCCTCTTCCAGGTCCACCCCACCCGGCGGCACGGGGCCGGGGCGGGTCCAGCCCTTGAAGGCGGGACCGGGGGCGGGAGTGGGGCGGCGCGACATCCATCCATTGTGAAGTAGACCTCGGAAACCAGGGACCAACTGAAACAACGAAAGACGCGAAACGCCCTTCGGGTACGCGGAAACAACCGGCCACCTTCCCCATCTGTCCAGGAGCCAAGTGGCCGCAACATCTGATTTCGCGACCTTTCGCGCCCTTCCGCGGTTGCTCTTCCCTCCTGTTTTCTGCGGTTCCGTCTGGCGTCCGCTGCCCCTCTGCGCGACACTCAAACATGGCTGCGTCTGGGAAAGCCCCGGAACCGATCCTCCGCGAGGGGGAAGGATCTGCCTGTGACGAGGGCAGTTTCCTCAGCCTGGAGGGGGCCTTTGAGCGGGTGAAGGCGGCCTTCGTCCAGCACCATCCCAACGGGGACCTGGCCCTCCTGAACCGGGCCTTCACGGTGGGTCGGGAGATGCACGCCACCCAGCTGCGCAAGAGCGGGGAGCTCTACTTCTTCCATCCCCTGGCCGTGGCCCAGAGCCTGGCCGACTGGCGCCTGGACGCCGTGAGCGTGGCCTGCGGGATGCTCCATGACGTGGTGGAAGACACCCTCATGACCCAGGCCCAGGTGAAGGCCCAGTTCGGGGACGAGATCTCGGAGATCGTTGACGGCCTCACCAAGATGAGCAAGCTGGCCTTCACGGACAAGCACCTGCTCAACGCCGAGAACGTCCGCAAGCTGCTGGTGGCCATGGGCAAGGACGTACGCGTGCTGCTGGTGAAGCTGGCGGACCGGCTCCACAACATGAAGACCCTGGGCGTCATGGAAGAGGAGAAGCGGCGCCGCATCTCCCGGGAGACGCTGGAGCTCTATGCCCCCTTGGCCAACCGCCTGGGCATGGGCATGGTGCGCCTGGAACTGGAAGATCTGGCCTTCCGCCAGCTGGAGCCGGAGCAGCACACCGAATTGCTCAACGCCGTGGAGCGCAAGCGGGCCAAGCTCTCGGACACCATCCAGGAGATCCAGGGCTCCCTCCAGGCCATCCTCCGCCAGCAGGGCATCGCCGCCCATGTCACCGGGCGCATCAAGCACCTCTACGGCATCTGGAAGAAAATGGGCACCCAGGCCAAGGGCTTCGAGGATATCCACGACTGGCTGGCCTACCGCATCATCTGCCCGGACCGGGCCAGCTGCTACACGGCCCTGGGCCTGGTCCATGGCCTCTACAAGCCCGTGCCCGGCAAGTTCAAGGACTACATCAGCCTCCCCAAGGAGAACGGCTACCAGAGCATCCACACCACGGTGCTCATGGGCTCGGGCGACCTCTTCGAGGTGCAGATCCGCACGGACGAGATGCACCTCCACGCCGAGGCGGGCATCGCCAGCCACTGGACCTACAAGGACGGCCGCATCGCCAACCGCTCGGAGATCAACCAGGTCTCCTTCCTGCGACGCATGGTGGAGCTGCACCAGGACGCCCAGGACAGTCGGGACCTCGTGGCCAACCTGCGCGGCGAGCTGACCTTCAACCGCATCCAGGTCTTCACGCCCAAGGGCGACCTGCGCAGCCTCGTGGAGAACAGCACCCCCGTGGACTTCGCCTACGCCATCCACACCCAGGTGGGCCACCGCTGCGTGGGCGCCAAGGTGAACGGCCGCATCGTGCCACTCAAGCACACCCTCCAGAACGGCGACCGGGTGGAGATCCTCACCCGCCCGGACCACAAGCCCAGCCGTGACTGGCTCGGCTTCGTCAAGTCCGCCGGGGCCAAGAGCCGCATCCAAGCCTTCATCCGCGAGGAGGAGCGCGCCCACGCCATCACCCTGGGTCGCGAGCGTCTGGAGCGCGATGCCCGCAACATGGGCGTGCGACTGGATGACCCCGAGGCCCAAGCCAAGCTCACGGCCCGCATCGCGGAGCTGGGCCTGGCCGGCTGGGACGCGACTCACGCGGCCCTGGGCTTCGGCCGTCTCACGGTGCACAAGCTCATCGAGCCCCTGATTCCCGAACCCGAGCGGGCCAAGCCCAAGGAGAACACCTCGAACCTCATGGACTCCGTGGTGGTGGGCGACACCACGGGCATCCTCTACACCCTGGCCGCCTGCTGCAAGCCCATCTGGGGCGATGAGGTGGTGGGCTACATCACCCGCAGCCGTGGCACCGCCATCCACCGGGCCGACTGCGCCCAGCTCACCACGGGCACCATGCACCCTGAGCGCCGCGTGAACGTGGCCTGGGGCAAGCACGGCACCGAGCTCTACGACACCGAGGTCTCCCTCACCACCGAGGACCGGCCCGGCATGGTGGCATCCATCTCCGAGAACATCCAGCGGGTGGGCATCAACGTGCAACGCTTCCACGGCTCTGCGACTGAAGAAGGCGCGGGCCTCTTCCACATCGCCCTGCGCGTGCGGGACCGCGCCCACCTGGTGGAACTCATGGGCAGCCTCCGCCGCACCCGCGGTGTCTATACCGTCGAGCGCGTGAAGGGGTCCGTGTTCGGGAAGGTGAAGTAGAAACCATCGAAAAGATCACCACGAAGGACACGAAGGAAGAGCCATGAAAGGCCACGAAGGAAAAGACTTCAGCCACAAGGAACACCAAGGGCACAGAGGGGGCCGTGCGGTTCTGAAGGTCCTGGTCCCTTCTTTGTGTTCCTTGTGTTCTTTGTGGCCAATTTCTTTATCTTTTTCTTTTCCCTTATCGCTGAAGTTTCTCCCTACGGTGAATCCTTTTGGGGCCTGGGGATGAGCGCCTGGCGTCCGCCCCGAGAGGCACCGGCCATCCCCTGGTCCCGCATCGCCGAGAGCCTGCGTCGCCCTCAGCTCTGGCCCAGCCCGTTCAAGCTCAGCCCCCGCATTCCCGAGAACCCCCGCCGCGCCGCCGTGGGTGTGATCCTCTGGGGGGATGAGACGGGCGCCCGCAAGGTGGTGCTGGTGCAACGGGGCTTCGGCGCTCCGGCCCATCCAGGCGAGATCGCATTTCCCGGTGGCATGGTGGAGCCTGCGGATCGGGACCTCACCGCCACGGCCCGCCGCGAGGTGGCCGAGGAGCTTGGCCTCGCCGACGGCCTCTGGGAACTGGGCTGCTTCCCCGACGGCGTGGCCAAGGCCCAGGTGCGCTTCACGCCGGTCTTCTTCCGCTGGGAGGCGCCAGAGCCCAGCTTTCAGGTGGACCCGGAGCTGCACCGCGTGCTGATGCTTCCCCTGCGGCCCCTCCTGGATGCGCCCTGGACCATCGAGCGCATCGACCGACATGGCCTGGCCCTGGACGTGCCCCGCCTGGAGCTGGACCTGGGCGCCTGGGCGGCCCCCCTCTGGGGTGCCACGGCCTTCGTATTCAAGCACTGGCTGGATGTGCTGGCGGACTGCCCCTGAACGCTGCTGGGCCGAGCCTACTTCTTCTTCTCGGCCTTTACGGAACCGTCCTTGTCCAGGAACTTGTCGGGGTCCTTCTGGAGGGCCTCGCCGCAGTGCTTGTTGCAGACCCGGTAGCCCTGGCCCCGCACAGCCACACTTTGCGACTTGGCGCTGACGGCCATGCCGCAGACGGGATCTTTGACGTTCACAGCGGGTTTATCAGCCGGAGCGGGAGCGGCCAGGACGGCGAGGCAGAGCAGGGTGGCGTGGAACATGGGGCCCTCCGAGAGCGGCCCCCAGTGTAGCGGGAGGCGGCACCTTCGGCACCGCCTCCCGGTTCCCCACCCGCCTACTTCTTGGCGTTCTTGGGCGTGCCGTCCTTCTCGAGGTACTTGTCGGGGTTCTTCAGGAGGGTCGTGTCGCAGCCAGCGCAGCAGATGCGGTACTCGCGCCCACGCACGGCCACCGTCTTGGACTTCTCAGTGACCTTGCCACCGAGGACGGGGCAGACGGTGTTGTTGGCTGGAAGGGGCTTGGCCGCAGGCGCGGACAGGATCATCAGGGAAAGGAAAGGTGCGAGCATCATGGCTCCTTGTGAGTTGGTTGTTTTTTATTAACTCAGGCTTCGACAGAAGCCTGAGCCGTCGGGAGAGAACGCTTCTTCCAGAGGTAGTAGATCGCCGGGTACACCAATAATTCGAGCAGGAAGCTGGTCGCCAGGCCGCCCACCATGGGCGCGGCGATGCGTTTCATGAGGTCGGCCCCGGAGCCGGTGCTCCACATGATGGGCAGGAGCCCCATGAAGGCTGCGGCCACGGTCATGGCCTTGGGCCGCACCCGCTTCACAGCGCCGTGGATGATGGCCTCGATGAGGTCGCCGTCGGTCTTCAGCAGCCCCTTCCTTTCCGCCTCGTCGTGGCTGAGGTCCAGGAAGAGCAGCATGAAGACACCGGTTTCCGCATCCAGGCCCATGAGGGCGATGAGGCCCACCCAGACGGCGATGCTCATGTTGTAGCCCAGGGCCCAGAGCAGCCAGAAGGCCCCGATGGCGCTGAAGGGCACCGCCAGCATCACGATGCCCGCCTTGAAGGCCGACTTGGTGTTGGCGTAGAGCAGCCCGAAAATGAGCACCAGCGTGATGGGCAGGATCACCTTCAGTCGCTCCTTCACCCGCAGCATGTTCTCGTACTGGCCACTCCAGGTGAGGCTGTAGCCAGGGGGCAGTTTGAGGGCCGCCACGGCGGCCTTGGCGTGGCCCACGTAGGTGCCCACATCCACCAGGCTGGTATCGAAGTCCAGAAGCACATACCCGTTCATGAGCCCGTTCTCGTCGCGGATCATGGCGGGACCCGTGGTCCACTTCAGGTCCGCGATGTCCTCCATGGTGACCATGCCTCCACCCGGCAGGGGGACCAGGACCCGGGCCAGGGCCGCCGGAGACTCCCGATAGTCCCGCTGGTAGCGAACGTTCACGGGGTAACGGGCCCGGCCGTCGAAGACCGTGCCCTGGGGATCGCCGCCAATGGCGGTCATCACCAGCATGTTGGCCTGCTCCACGCTGAGGCCATAGCGGGCCAGGCGCTCCCGCTTCAGCACGAAGTCCAGGAAGTAGCCCTGGTTGGTGCGCTCGGCGAAGGCGCTGCGGGTGCCGGGAACTTTGCCCAGCAGGGCTTCCGCCTCGATGGCGATCTTCTCGATGACCGCCAGGTCAGGGCCATTCACCTTCAGGCCCACGGGTGTGCGGATGCCCGTGCTGAGCATGTCGAGCCGGGCCTTGATGGGCATGGTCCAGGCATTGGGCATGGCGGGCAGGCGCACGGCATGGTCCAGGTCCCGCACGATGTCCTCTTGGGTGAGGCGGTCCCGCCAGAAGGGCCGCAGCAGCCCCTTCAGCCAATCCGGCGCCCAGGCGGAGAACCAGCGGTCCTTGCTACGCCACTGGTCCTCGGGCTTGAGCACGATGACCGTCTCCATCATGGAGAAGGGCGCAGGATCCGTTGCCGTGTCGGCGCGGCCCGCCTTGCCGTAGACCCTCGCCACTTCAGGTACGGTGCGGATGAGCCGATCCTGCACCTGCAGCAGGCGCTGGGCCTCGGTTTGGCTGAGGCCCGGCAGGGTGGAGGGCATGTAGAGCAGGGTGCCCTCGTTCAGGGGGGGCATGAACTCACTGCCCAGCTTCAGGAATACGGGAATCGTGATGGCCACCATGAGGAAGGCCACGCAAATGGTGGCTTTCGCGTGTTTCAGCACGAAGCGGCAGGGGGGCTCGTAGAGCCGATGCAGGAACACCGAGATGGGGTGTTTCTCTTCCGGATAGTAGGTGCCCACCAGGGCATGGCTGCCCAGCTTCGCCAGCCACTTGGGCTTGAAGGTGAAGGGATCCATGCGGGCGAACATCATGCGCAGGGCTGGATCCAGGGTGATGGCCAGCAGCGCCGCGATGGCCATGGCCAGGTTCTTGGAGTAGGCCAGGGGCTTGAACAGGCGACCCTCCTGGTCCACCAGGGTGAACACGGGCATGAAGGCCACGGCCACCACCAGCAGGCTGAAGAAGACCGAGGGCCCCACCTCCAACAGGGCGTCCAGCCGCACCTTGTGGAAGTCACCGGGACGCCCGGAGCTGTTCCATTCCTCCAGCTTCTTGTAAGCGTTCTCCACCTCCACGATGGCGCCGTCCACCAGCACGCCGATGGAAATGGCGATGCCGGCCAGAGACATGAGGTTGGCATTGAGGCCCGCCGCCTGCATGGGGATGAAGGCCAGGGCCACGCTCACGGGAATGGTGACGATGGGCACGATGGCTGAGGGGATGTGCCAGAGAAAGACCAGGATCACCAGGGAGACGATGAGCATCTCCTCGACGAGCTTCCAGGACACGGTGTGGATGGCCTGCTCGATGAGCGTGGACCGGTCGTAGGTGGTGAGCACCTCCACGCCCTCGGGAAGGGAGGGCTTCAGCTCCTTCAGCTTCTCCTTCACGGCGTTGATGACGTTCAGGGCGTTCTCGCCCTGACGCATGATGACGATGCCGCCCACCGCATCCCCCTGCCCATCCAGGTCCGCCAGGCCACGCCGGATATCGGGCCCGAGACTCACCTTGGCCACGTCACCCAGGCGTACAGGGGTGCCGTTCTCCGAGCGCAGGGTGGCCTCCGCCAGGTCCTCGGGTGTTTTCACGTAGCCCCGGCCCCGCACCATGTACTCGCGGCCCGCGACCTCCACCAGGCGCCCGCCTGCCTCGCTGTTGGCGGCCTTCACGGCCGCGATGACGGATTCGATGGAGAGCTTGTACGAAGCCAGACGGTTGGGATTTACCTCCACCTGGAACTGTCGGGCCTGGCCGCCCACGGTGGCCACCTCGGCCACGCCGGGCACGCTCTGGAGCGCGTAGCGGAGGAACCAGTCCTGGTGGCTGCGCAGCTCATCGCTGCGGTGCTTGCCCGTGCGGTCCACCAGGGCGTACTGGAACACCCAGCCTACGGAGGTAGCATCCGGGCCGAGCTCGGTCTTCACGCCCTGGGGCAGGTTCGCGGTGATCTTGCTGAGGTATTCGAGCACTCGGCTGCGGGCCCAGTAGATGTCGGTGCCATCCTCGAAAATCACGTAGACGTAGGAGTAGCCAAAGTCCGAGAGGCCGCGCACGGCCTTGACCTTGGGGGCTCCCAGGAGGCTGGTGACGATGGGGTAGGTGACCTGGTCCTCCACCAGGTCCGGGCTACGGTCCCACTTGGAGTAGACGATGACCTGGGTATCGCTGAGGTCCGGCAGGGCATCCAGCGGGATGCGCTGCATGGACCAGAAGGACAGGGCCAGCAGCAGGACACTGACGGCCAGCACCAGGAAGCGGTTCTCGGCGGAAAAGCGGATGATGCGCGGGATCATGGTGGCCGCCTAGTGCTTGTGGCCGGTGGCCGGCTGGGCATCAGGCTTGGCGCTCATCTGCGCCAGCGCGGCCCGCAGGCGGGACTCGGAGTCCACCAGGAAGGAGGCGCCGGTGACCACCTCGTCCCCGGCGCTGAGGCCCTTGCGGATCTCCACATGATCGCCTGCGGCGGGGCCCGTCTCCACCTCTCGGGGCTCGAACTTGCCATCGCCCAGGGCCAGGAAGACCACCTTGCGGGTGCCCGAGTCCAGCACCGCGTCCAGGGGGACCAGCAGACCCTTGCGGGCGCCAGACTTCAGGATCGCGTCGCCAAACATCTCAGGCTTCAGCTCGCCCTTGGGGTTGGCCACCTCGATGCGCACCTTGGCCGTACGGGTCTTGGGGTCCAGCACCGCGTCGATGAAGGTCACCCGGCCCGGGAAGCTGCGCCCCTCCAGGCCCTGCATCCGCAGTTCCGTGGCCATGCCCACCTTGACCCGGGTGAGCTCAGCCTCATAGACGTCCGCCAGGGCCCAGAGGTGACCCAGTTCCGTGATCTCCAGAGGCGCCTCGCCGGGCGAGACCCGGCCCCCTTCGACGATGGTCTTGGCCGTCACCACGCCCGAGATCGGGGAGCGCAACACCAGGGTCTTTTGCGGCTCTCCGCCCTGTTCCAGGCGGTCCAGGGTCTCCTGGGGAATGTCCCAGAGCAGCAGGCGCCGCCGGGCGGAGTCCAGCAGGTCCCCGCCAGACTGGTGCAGGGAGCCACCGCTCAGGGCCTTCTGCGTGTTCAGGGCCAGCTGGTATTCACGCTGGGCGCTCACGAAGTCGGGGCTGTAGACACTGAACAGCGGTTGCCCCTTGGCCACGGGCTTGCCCACGAAGTCCGCGTAGAGCTTCTCCACGAAGCCCTCCACCTTGACGTTGATCTTGCGCACCCGGGTCTCATCTGCGGCGAGGCGCACCGTGGCGCGGAGCTCGCCGCCCGTGGGGCCTTCGCTGACCTTGGCGGTGCGCAGTCCGATGAGCTGCTGGCGCGCCGGATCGATGGTGACCGTGGCCAGGCCCGCCACGTCCGAAGCACCGCCCTGGACCTGCTCGATGGGCACCAGGTCCATGGCGCAGATGGGGCAGGTGCCCAGGTGGTCCTGGATGATCTGGAGGTGCATGGGGCACTGGTACATCTGCTTCTTGGCTTCGGGCTGTCCAGCTACGACCGGCGCGGGGCGGCGCAGCAGCAGGACGCCGCCAGCTCCGGCCACCAGGCCCAGGCTAAGCAGGGCCAGGGAGCGCAAGGGTGAACTGGAACGGGACGCGGCAGGCTGATTAGCATCGAAGGTGGGCTGTTCGAGGGTCATGGTCTCTCCTACATCTTCATGGAAGCAGGGGCGCTGTCCTGGGCCTTGGCGGCCTTGGAGGGAGCTTTGGGCGCTGGGGTGCCCGAGCTGGCGGCGATGCTGGCGGCGCCCAGGGAGCCGCCCGCGATGCCCGGCGCGGGGCCCAGGCCCGCCTCGGCCAGGGCGATGTGTTGGGCCTGAAGCTGGGCCAGAGTCTGCAGGTAGGCGCCCTGGTCCCCCACCCAGCCATTCAGGGCCTCCAGGGCCCCCAGGAAGGACACGCGCCCCGCCTCGAACTGGGCCAGGGTGGCCTTGAAGCTGGCCTCGCTCTGCACCAGCAGGCCCTGCTGGTAGAGGGCCCGGCTGCGGCGCAGGGATTGGATCTGGAGGATCCGCTCCTCGGTGCGCTGGCGCAGCAGGCTGCGCACGGAGGCCACCTCGGCCCCCTGCCCCTGGCGGTGGTGCTCGTGCTCGGCCACGGCCCGCTGCTGCTTCTGCTTGCCCCAGATGGGCAGGGAGATGCTGACGCCCACCTGCCACATGGGGTCGAAGCCGCCGCGGGGCATGAGCCCAGCCGTGATGGCGAAGTCGGGACGGCGGTCCAGCTTCGCTAGCTCCAGCTGCCGCTCAGTCTGCTGCACGCTGGCCCGGGCGCCGGCCAGCTCAGGGCTGCGGGTCTCCAGGGCCTCGGGGCTCAGCAGCTCCGGTTCTGGCGAGTCCAGCAGCGAGGCGGTGGTGGGGAAGGGATCGGCGGGGTCATGCTGACGCAGGCGGTTGAGGGCCGCCAGGGTAGTCCGTTCCTCGGCCTCCAGGGCCCAGGCGGCCTGCTGCAGGCGGGTGCGCTCCAGCTGAGCCCGCAGGAGCTCGCTCTGACTGCCCTGCCCCACTTCGTAGCGGGTGCGGGCCAGCTGCTCCGCCTGCTCCAGGAACAGGCTCTGCTGGGCCTGGAGGGCCTGCTGGCCCCGCACCAGGAGCAGGGCCGCGTAGGCCCGGCGCACATCGGCCTCCAGGCCCAGGCGCACCCGGGACTGGGTGGCCTTCGAGAGGTCCACGTTCAGGGCCGCCACGTCTTTGCGGAGGCCGCGCTTGCCGGGCCAGGGCAGAGGCTGGGTGAAGGCCACGCTGTAGAAGCTGGTCTCCATCCGCCCGATCTGAAGCTTCTGGAAACCATCGTTCTGGATGCCGAAGGACAGCGAGGGATCCGGCAGCACGCCCGCCTGGGGCACACGCTCCTGGTCCATGCGCACGGCGGCGTCGGCCTTCTGGAGGTCCGGGAACTCCGCCAGGGCCTCTTGCAGGAGGGCGGCGAGGACAGGGTCCGCAGGGGAAGTGGCAATGGGGGCCTGGGCCAGGACCGGTGCGACAAGCACCAGGGCCGGGACCAGCCGCAGGGGGCTGGACATGGATCACTCCGCAGGAAACAAGGTCAGGCCCGCTCCCATGAGCGGGCAGGGCTTCGCTTCACAGCCAGATCAGATCCGGTACGTGCTCAAGCCAGCCAGGTGGCGGCCCAGGTCCGGGTCGCGGCCTTGGGGCGCGGGAACCGCCTGCTTCGCGTCGCTCTGATCGCAGGCAGCCCGGGCCCAGGGGGCGGGCTCAGGCCGGGGCTCGACGCGCCGCTGGGCCTGGGTGGACCGGCGGGGGGCGGCCAGGACCACGGGGGCCAGGCGATTGGCGCAGGCATTCTGCGAGCCACGCTGATTCTGAGGTGCGTTCTCAGGCTTGGGGCAGGGGCAGGTATCTTCCGCATCTGCGGCCATGCCGCAGCAGCAGGACTCATGAGCAGGACTCTGCGCGGTGCCGAGCGTCCAGTCCCCCAGCCCGCTGCCCAGGAGCAGCGCGACAGCCAGGATGGCGCGCAGGATCGACCGCAAAGAGACCTCCGGAGGCAACAGTATAGGCCCAGCGCTCCTGTGGCAACACGGACCTTGACGGGGATCACAGGGGCGGGCGGGAGCCTCAGCATCGGCGCGGCTTTCAACGCTAGGATAAGGTATGGGTGACGTTGAGCTGGCCGAGGTCGTGATCGTGGGCGGGGGGATTGCGGGCCTGAGTCTGGCCTACCACCTGGCCCGAGCAGGGCAGACCGGCATCGTCCTCCTGGACCGCGAGGACCAGCCCGGCACCTACGCCAGTGGCCACAACGCCGCCATCGCCCGGACCCTCACGGGCCGCGACGAGCACACGGCCCTGGCCCTGGAGGGGCGCCGCCGTCTGGCCGAGGCGGGCCTGCTCTCGGTCACCGGGGGCCTCCTGGCCAGCCTGGAACCGGGTCCGCTGGATGCTTTCGAGGCTGAGGCCGCGCGCCACGGCATCGAAGTCCATCGCGGTGAGGGTCTGCCCTCAGCGGTGGGGCCCGACCTGCGGGCCGCAGAGCACCTAGCCATCCCCGGTGATGGCGTCATTGATATCGCCGGCCTCCTGGCCCATTGCGCCGAAGGGGCTCGGGCCGGGGGCGCGCAGCTGCGCTTCGGCTGTGCCGTGACGGGGCTGCGGCCCACGGCTGAGGGCTTCGACCTGGATACCGACCGGGGCTCCCTGCGAACCCGGAGCCTCGTCCTTGCCGCCGGCGCCTGGGTTGGAGAGCTGGGCCACCAGACAGGCTCCCCCCTGGCCTTCACGCCCCTGCGCCGCAGCCTGGTCTTCAGTGGAGCCCCCTACCCATCCCAGGAGCCCTGGACCTGGTGGGTGGATCGTCCCTTCTATCTGCGCCCGGAAAGCGGCGGCCTGCTCATGTGCCCCTGCGAAGAAGTTTCCGTGCCCCTGCCGGTGCGGGGTCGCCAGCCAGACACGGACCCCGCCGTGCTGGAGGGACTCTTCATCAGCCTCCGGGAGCTGGCCCCCCGTCTGGCGGAGCGCCCAGTCACCCGGTACTGGACCGGCCTGCGCACCTTCGCCCCGGACCGCCGCTTCGCCCTGGGCTGGGATCCCTGGATCCCCCGTCTCTTCTGGTCCGCAGGCCTGGGCGGCCACGGCATGACCACCGGCCTGGCTGTGGGTGCCTTCGCCGCCGAGCGCTTCCTGCGCCGCGCCGCCGGGGGACTGCTGGATCCAGCGCGATTCAAGGACTGAACAAGCTGGACCCACGCAAAGCAGAACGGATCAGCCCCAAGACACCAAGGCACCAAGAACCGCTGCTCTTGGTGCCTTGGTGTCTTGGTGGTGAGATTTTTTCTTTACCTGCTTTCCATCTCGCGCCTTCAGGCGCGAGCCTCGCAGCTTAGATGTCGGAAACGCTTCCCTCGGCCAGGCCCTTGCGGAACTTGTCCCAGTCCAGTTCCTTCTCCCAGATGGCCAGCACCACGGCCGCCAGGCAGTTGCCGATGTGGTTGGTGATGGCGCGGGCTTCGGACATGAACTTGTCAATGCCGAGGATGAGGGCCATGCCCGCCACGGGGATGCCGGGCACCACGGCCAGGGTGGCCGCCAGGGTGATGAAGCCGGAGCCCGTGACGCCCGCGGCGCCCTTGCTGGTGATCATGGCGACCACGAGGATGCCCATCTGCTGGCCGAGGGTGAGCTCGATGCCCAGGGCCTGCGCGATGAAGAGCGAAGCCAGGGTCATGTAGATGTTCGTGCCGTCCAGGTTGAAGGAGTAGCCCGTGGGAATGACCAGGCCCACGATGGACTTGGAGAGCCCCAGTTTCTCCATCTTCTCCATGAGCGGGATGAGGGCCGACTCGGAGGAACTGGTGGCCAGCACCAGCAGCAGCTCGCTCTTGATGTAGTTCAGCACCCGGAAGATGTTGAAGCCGGCGATGCGGGCGATACCGCCCAGAACCACGATGACGAATACGGCGCAGGTGGCGTAGAAGAGCAGGATCAACTGGGCCATGGGCACCAGGGACTTGAGGCCGAACTTGCCGATGGTGAAGGCGATGGCGGCACCGGCGCCCAGGGGGGCGAGGTAGAGGATTTGGTGCATGACGCCGAAGAACATCTTGCTCACGCCTTCCAGGAAGGAAATGAGCGGTGCCTTGTATTTCTCGGGCATGGCGGCCACGGAGAAGCCCAGCAGCACCGAGATGAGCAGCACCTGAAGGATGTCGCCATCCGTGAAGGCGCTGAACATGGTCTTGGGGATCATCTTCAGCAGGTGCTCGGAAAGGGTCATGTGCTGGGCTTGGCTGACATAGCCCGCCACCAGCTTGGGATCGAGCTTGGAGGGGTCGGCGTGGAAGCTGCGACCGGGGCCGAAGACGTTGGCCATCACCAAGCCCACGACCAGAGCGAAGGTGCTCACCACCTCAAAGTAGAGGAGGGCCTTGCCGCCCACGCGGCCGGCCTTCTTGATGCTGCCGGAGCCGGCGATGCCCAGCACCACGCTGCAGAGGATCACGGGCGGGATGAGCATCTTGATGAGGCCGATGAAGCCATCCGCCAAGGGCTGCATCTTCACGGCCACAACGGGGTAGAAGTGCCCCAATATGGCGCCCAGAATAATCATGAGCGCGACCCAGTTGTACAGCTTGCCTGCAGCACGTTTAATCATCATGACCCTCGGGTGGTTTTCAATATCCTGGCCTGGGCCGCTCCCGTTGTCACGTTCTGGAACTTGATTCCACCTTTTGAAACTTCTGTAATCGACTCAGCGCACGCAGGTCACAGATTGCGCTGGGCTCCAAACAGATAGGCCCGCTGAAGGAGGAATCGATGTACTGGGCGGCCCCCCGTGCCATAGCCAGGTTCCATGCGCAGCACCTTGAGCGAACAGAGGAACTCGAAGTACTTCCGCACCGAGACCCGGGAGATCCCCACCTGCTGGCCGATTTCTTCCGAGGTAAACCAAGGCGAGTCCTCAGGCCAGGCGCTGATGGCCTGCAGGAGCTTGTCCAGGGTGTTGCGGTCCAAGCCCTTGGGTAGACCCTCCGGCTTGCGCTCCTCGGGAGGCTTGGGGGCTAGGCGCCGATCCAGCTCCGCCTGGTCCAGAACCTGCCCGCCACGGATCATGTGGTGGGTCTGGCGGTAGCGCTCCAGGGCCTGCTCCAGGCGCTCGAACTCGAAGGGTTTGATGAGATAGTCGACGGCCCCCAGCTTCAGAGCCCGATCGATGGTGGCCGTGTCCCGCGCCGCAGTCACGAAGATCACATCCACATCTACTTCCAGGCGGCGCAGTTCGCTCATGAGGTCCAGTCCGCTCTGGCCGGGCATGAAGATGTCCAGCAGGAGCAGGTCCACATTCTGCGACTGGAGCAGGTCCAGGGCCTCGGGTGCGCTGCGCACGGAGGCCACGGTCTCGAAGCCCGCCACCCGACCCAGGTAGATCCGATTCAGCTCGGCCACCATGGGGTCATCCTCGACCAGCAGGACACGGATCATGGTTCCTCCCCCGGTTCCAGGACAAGGGTAGCCCTGAAGGCGGCGCCGCCCCCCTCCAGGTTGGTACCCAGCAGCTGACCACCCCGGGCCTCCACGGTGCGGGCGGCCTGCCAGAGCCCAAAGCCCCGGTTCTCGCCCTTGGTTGAGAAGCCCCGGCTGAAGGCCTGGGCCAGCAGATCCTCGGGCAGGCCAGGCCCCGAATCCACCACAGACAGATGCAGGCGGTTCCCCTCGGGCCGGAGGGAAACCTCGATCTCCCGAGGGGCCCCGGCCCCGATGGCCTCCACCGCGTTCTCCAGCAGGTTGCCCAGCACGGTGATGAGGTCGTGGGAAAGCGTTTCGTCGGCACCGGGTGGCAGCGAGGACTCCGAGGCCAGGTGCATGAGGATGTTCTGCTCCCGGGCCGAGGCGAAGCGGGCCAGGAGGAAACCTGCCACCACGGGATCCTTGATGCGCTGCACCACGAAACCCACCTCGTCGTCGTAGCGTCCGGCCACCCCCGTGATGAAGGTGTTCAGCCGCTCATATTCCTCCAGGCGAACCAGGCCGAGGATCACGTGGAGCTTGTTCATGAACTCGTGGGTCTGGGCCCGCAGGGCGTCAGCGTAGAAACGGACCCCCGTGAGCTGCTCTGCCAGCAGGTTCACCTGGGTCTTATCCCTGAAAGTGGCCACGGCCCCGGAGATGCGTCCCTCCACAAAGACCGGCACCCGATTCGTGAGGATGGGCAGCCCGAGGATGTCCCCCTCCTGGTCGTATTCCGCCATGCCGCTCTCCACCACACCACGGAGCCGGGAGCTGGGCAGGACCTCCTCCACGTTCCGGCCCACCAGTTCCCCCTGGCTGCCCGCCAGGGCGAAGAGGCGGAGGGCCTCCTCGTTGACGAGGGTGACCACCAGGTCCCGGTTCACGCCGATGATGCCCTCCCGCACTGAGTGCAGCATGGCGTTGCGCTGCTGCAGCATGGTGGAGATCTCCTGAGGTTCCATGCCCAGGAGGATCCGCTTGATCCGCCCAGCCACATACATGGCGCCCAGCATCCCGGCGGCGAAGCCGATGAGGACGCCCAGGCCCACGCGCTTCCGGACACTCAGGACCGTGTGGTCCAGGCCCGTCACCAGGATGCCCACGGCCACGGCGCCGATCTGGTGCCCGGTGCCGGGCTCCCGGACGGGTGTGAAGGCCCGCAAGGAAAGCCCCAGGGTGCCCCTGGCCTCAGAGACATAGGAACGACCCTGGAACACCTCCGCCTCGTCGCCTCCGGCGAAGCGGGCCCCGATCTGGGCAGGGTTCGGGTGGGAGAGCCGGATCCCACTCATGTCCATGACGGTGATGTAGTCCACCAGGGTATCCGCCCGCAGGCGCTCCGCATAGGTCTGCACCTCGGTGGCGGGGCTCTTGCCCTGGAGCCCGCGGATCACCGCGTCCGAGTCCGCCGTGGCGCGGGACAGCAGCACCAGGCGCTGCGTGAGGTTCTCGCGGGTCTCCTGCTCGATCTTCCAGTTGACGCTGACCCCTGTCACCACCAGCACCAGGGCCAGCACCGTGGCCACCAGGAGGGTGATCCGGGCCCGCAGGTGGAGGAAGGGGTGATGCCAGGACATGTCCAGGAGCCTTGCAAGGGGGCCACTGCGTTAGAAAGCCCGGGGCGATGGCAGGAGCGGGACCGCCCAGGTAGGATCATCGCATGGCCCCCTCCCGGCTTCGCGTCGCTCTCATTCAGCAGGCCACCCTCTGGCAGGACCCGGAGGCGAACCTGGCCCGCGCCCGAACGTGGGTGGCCCGCGCCGCCGAAGCCGGGGCCCGCATCGCGGTCTTCCCAGAACTCTTCACCCTGGGGTTCACCATGGCCCCGGAGCCCTTTGCGGAGCCCCTGCCAGGCCCCACCACCGAAGTCGTCGGAGCTCTCTCCCGGGAATTCGGCATCTACCTCGTGGGCACGGCCGTGGAAGCCCACACGCCCCATCCCCGTAACGCGGCCTTCGTCACCGGCCCGGACGGCAGCCTGGTGGCCACCTACCGGAAGCTCCACCCCTTCTCCTACGGCGAGGAGAACCGGCACTACAGTGGCGGTGAGGACTGCCCCCTGTTCGAAGTGGATGGCATCCCCTGTGGCCTGCAGATCTGCTACGACCTGCGCTTCCCGGAGCCCTTCCGTGCCCTGGCGGCCCGGGGCGCCGAGGTGGTCTTCGTACCCGCCAACTGGCCGAGGCGACGGATCTCGGCCTGGTCCACCCTCCTGGCCGCCCGGGCCATCGAGAACCAGATGGCCATCTGCGGCGTCAACCGCGTAGGGCATGACGCCCTGGGCCTCGACTACCCCGGCGCCTCCGCCATCCACGACGCCTTTGGCGAAGTGGTGGCCCTGGGCAGTGACGGCGAGGAACTGGTCGTGGGCGACCTGGACCTGGACCAGCTCCGGGCCTGGCGGGAGCGCTTCCCCGCCCTGAAGGACCGGCGGCCGGAGGTCTACGCTTCGCTGGAGAATGCAAACGCCAACCGCAGACCCCATGCCCCTGGGGCGGGGCACCACATGGGCTGAAAGCCCGGTGAGGTAAGGGAGCAGCGGTGGGAATAAGGATTGGAAAGGTGCGGGCCAGACGGCACAGGCTTACCCGTGAGGGATGTCCTAAATGG
>Ga0209697_10004667_pt1 | contig 17641 bp, 15 predicted proteins | sample AliMusrvi5mmetaG_FD_184115 | JGI IMG/M metagenome (GOLD analysis project Ga0209697, IMG submission 184115) | Freshwater lake bacterial and archeal communities from Alinen Mustajarvi, Finland, to study Microbial Dark Matter (Phase II) - Alinen... | ecosystem: Environmental > Aquatic > Freshwater...
ACTACATTTTCGACTCGGACGCCGCCGCCCGCCCGCAAACCCGCATCAATAAAGGATCCTTACTTTTTGTGACCCTCCAAACTGTAGAAGACGGGTCATGACCACCAACCGGCTCGCCGAAGCCGAGCCGCTCATGCGCCGAATGGCGGAGATATTTCTGAATTGCGCCCGGGCCACGGGGCATCCGCATCCGCACCTGCGGGTTGCAGTAGACAACTATGCCCGACTGCTTCAGTCCATGGGCCGGAGTCAGGAGGAGATAAGGGCGACCCTGCGCAAGATGGGGGGCCGAGTTGCGTTAGGTTCCCCCATTCTCTGCTAACAATCCCTCCCGGATTAGCAAGATGTACTCCGCTTGACTCAGGCCAAAAGACCTCTTGAGATGCTCGGCTCCCTTGTTGACAGCATAATCAAGCATGGACTTCTCAGCCAGCCCCATAAAATGGGCTTCCATCGACGCTTCGATGAACACTTTGTGGTATTCCGAGTACATCTCTTTCCGCTTTTCAGCCGAATAGCCTATGTTTTCGACCGATGTGGGAGCGCTTTCCTCAACCTCTTGTGGCGTCTCCGGCCCATTGGTAACGGTCGGTTGCCAAATGTGGGCGCGCTTTACCTGCATTCCGGATTTAAGCTCGATGCCCAGGTTTGACTGCAAATATTTGCGCATCATAGGATCAAGATCCGGACACCAGAACAGATGGTATTCCCGGCTTGAACAGGAAGACTTCACGCACTCACCGGCTAATATATGCTGACGCGGCCCGCCACCCGGCACATCGGTATTCCATGAAATACTGCAGGCCCCTGCGCGGGCAGCCGCAATGGCCCCAGTTCCGAGTTCCAGCATCAGTTCGCCGGAGCAACACTGATGGCATTGCGGGCACACTCCTAACAGGCCATTAAAGTACAACTCCTTCATCTTGTCCGCAGGCACTCCATATTCGGTCAGTGCTTTGTCTAGCTCGCCGGCAATGTTCGGTATTCGATCTATTGGAATCCGGCAGTATGCGGCTCCTTTCACCGCTGTCGAAACGAACTCTTCAGGCGATGCGTTCATCCAATCTGCACTATTCCTCGCGTTGTCGGGCTCAGGAACCTGTTCAGATATTGCCGCGATCCCCCCCTCCCATATCCACAGATCGAAGTAGTCCTTGGTAAGGGCGGTGCATGCTTCAAGGTTTGCCACGGCACCATTATACTTGACATCATGGATGAGTGATACGATGTCTTCCGCAATATCCCGCTGCGACTCCAGAAAACATAGAGTGAAGCGACTTATGTCGGCAGCCCTGCTTGTTTCGTAAAAGTCAATGTGATAGCCAGCTTGAGCCAGTTTCTCTAGAGCTCTTCCGGCCAGGTTTCGTGCCTGGGGTTTCGGGTCATGCCAGATTCGGACCGTGTATCCAGAGCGTCCGCAGGCATTCGCGGGTGATGAGCTTGGCCGCGGTGCGAGCGGCGGTGCGCAAGCAGCAGCCTCTGGGCCCTGTATTATTTCAGCGAGGCAACGCAAAGTCGGGTAGCTTCTGCCTTCTTCGATCTGCCAGACATTTTCAAAATCCCAGCCGATATACATGCTCCGTCGCATCATCTCCTCTGAAATCCTGCCCTCTCCGCCAGCCGATGTGTGCTGGCCGCTTGTCTCAAGGACCCAATAGCACCTAGTGGTGGTTTCTTCATGCGAGTTGCCCCCGACCAGGCCGCCACAGGATTCCTGTCCGCAGACTTTCCCCGATGCAAGGGACTCGGTGATTTTGCCACCCTGAAGGTTTAATCCCACAAGTCCGCCAACGTATTTCTGCCCGGATACATCGCCGGAGGCCGAACACCCAGTGATTCTTCCTTCATGTGAGTTGCCCCCCGCTAGCCCGCCTGCAGATTCCCGCCCGCGGACCTTTCCCGATGCAAGGGACTCCGTGATCGTGCCGGCTTTAGTGTTGCATCCCACAAGTCCGCCGATGTCTTGTTGCCCGGATACCTCGGTGCAGGCCGAACACCCAGCGATTGTCCCCTCAACGTTGAATCCCACCAGCCCGCCAACGAATTCCTGCCCGGATACCTCGCCGGAGACCGAACAACCAGTGATGGTCCCATCAACGTTAGCTCCCGCTATTCCGCCAACGGATTCCTGGCCGGAGATCATAACATCCGCCAGCCTGACATTGCGGATCAAACCCGCGTTAATACCAAACAGACCCACTCCTTCTTTCTGCGGGCGGTCAATATGGAGATGGCGCACCACATGCCGCTCGCCATCAATGAGACCTCGGAAGCCGTTGTCTGCGCCCATTGCGATGGGCATAAATCCCCGTCCGCCGTCCCAGTTCTTCGTCTCGGAAGCATCAATGTCCGCCACCATTCGATAATGTCCGGCAAGATCAAGATTGATCGCCTGAAGGTCTGCCAAAGTCCCGATCTCAACCATTCCCCCGCACCGTGTGCAGGCGTTGCGATCCCTGCTCCACTCATGTCGTGTTTTGCCGCAGGTGGAACATTCGCAACCGTCCCACTTGTGAAATCCCAAAGTGCATTTCAAGTTCGCCCTATTCCTGCCTGTTTCTGAAGGCGGGAGCGGCGGCGGGCTAGATGCGCGCCCGAATGGAGGCAATTGAATAGGTATGTTGCATGACGGGCAGCCAATGACCGTGCCGAGCATTTCTGAAGGGGCTTCAAAGTGTTGATTGCATTGGGGACATGCGAATTTGTTGTCCTTTATCTTAACCGCACTCCGCGATTCCAGATGGCTTCCGCCGTCATTCTCGGCACCACAACCTCGGCAGCCATTCGCAGGGCTGTCAGTTTGCCTATCATCACTAATGGATGGGAACAAGGATTCGTACGGTTCCCATCCCGCTGCACCCTCTTCTATCACCCAAGAGGTCTCGTGGAGTGTTCCCTGTAAATAAAGCTGCCGCATTTGTTCGGCCGTGCAGGGTCCGACCGGTGTATTGTTTTCGTCAGCGTAGTAGTAGTCCATAACTTCGGTTTTTCCCTGGAATAGAGTTTAGTCATGTTAATTGTTTTCAGCGATCCGCCCGAAGTGGCGTTAGGAAAAGCATTTTTACCGAGATAAGGGCGTAGGCCGGATCGGAACCATCCCGGTCCTCCACCAATGCCGGGCGTCCTCGCCAGCAACAGCCAAGTCCAGTCCACGTTTCTTTGCGCCAAGTTCACACATCAGAATTGGCAGCAATGAGGAAGCAGAAACCACCTCGCCCCGTGACTGCATCCCCTTCGCTTTCACTATGGCCTGATCCGTGGTGGGGCAATCCTTGCGAAAGTCAGCCACTTCTCGCGAGACAAACATATAGCCTTCACCGTTCTTGAGTTCAGCTCCGGGAAAACCGCACGGGCAACTGTTATCAGAACATTTGGCGTTCCCATAGTCGTCTAGGTTGCGGTTTACTTCCATATACACCACTGATGGCTGACTCGATTCGGCAGACACCGGAACATCATTCTTCCCATCATTCAGCAGTTTGGTGGCAGCGGTGTAAACCTGCTGCGCCTCCTCATACTTATTCTGGTTTAGAAGGGCATCACCCTTGGAAATCAGCAACTCGGCCTGGGCCAAGGTCGTGAGCCCTTCGAGCGGTGGTGAACATAGTGAGGTAGAATCGGAATGCAGAGCAAATGCTCTATACGTTCTCCACTCCTCATCGCCTTCTGCAATGACGAAAGAATCCAAGGTGAGGCCACCGGTACGAAACAACTCGTGTAACTGTTCGTCGGCAATCGGCCCAACTGGCTGATTGTTCGCGTCGGTGTAGTAATAGTTAATAGGACTAGAGGTTGCGCAATCCCACATCACAGAGATCTCAATGCATTTATAATTGTGAATGTCGTAACACACAAAATCCACTTTGCAGTTTGCGCCAAACTGGTAATGATAAATGCCGTGACCGCTGCTATGCGGCTTGCCGAATGCCGCCTGAATCGCGTCGAGATGTTCTCCTATAAAACAAAGCTTATCATCATTAACGCCAACACTGCGTAGGAAATCAACCCCGGGTTGTCTATTGACAGTTATCCGCCAAACTTTTTTGGAATTCGCGCTGGCTGTAACCCATAGCCCAATGCCAGAGTACTTCAATTTGATCCATTCGGTGTCCGTCGTCTCTTCCTCCGGTTTTCCATACAAGCGTATTGCGTCTGTAACGGAAGCCCCGCGGGTGAGCCCGGCAAAAGATAAAAATGATATCATAGCATCGTCGTCATTGTAAGAGTTCATCAGATGTGCGATTTCTGTGTTTCTGCTAATATAAACTGACTGAATGGGTGGGTGTTGAGTATGGATCTGGAGTTAAGTGGGCCGTTGCCTGCCTGTCTATTTTGAAGAGAGTGTGGAATTGTTGAATGCCTAGTTTCATTCAGCGATGATCAAAGCGAATTCCCACACTGATGACAGAATTTTGCGGCTGGCGGGTTTTCAGCTGAACACTTCGGGCAGCGCCCTTTGCTGATTGGTGGAGTGGGTATAGGCGTTTCTGGAGATTTTCTTTCAATCGCGGCTCCACAGGAGATACAAAATGTGGCATTCTGATCATTTGTGGCTTTACAGGCCGGGCAGTCAATAGACACCAATCCGCACGACAATGTAGCGACTGTATCAGTGATATGGCCGGTCAGTAGGTCAATCAACGGCTGGGCACTTTTCCACACAAGGAATAAAATGCCAATTGCCACAAGAATAAACATCACATTGAAGACTGTGCTGAGAGTCCGAAAGGGGAGAGCAGGAATTAGGTATAGGTAAATACACAGAACGAGCACGAGAAGCATCACATTCTCGGTTGCCGCGACAATATTCCCGATGTGATTGTCAGGTTCTGGTCCTTTGCGCATTTTCATCCAAGCAGCCAGATAGAAGGTAACAATGCTTTTGATTGGCCAATACAGCCTGATCAAAAACCCGACTATAACGAGTGAGATGGCGAATTCAACCCAACTGCTCCTTCGCATGTGGAAAATAACACAGGTGGCAACTTGAAGAAACAACAATGCCAGGATAATAATAATGCCCTTCACTCCCGTGCTCACTGCTCTTCGAAAATGTATTTCTTCGGAGATCCGATCCTGATTCGTGCTTTTTAAGCGGCCTGAATCAGTCAGAAGCTTCATGATCGAGTTTACATATTTGCCAATGCTTGGAAGCTTGAATTGATTCGCCTGCACATTGGTGCTCGTCGTGGAAGAGGTCGCATATGATGCCTGCGGCACAGGTGGTACGCAAGGAATCGGCGGGGGTGCTGGGGAGGTTCTAGGGCCAGTATTCAACGGACGTGGTGCAGTGGGTGGTGCAGGAGGAGTCCACGCCGCATATGATGCTACAGGAATCGGTGGCGGCGTCCAAGCGTCGGTTTGCGCCGGCTTCACCGGTGGCGGAGGTTGCACGACAGGTGGTCTTGGGTTCTTAGAGTGTGTCAACGGAGGCGGTGGTGGCGGTCTCCATGCCGACGGTGCATCTGTTGGTTGGGAAACCGACGCCGCGGGCTTTGGAATTACGATCATCTGTGCACACTTTGGGCATGCCACTTCCAAACCCACACCTTCCTTGTCCACAATCAACTCATGTTGGCAGTGCGAGCAATTGAATATGATGTCGTCAACTGGTGCTGGTGTTCCTGCGGATGGCAGCGAGGAACTAGCAGGCACCGTGAGGCTGCAACCGCATGCTAGATTGGGACAGGCCACCACGTCCCCGATCATGTCTTCGGTTGCCGCCATGCGCTGGCCGCACATATTGCATTGAAATCTGATACTCATGATAAAGTGTGTACTAGCCCGGCTCAAGGGACTGGCCCACTAGACTGGTTTACCATCGCGCCCCTTTGCTTCAAGCCAAAATGTATAGGCCGGTTCCGCGCCTGGCGCGGTATCTCCAGCCTCACCTGTCCTCTGTGCCCAATAGAAGGCATCAACAGCCTGTGGTCTATCACCTCTCTTGGACGCTGCAAGCCCAACGTCCAAATGAATGACATAATACAAAGGATCTGTCTGTGCATCACGAGACTGAGCCTCCTTATAGAATTTCTGCATATTCGAATATGACTCCTTCAGGGGAAGGCACGCCCAGCAAGCGTAGCAATAATAGGGACCCGGGTGACCCGGCTCGGCCTGCATTACATCTTTGAGGAGGCCGTCAACTGAGCTGAACATGTGCTCAATCGATTGCGTGTCTCCCTCAGTTGTGTAGCTTGTTCCTATGAGGTGCTTATTCCTTGCACCACTTGTCCAAAGGTGCGCAAGCTGAAATTTCGCTTCGGTGTAATTCGGACATTTGGAGACTACTTGCTTAAGCAGGTCTTCAGCCTCTGGCCATCGCCGTCCACCCTCATTACGAATGCGAATCGCTTCCTTGACACGGCCGACTAAGGCCTCGGAAGTATCTGCGGATTTGCCACCAATATCGACAGGCAAAGAGAACAACGATTCGTACGATTTCCATTCTGCCTCGCCCTCCACAATTACCCATGAATTGTCATGAATTGTTCCCTGCTGGTGATGCTGACGCAAATTTTTCTCCGTACATGGGCCGATTGGCTGGTTGTCTACGTCAGCGTAGTAGTAGTTCATCGGTCTGTGATGCAGGACCTTATCCAACACAGGCTGCAGTGGCGGTGGAGCGGATACCGGAGTTGCCTGCGGCTCTTTAACAATTTCCTCCGCTGCCTCAAGCAACTTGACCACCTCAATGTGACCATTACTCAACGCTGTCGCCAAAAGGTCAGACCTGTCAGAACTTGATAGATTGGCAATGGCTCCAACGTCCAGCAAGAGTTTGACCACCTCAGGGTGGCCGCGCATGGAGGCCATGTAAAGCGGGGTGGGGGTGGCCTCTTTGCCGGCATTGACGTTCGCTCCGGCCTCCAGCAACAGTTTGACTACCTTCGCATGACCTTTATCCGCGGCTAAAGTTATCGCCGTAAACCCGGCGGGACCTATGGTATTGACATTCGCTCCAGCCGTCAGCAGCAGTTTGACCACCTGCGTCTGACCTTGTATCGAGGCCCCTGTAAGTGCGGTGCAGCCGTCTTTATTGACGGCATTGACATTCGCTCCAGCTTCGAGCAATAGTGTGACCACCTCCGCATGACCTGCATTCGATGCTATGTATAGCGGCCATCCGTCGTTGCTGGCGTTGGGATTCATGCCTCCGGCTAGGAGTCGGCGAACGTCATCGACGCGCCCCTCCTTGATTGCTGGCCACCATTCGTCCGCGAGCAATGTCTTTGTCAGGACGGACGGCAGTGGCGTTACCGGTGCAGACGGTGACACTCTGCTGTCGGATTTCTTAGCACCCCCAAACAGATTACTGAGCCAGCTCGTGTGTTTCTCCTTCTTGTTACTTATCCAGTCCAAAAGAGACCGTACCGATGGTCGGCTATCCGCGACCTCAATATGTAGAAAATTCAAAGTATCCCGTTTGGCTTCTGCAAGATCTTCTTCTAGTTTTGCCCAGGTCGCAGAGTCGTCAGGGTCTAACTCTAAGGCAATCGCTCGGTGTTCCACGGCTTTCCAGTCGTGAAACACACAGAGACCCCCATGCTCCAATACTTCATCTTGTGCTGACTTCCCCTGTTGCGATGCCAATAATCCCAAAGGAGCATACTTTTCAGCCAGTTCCTTTGAATGCTTTAGCTTTGCCTTGTTTTGCTCACTCAACTTCTTAGCGCAGTTTGGCTCATTGTAGCTGGTCAAGTCAGCTATGAAGATTTGAGCTTCCTGCGGAAAATCATTATGAAGAGCTGATGACGCAACGCTTAGGCATTGTTCTTTGGCCGCGCGCAGTAACTCCTTGAATAATTCGAGAGCGCTGCGGGAACGATGGTCAAACCCAATGCGAACAGTGCATGTCCTACTGTTTAGGTCATAGTTGACGGTGGCGAACATATCCTCTGACGCACGTATCGCTTGTGGCAAGCCTTGGGCTAGCATCGAATTCAAGAGTGTTGTTGTGAACTCAATCTGGACTTCTGATCGAGCGAGTCGAAGGCAAGACCAGCCTTTCCGGCGGAGTTCTGCGAGTTTCGCTTCCGCCTGTTCTTCATTCATATGTTTCGCAAACGCTTCGTTCATTCCCATTGGGTCTGATACCCCGATGCTTGCCTCGGCTTTGTTTCGTGGCTCTCTGAATTCATATTCTTAAATGCCTCGGGGCTTGCCCCGAGGTTCTTTACTGCTGATTCCTTTTCTCTGTTGTGTTGCCGAACACCGAAGCTGCCATTTTTAGGTATTGTTTCATTTTGTGGTTCGTGTAAATTTATGAGGGGATTGTGTAATGAGCCAAAGGATGGCGCATTTTCATGTTTTCAAACAGTTTTTGAGCAACGCACTGTATTTTGATCAATCGCGGCGGTATTCGGAGATTTCTGCTACATTCTAGACGCGAGCATACTACGGAGTGGAAAAACACAGGGGCAAGCAAATTCGCCGCTCGCTTGAGGCCACGTACCGGGTGTTTTCCCGCTGGCAGCCGGATGTTCGCGCTGATCTAATCGGCGGCATGATCGAGGTGACTGTGCTGGCCAGCGGGAGTTCGGGGAACGCGTTGTTGGTGCGTTCCGGGGACTGTTGCGTGCTGGTGGACGCGGGGCTGAGCGCGCGCCGGCTCGGCGCCTGCCTGGAGTCGTGCGGGGTCGCCCCGGGGTCGCTTTCCGGCATCCTGCTCACCGACCTCGGCTACGCCACCCGCCAGGTCGTGGAATCGGTCCGTGGCGTGCACGCCCTCCTGATCGAGACCAACCACGACGAGGCCCTCCTGCAAAACGACACCAGGCGCCCGTGGTCGGTGAAACAGAGGATCCTCTCCCGCCACGGACATCTTTCCAACTCCGCCGCCGCGGAGATCGTGGCCGAGGTCGCCACCGACGCGCTCCGCCACGTGCTGCTCGGGCATTTGAGCCGGGACTGCAATTCCCCCGAGCTGGCGGTCCTTGCCGTGGGTTCGCGCCTCGAGGCCGGCGGCCGTCAAGCGGTTCAAGTCCGTTGCGCGCGGGCGGACGAAGAAGCGCCGATGCTCAGGCTGGTGGTTTGAGGCCAAAAACCGCAGAAGAGGCCCGCGAATGCCGCAAATCTCCGCAAATAGGAGATGCTTTCGTGATCAGCATGGGAACACAGTTTGAATGTGGTCGAATATTCCTATCTGTTTGAGCTGTTTCGCGTTCATTCGCTGGATTCGCGGGCAAAACCTGTTTTCGGTTTGAGATCGCCGTCGCCGAAGAGCTGCCTGTAGCCCTGGCCCCAGATCAGATACGCCAGAGGCATGCTGGCGAGCATCCCCACACAACACACAAACACGCCGACCATGGCGACCAGACCGACCAGGACCAGCAGCCCGAATGCCCGGAACCACTGGCGGTGGACGGTTTTCAAACTGGTCATGATCGCCTCCCAGAAACCGATTTTTTTGTCCACGATCAGCGGGAACACGAAGGCGATCCCGACCGAGAAATAGGTGATCGGCACCAGCAGCAGCACAGCCGACACGATGATCGCCAGCTTGGATTTCATCGCGACGGCCAGAAAAATCCCCGGCGTCAGGATCACGCCGACGACCACGAAAACCGCCACGAGCCAGACCAGCATGGCCAGCAGGATCTGGACCCAGGCCGGGCTGCTGAATCCGGCGAAAACATTGTCGATTTTCGCCTTGCCGGTCCTCATGGTCTCGATGAAAAAAACCATGAACCCCGCCGAAAGGATCGCGGAGACGCCGGTCGCCAAGAGGTAGAAGAAGAGGAACACGACGCCCGCTCCGATCATCATCCCGATCGGCGCATGGGATCCGTGACCAATGAAGCGCCCGATCATCCTCTCCGCGATCTGCATCGGGAATTGGACGACGGCCGAGATCGCGAACAGGATCAGGGTCGCCACCACGCAAAGACCCCAGTTCACCTGAAAACATTCCCACGCCTTGTTCAGGCACTCGTCGAACCGGATTTTTCCGGGCTTCTGGAAATCGGCGGGAGCGCTTTGGAGCACGGGCGGCGCCGGGAAACTTGAAGGCACGGCGGCACCGGGAGGCGGCAAATTGGCGAAGCTGGAAAGCGGCTCCCAGGTTTCCATCCCCTCCTTCCAGCCGAGGTCCTCCGGGAGAAATTGGCCGCTCTGCAGCCCGTTGGAAATTTCCTGTTCGGTGAACTGCCCGAGACTCTGGCGGTCGCGGTTGACGAATATCGTGGCCATGCCGACATGCCTACCGGTTTACTCTGCGGCGGTCAAACTTTCCCTTGTTTTCGTATGTTGTCGGCCTGATCTGGGCGGCGATCACAAGCCCGGATCAGCGGATTTCATGTGGCAAGGTAGCCCGGGCAACGGGGTTTGCGAGCATGCTTTTCGCACGAGAACACGGTCTCCGCATCCCTCGATCACGGGGAAGGGTCATGTTGTATTCGTGACGTTGCCGACCTCCGGGCGGGCCTGTTTGCAAGTGGGACTTTACCGGCACGGCAAGGAGGGAAGTTCAATCGCCGGGAGCAGTGGCGCGCTCGTGCCCCGACTTTCACGAGGTGTGACGGCACGGCTCATCGGATTTTTACGCCGTTTCGCACGCATGCACGGACGCATTTGAAAAAGCAGTTTGTCAATTATCATTGACCCCGTTTTCTCTGTGCAGTGGCTACGGGAGAACATTTAAATTACAGGCCCGCCCCCATCTGCCTTCCAAATCTATTTCAAAATTATCCCTTGATTTGATACTACTTTCATTTTTTTCTGCCCTTTTTTTATAGCCCTTTTAGCTGCTAACGGCGGGCTTTTTCACACTGGGTGTAGTCGGAGGGCTCGTGCCTCGCCTCCGCTAAACCCTTTACCGTTCGGCCTCTGCTTTCAACACAGCGGCAGTATATGATCGCACTAATATTACTTTATCCATATCTTTGCCCTTCGATTAGCAAGATTAGGATATTGGAAGAGGTAGTCACCATCTGGCTTCCCTTCTATTTGAGACATTAAATAACGCACCCCTGCTTCAGTCCTTTCATTGAGATCGCGAATTAATATATCGACCAGTTGCTTAGCGCGATGAACTTCATCGTCGTGAGGGACTAAAGTGTGTGGAGTAATATGACACAAACTACCCGATTTTCTCAGAAATATCTGATTGGCTTGAAAACCGTCTTCCAGTGTCTCTAAAGGATCTGAATGTCCATAAAGAACATCTCGCGTCTTAGCAAAGGTGTTGTGAAGTTCCTTAAGCTCGCTTGGGATTGCTTTAGTGGAAATCTGTCCTATATCGTCATTTGACGTAAATGGTTTTGAGTATGTAACAATAAATGCTATCCATAAAGGCCACTTAATGTGTGGCGTTTTTGACTGTATTGCTTCCTCGATCTGCACAAGGAAACGGGATGCATCACTCATTGCTCCAAGGGCGAACAAGTCACGCCATAGGGATTTGTTCCTCGCAAGTTCAGGTGTCATATTTGTTTGCCGAGACCTCCCGAGTCAGGTATCGCTGGCTACGGGGCGGGTGGATCGCAAAGATCGGGACCGAAGGCACTTGGCCTGCTCTTCTGTTAGCGGGCACTGTGCCTGAACGGTGGAACGTCAAATAGGCGCTCATCGAAACACCCCACAGGCCAGTGATTAACTGGACGAGCCGTTCGGACATATTTTTATATTTTCCATTGGTGACCGCAAGCTTTGCAACTACATGTATAAGGTAAAAACGGAATCATAATGAGACCAATACCAAGGCTAATAAAGATAATAATAATGATCGCACATCCTATATTTCTGCGGCAAAATGTTTTGGAAGACCCGCATTTTGGACAGTTGAACTTCCCATCAGGCAGTCGTTGTAATCTGGCTTTTTTATAGTGAACCTCTCGTTGGTCCTCAATCGTTAGCATAAGAAGCGATGATCCACAGTGCCTGCATTTCTGGGCTTCCAAGCGGACTTGTTCAGCACAAAAAGGACATTTCTTAAAATCTGGGAGTGGCGGGGGCACCGAAGCCAATCTCAAAATAGCAAATGATCCAATCTCTGAGTATTTAATCCATGATTCACTTCCCTCCTCGCAGCATTGAACATCTGGCGGCAACTTGCCATCAGCAACCTTATCTCTGATCTCCTCAAGAGAAAGTGGACCGCTTACCTCATTCTGATGATGGTAGTAGTAAAGCATAATAATTATTTGCCGAACGTGAAAGCTCTGTTGCGACCGTGATGGACATGGTCGTTAGTAATAACGCCTGGTTAGGCCTTCCCATGTATTTTCTTTTTTGCGGCGGCGAAGGCTGCACAAAGAGCCGTGTTATGGTCTTGGAAAAACTTTGGCTTTCCTTCTTCTTTGACGTATTCGCCATCGATCATTCTGGGTTCGTCCCCAATCTGAAATGCGGCAAGGAATCCGCCTTCGGTATGCAGATTTGTATTTGGATCGACTATCACTGGGCGGGAGACTGTGACCCAGACGCTATATCCGCCGAAGTCCATTTTGTGCAGGTTATCGGATGTCATGTTGTTTGTATTTTGCTAACGCTACGGGTCTGACACTGGCTGGCAGTGCCCCGTTGATTGCAGGGTTATGGTTTTAGTTTTCATGGGACTTTCGAAAAAAAGGCGGATAGCCAGTTGGCAGCACTCGATTGTCGATATTTTTTCTTCAGCAAACGACATTGCCTTGATTCTGTTTTTCGAGTGGTGCAAGGTCTTCTGGCTCCTCATATCGCCCGTTAACGCCGATAAACGACGCTTTCGGATGATAACGTCCATCTGAGCCAAGAAAAGCCCCTTCAATGTGATACTTGCCGTCGCTACCTAAAAATGATCCTTGTAAATGATACTTGCCGTCGCTACCGAGAAAACACCCTTTAGGATGGTAATGACCATCCGAGCCAAGAAATGCACCTTGCGAATGATATTTCCCGTCCGAACCAAGAAAATGTCCTTGAGGATGATATTGTCCATCGCTTCCTAAAAACTGTCCCACAGGATGATAGCGTCCATCTGCTTTAAGCACTTCTCCCTTTGGGTGATACTTCCCGTCGGAACCGAGAGATGAGCCAGCTGGATGATACTGTCCATCCGAGCCGAGGAAATAGCCTTTGGGATGATACTTGCCGTCTGAGCCTAAGAATGACCCAGTAGGATGATATTTGCCGTCTGAAGCGAGGAATTTTGACATAGGTATTAGATGTTTTATTTTTATCGCTAAGGTCTGCCACATCCTTCCGGAAACTGCGCGTGATTGCAAGCCGGGGTAGCGAAGGCGCGGCGGGTGCGCAAGCAGCCGCCGTGACTGAGCGCCGAGCGAAACCGGCTGTTTGCACAACAACCAGGCCGGGAGGATGTTGGCAGCACCGTTTTGTTCGGCATCGTGTTCATTCCCATTAGGTTACGGTTTCATGCCAATCAGAATGCGCGTCACGCGCGTCCGCCGCATGGCATCGTAGCATAGCCAACTGCCCAAAAACGTCCCTCCAAAGAGTAACGGAAATTTGACGGCAATGGAGACATCCCACCCCAACAAAACGTAACCAAGAAGGACGGTAATGGTCTGGTGAAAGATATAGAATGGATAGAGTGCATTGTTCGCATAACGGAGGACGACGGAGTCATTGTTCAAATGGGCGCGACTCCATCCAACGAGTGATAAGATCACGGTCATAGAAAAGTATGAATCCACGAGGGTGAAAATCCAGCGTTGACTCAACGCTGGCAGACCGCTCACGTAAGTGCTTAACCGGATGCCGTAGAACAGGATCAGCATCACGCTGGCAACAAAAAGAAACTCGCCTCGACGGCGTTCGAGGAGATTGAGAAAACGCTCACTGCCGCATATGGTGAACCCCCATAGGAAGGTCAGTAGCGACCCTGTGAAGTTCGCCCAATCCGAGATAAGATTCATGGTAGTGGGCCAATGTGCTCCCAGCAAGAGAGCCGAAGTGATGTTGGGGATGTTCAGAAGGTAGATGAATCCAGGCAGTTCGCAGAGGCGAGCCAGACGGTCAACCAACGTCCGCCCTGTTGTTGTGCGTAGCATTGCGAAGATTGGCAAGCCCAAGAGTGAGTAAGTGAGAATATAAGGCAGGAACCAAAGGTGATGCCAACTGAGATTGCCCATCGGGTAAGGTAACAGTCGAAAGACACTGCCCCAGAACTCGAAATACGAGTTGAAATGCTGCCCTGCGAGAACTCGCTCAACATAGATCTGCGGCGGAATGATTACGAACATGGCGAAGACCAAAGGGATGAGCAGTCGCCGCAGGCGCTCGCGCACGAATCTGCCTTGGCCACGGCGCCTCAAGCTAAACCAGACTCCCGCTCCCGAAATGAAGAACAAAAGGGGTAGTCGCCAGCGGTTGAAAAACAACATCGGCCAGATGAGCCAGTCATAAGTAACACGGTTCTTGACGGAATACGGCCATGGCACGAAGTACATGCCTGTGTGGTAGGCAATGAGTATCCCGAAGGCGATCACGCGGAGCCAGTCAAGACCGTACTCGCGTCGCAACCGGGGAACCGCCGAATCCGCAGTGGTTGTGGTGGCGACATCGATTAGGGCCTGCTCCTGCGTCGTCATGGCTTGCTTATTCTGCCGAACGATCAAGCTGACTCACGGCCTGAGCCGCCACTGGCGACCGCTACGCAATGGGCGTCCCCGGCGAAGGACGTTGAGTCGAGCGCCTGGTTCGGCATCGTGGATTCAATGCCTGATTTCAAAACTTCGATCCGGGGCGCATCAGGCAAAAGCTCAAGTTCGTAATGGATAAACTCATCCTCACTTTGTGAAGGGACTCGTTTTGCGATTTTGTCGTATAGTTTTTGCGCTGATTTATTTGTTTTTCGCGCCTGCCATCGCATGGAATTCCATCCTTCGCCCCTTCCTGTTTCTGCAATATGTTGAATCATCGTTCCTGCAAATCCTCTGTTTCTATATCCTGGTGAAACATAAAGATCGTGAAGGTGGCACGTAATGTTTGTGCTGAAAAGGCATGGCGATACGATGTAGTGACCAAATCCAATCAATGAATCGTCCACACATCCGGCGATTCCATGCGTTGAATGCTTAGGGCTTAACAGCAATTCCCAGAGTCGGATAAGCCTGTCTTCAGTAATGGGAACATTCCAAACCTTTGAGTAATCAAGATAGAGAGGTTTCCATGTTGTATAATCCGATTCGACTACATTTCTTATAAAAAGGACGGCATTCATCTGATTGCAGGGTTATTATCTTTCGAAATTGAATTGGAAACGCATGTGGATCATTTCTCTTTTGCCGAACGTAAATTGGGCGCGATTGGGTCAATATTGACATAGGCGACTTTGCACCTATTCCAGAAATTGCAGAAAATAAAGCGGAAGCACATCGGTTCCGATGCTTCACGATGAGCGGATTCCAGAATTCCCCCCCCCCCGATACAGAGCGCCGAAGCTCTGCATGCGTTCGGTAAACTGGCGGTCGCCTTTCCATCCTGAAATCTGTATATCCAAGCTCTCTGGCTGTCGAGTTCAATCCCTTCTTCGGTCCATGTCCAGCGTTGACATCGAAAATGTGTATCGGCTACCGCGATTTCTCCACATCCCTCTCGACCACTGCCAACCGGAAAACCCCCGACACGCATTTCAGGATGACCTTGCCCAGAACAGCCAGACCACAGACGAACAGCCGACCGGCAGCATTTCCAAAAAGCTCCACCCCCATATTCTACAGTTTTAAAAACTGAGAGGTTGATGATCAGCAAGTTAAGCATGGTCACAAAATCGTTGGCACTACATTTTCGGCCCCCCTCCTTTTTCAGTGGAAATGGGGGTAAATTGGGTCAGGGTTCATATTCTTGCATTTTCCGGTGTGGGAAATGGGGCTCGTGCATACGTGTAATCTCACGCTCTGGGGCAAGGCAGATGGGGTCAGGCAGCCGCAAGTTGTCGGGCAATTTTGGCGTCGGTGCGGGCGATGGCTTCGCGGAACAGGCGGCTTTCCTCCGGGGTCGTGGGGCGTCCGCCCATCTCGATGACAATGCTGTCAAATTCCTTTGCGGACATGAGGGGGCCGGTCAACTTGCCTGTGCGCTTAATGCGCGAGGAAGTCGGCGAGGTAGATTTCGGCATTCTGCTGGAGGTCGCGGATGGCATATCGAAAGATATCAATATCTACCGAAAAGACGCTAGACATTGTTATGAATACATGTTTTTTCTGAAAGCCATGGATCCCATCAAAAACCCATTTTCTCCCGGAGCGGGTTCCCCTCCGCCGGAGCTGGTCGGACGCGAAGGAGTGCTGGAGCAGGCCCGCATCCTGCTGGGGCGCGTGAAGCAGAAACGTCCTGAAAAGAGCATCCTTCTCACAGGTCTGCGCGGCGTGGGCAAGACGGTTTTGCTGAACGAGATGGATCGCATGGCCGTGCGGGCCGGGTTTCACACGGTCACTGTGGAAGCGCATGAAGAAAAGTCGCTGGCCGCGCTGTTGGTGCCGCATCTGCGAAAGCTTTTCTTCGCCCTGAACCGGATGGCTGGAGCCGGGGACAAAGTCCGGCGGGGGTTGGCTGTGTTGAAGAGTTTTGTTGGTGCGGTGAAAATGAAGGTGGGCGAACTGGAGTTTGGGCTGGACATTGACCCCGAAACCGGGGCGGCTGATAGCGGGGATCTGGAGAGCGACCTGCCGAATCTTTTCCTCGCTGTTGCCGAGGCCGCCGAGGAGCGCAAGACAGCCGTGGCCCTGCTGGTTGATGAGATCCAGTATTTCAATACCAAGGAACTGAGCGCCTTGATCATGGCGATGCACAGGATGCAACAGCGGCAACTTCCGCTCACGCTTTTTGGTGCCGGTCTGCCCATCTTGCCAGGCCTGGCTGGCGAGTCAAAATCCTATGCGGAACGGCTCTTTAATTTCCCGATCATCGGCCCGCTCGCGGAAACGGATGCGAGGCGGGCACTGCAAGATCCGGTGAAAGCGGTCGGGGTCGAGTTTTCCGAAAAGGCGCTGACGAAGATCGTGAGAATCACGCAAGGGTATCCGTATTTTCTCCAGGAATGGGGCTACCAGACGTGGAATCGTGCGGAAACATCGCCCATTGGGGAGTCCGTGGTGCGGGGGGCAACAGCATCCGTTGTCCAACGGCTCGACGAGAATTTTTTCCGGGTCCGTTTCGGCCGCTGCCCCCCTGGCGAGAAACGCTATTTGCGGGCAATGGCAGGGCTCGGCTCCGGATCGCAACGCACCGGCGGAATCGCCGATGCGCTGGGAGTGACTCCCAACCAGCTCGGCCCGGTGCGAGCGAAGCTGCTCAAAAAAGGCATGATCTACAGTCCCGCCCACGGAGACATGGCGTTCACCGTGCCGCTCTTCGATGAGTTCATGCTTCGGGCCATGCCGTAATAGCTTGGCAGCCCGCTTGATCCGGCGCCACCCCATCTCGTGGCCCGCCCGGAGAGAACCGGGGTCCGTCAAAGATTTCTGACAGATCACACATGGGCGAGCCGGTTGATTGTGTCAGATATCTTTGAGCCCGAGTCTTCGCACCAAATCTTCGCAAATCTTCGCACGGGACCAAGACGCCAGACCCGTCTTCTACAGTTTGGAGGGTCACAAAAAGTAAGGATCCTTTATTGATGCGGGTTTGCGGGCGGGCGGCGGCGTCCGAGTCGAAAATGTAGTGCAACTTCTGCTGGCCATTGGCATTTTGTTAT
>Ga0209697_10004668_pt1 | contig 17638 bp, 15 predicted proteins | sample AliMusrvi5mmetaG_FD_184115 | JGI IMG/M metagenome (GOLD analysis project Ga0209697, IMG submission 184115) | Freshwater lake bacterial and archeal communities from Alinen Mustajarvi, Finland, to study Microbial Dark Matter (Phase II) - Alinen... | ecosystem: Environmental > Aquatic > Freshwater...
ACCTGCCGCTGGCATCAAAGAAGGTGGCGACGCCGCCCGAAGTCGCGGCACGACTGGCAGACCTCCCGTTGGAATCGTAGAAGGTGGTGGTGTTGCCGTTTTTCTGGGCGCGTCCCTCAGACCGTCCGGAGGCATCGTAGAAATACACGGTCTTGCCGGATTCCTGAGAGCGTCCGGACGAAGCGCCGTTGGCCTGGTAGAACCTCGTCGTGTCGCCGGAAGCCTGCGACCGGCCAGCAGGAGAGCCATTGGCATTGTAGAAACGGGACGGGGATGTGCCGGCATTGACCGCCGTGCTGATGCGCTTGGCGTCAATGGAAGAGAGCGCGCGATTTGTGTCGGCGGCGGAGGCGTGGAGCAGCAGCGCCGCCAACACCGCCGCGCTAAGAATCGTCTTCATGGTAATCAGGCCTTGCGCAGGCGCCGAGGCATTCAGCCGAATCCATGGATCGGCTAATACTTGCCTTTCCGCCTGAAATCGGTGGAGTGACCACACGGTGGGCAAGTGGAACCGCCCGGCGAAGTGCCAAAAGGCAGCAGCGCTGGATTGGCCCAGGATTGCCGGTCCCATGTTTTGCTCGTGCCGTTCGTAGCGAGATTTCCAGGATTTACAATTCTCTAGTTTCACACGATCAATGGTCTCGCTGCGTCCGGGCTGAGTCACTGCCGCCTTAAAATGTTGCTCGGCACGTTTATCACTGGTTTTCGTGTGTTTGATGAAGGGTGTGCTCCCGCTCGATGCGGATTGTGATGTAATCAACCACTGCTCCGGTACGGTCTTTCCCCGCAGAACAATGAAGCAAGATCGGCTTCTGCGCCGCCTTGAAATCGCAATAGATACCTGCCAGCAGCTCGTCAGGGACCGCCGGCATCAAATGGTCTGCGATTGGTCTGTGGACGACCTTAAATCCGGCGCGGTTGTATTGTCCGAGCAGCCCACCGGGCACGGTGGCATAATAGGCCAAATGCTCTTGGTTCAGCAGGCAGAGGACGGTCTTGACTCCCAGACCGTACAACCGTGCGCACCACTTTTCGAGCTCAACTTCTTTGACGTTTTTTGCAGGGTAGCCGGGACGGGTAGAGGTGTACAGATCACCTCTGCACCAGGTTCGCAGTTGATGAGACTCTACTGACGAATCCTTGATCCTGACGAAATCTGCGTAGCCGCCCTGCAATTCCGATGAGGTAAGGTCGAAAGTGAGCGAGGGCCACTGCGGTCCGATTCTTCGAAGGAATTCAACCGGTGGCCCCCACTTGCTTTCAAACGCATAGGTTAAACTCCCCTCCTCATCGCAGCGCAGTTCGGCACCCGCTGCACCGTACTGACATCCCCAGTTTTCTTCCTCCCAGCATCGCTTGGCTTCCCTATCTCCCGCCATCAATACCTCTGTCGGCACAGGCAGGAAGCTGTGGAAGCTGAGGACATGCCGCTGCTGCTCCGCATCATTTGGGTAAACATCAACCGCCTTTTCTTTGAATCTTGCTATGTCTTCCTTGGGGCCAGTCGCAACCAGCTTGTTGTCACAGCAGTTCGCCATAGCATTTTTCCTTTTGTCTTAAGAGGCATTCTCGCCTCAGTAGCGTTGACATACACGTCGCATTGCTGGCTTTCCGGCGCCGATTGCCACTTCATTTCCACGATACAGTTCAAGGGTGTCCGGCGGCTTTGGGTTGCGTAGAGCTGATGGCATGGCAAAATCAATTCGGTATTAGGGTTGGGTTCGTCATGTCCATATCAACCGCCGGCGAACTCAGGTAAAAGCCCACCCGACACAGTCCGTCGAAAACAACCGAAGCAGAGCACATTTCTTTCAAAATGCGTCTAACAACCAACATTTCGGCCGGCATCTCGGCCACCACGTGTTGTTCGGACGCCATGAAAAGCTTACAGCGAGACAGGTGGCCGACGGTTTTGCATAAGCGATCAAACTCCCCGTCCGAGAAATGCGGTGAGCGGGCTCTTCCCAGCGGAATCCCCGCATGTGAAAACACCAGGGGCAAGGCCATGACCACCGCAGAATATCCGAAGGGGACCAGCAGGGTCGGCACGCCCCTTTCATAAGTGATCCGTTGGATCAGGCCCGCGACTAACTGCAAGCGGGCCGCGACTGCCGGCCGGCACAATCGATTCAACTGCCGCCGGTACCTGCTGTGTCGCTCAATGTTGCCCAGGATCAGACCAGGCTTCGCTAAAGCCTCTTGGATGCCGGGCAGGTGCGCCAATTGCTCCAGCGGCAGGCCGGTGGCACGCTCGGCATTGGCCGCCTCCAAAAAGGCGATAGCGTGGGGCAGGACCGCTTTGATGGAGCGTCCACCCTTCCATAGCCACGATTTACGATTCTCCAGTCTCACGCGTTTAGTTCTTTAGCCGGGTCAGGCCTGAACCCCGCCGCAACCGAATTATGCCTTTTACCGCCCGATTTGATCATACTGCATCAAGAATTGCAGCTTGCCCGAGCTTGTCACACCGCAAACCCCAGTTTCTTGCATTGGAAATCCTCCAAATCCACCGGCACTCCAGCGTAAACTTCGGCGATGCTGTAATCCTCCTGCTCACGGAGGGGCAACCCCTTGGCGGCGGCCAGCGCCTGCGCCCGCGCCCGACTCATGCGGGAGAAGTTCCGGTATGCCACCAGGCGACCTGCCCGCGTAACGGCTGGATCAAGCTTCTCGACAGGGCAGTTGATGGTTGCCACCACTTGCAACTGCAAGAATTCGCCCATCAGCCCGTCGCTGACATTCAGGAATTCCTCAAGCCGCGAACGATTGGATTCGTCGCGCTGCTCCATCAGCGACTCCGCGTCTTCAATAATCACGACATTGCGCCGCCTGTCAGCCCGGCTGTTTTGACGCGACCAGAAATCTACGGTTTCAGGGCTGCCCAAGGCTTGCGAGAGCGACGCCGGGAGGTAGAAGAAACAGTGGGTCCCGTTAAGGCGTGAGATAAGATGCCGAATGAAGGTGGTCTTGCCAGTGCCGGGGTCTCCGCGCAGTAGAGTCACCCCCGAACGATGCTGGCGCAGTGTGGCGATCAACCCATCCTCCCACCCGGGAAAGTCTTGCCCGCAATGCAGCGCCAAATCATCCCGCTCGATCAGGAATGGCCGCACCACCTTCACCGGCTCGCAGTGCAGATCCCCGTGGCGAACGTTCAGGATAAAAAAATGGCGCGCGTCCTTGTCTTCGGGCGGAAGGCAGAACTTCTGCGCCAGCTTCGAGGCTTCGTGCCGAGCCCGGCCCACACTATCCGCAAACACCGCGAGTTCAGAACAGTCGCACTTAGCCCACAAGCCTTGGTCAAGCTTCCATAGCACCGCCAGCACCTTGAGTTCGGCCTCCGCTCCCCCGACCGGCCGCCCCATGGTGCGCGAGCAAACCAGTTTCCCTGGCATCTCTCGAATCATTCGCTCCATATCGAACCGTCCGTTAATGCCATGTTCATGAAAGCCTTTGTTGCCAAAGTCTCGATGAAGCGGTGCGTCGAACACGTCCACTCCAGGCGTGCGCAAGGTTTCGCAGATCTGTGACAATGAAAATTCCGGGCCTTCGTCATTCAACATCAGCCCACTATGGCACATGGCTTCATTTCTCCGTCGTATAGATGCGAAATGCCTTTGTAATCGCTCCGCAGTTGTTGCGGCCAATAATGCGAGCGCTAACGAAACAACATCATGAAAGCCCGTCAGAGGCTTGGGCAACCGTTTCTCAGGCCGGTGTCAGTTCTCACTTTTTACACTTTCCAGCAGCGAACCGATGGCGAAGCTGCAGGGCCAAAGGTGGGACCACCGAAAGCCTGGAACTGGGAATGAGGAATGGGAGGGGAAGGAAAGGCTAAAAGGCGGAATCGGAGGGGAAGGCGATGAGGGCCACGGTTTGGGAGAATTCTCGAAGGGCGTACGGGGGTTTGGTGGAATTACTTTCAGGGTTCAGGGCTTTTTCGGCGGCAACCCAGGGTAGAGCCGTCACGGGGCGGAAGTGCGACGGTTCAAGCCTGGGCTGGATTATTAAATTCTTTCAGGATTGGGGCCGAATCTTCGCCACGTGGTGCATGATGCGTGAAACGTGATGCATGAAGAGATAAGCGCGGCGGAGACAGGCCAGGTCGTGCAGACGTTGATGCAGGGCGAGCGCCCAGCTCAGAGCGTTGGCGGACTCGGCAAGCCGGAGGCTTACCCTACCACATACTGGTGGCGGGACCCATCCGCCATTTGCCATTTGCGGCCACGGTTCCGCCGGCCTGCGTCCCTCGTGACACCGCGAAAAACTCGTAAGACTTCGCCTGTTGACGGCGTTCGCCAGGGTTGGGAGAGTGGGGCCGCAATGAATAAGAGCGAAAAGTGATTCTCCTTCACCCGCGCAGCACCATGTACAAGCGGCCACGCCAAAGCCAAGTCTCTATCAGACGCAACGATCATTCGGGCGCAAAAAGCAGCGCTGTGCTCGAGTCCTTAAAGGAACCTGGTCGAGAATTGGCACCTCAGCATTGCTTGCGGGCGATTCTTTACAGGATCAAGCTGAGTTCTCGCGTATGAAATGCACAGTGGACAAATTGGAGCCCGGCATGGTTGTGGCTCGCGATGTGGTCAACGTGAACGGTGCCGTGCTGCTGACCGCGAGCACCGAGCTCTCCGTGCAGCATTTGCGCACACTCAAGATGTGGGGAATTCACTTCATCGAAGTTGCCGGGGAGGTGGGAACCGAAACGGAGAACCAAACAGCGTCTAAGTTCTCTCCCGACCAGCAGCACGCCGCGGTGGCCAGAGTGGATCAGCGCTTCCGTTTCGTAATCTCGAAGAGTCCTGCAGTGATGCTCATCCGGGATCTCGCCATCAAGCGGGTTGCCAGCCAATTGGCCAGCCAACCTGCGCCTGCTCCGGACGTCACGCCATGAGCGTTGACGTCCGCACCTTCATTCAACGTGCCGGCAAACTGCCGACGCCACCGGCGATTTATTACGAGCTGGTTCAAGCCATTGAGAATCCAGATACCAGTAATGAGGAGATCGTGGCCATCATCCGGCAGGATCCGAGTCTAGCCTCCAGATTGTTGAAATTGGCGAACAGTGTTTTTTACGGGGTTCCCGCGAAGATCGGGGTGTTGGAAGAAGCGGTCCAAATTATCGGGTTGCGGCAGATCCAGGACTTGGTGTTGGCGACCTCGATAATCAAGGCCTTCAATATCCTGCCCGAGAGCCTAATCGACGTTCCTTCGTTCTGGAAGCACAGCATAGCCTGCGGCATCGCCAGCTCCCTGGTCGCCGAGCTGCGCCATGATCCCCTTCCCGAGCGTCTTTTTGCAGGCGGGCTACTTCACGACAGCGGGCGGCTCATTTTGATCCTGAATGCAGCGGAGGAGAGCCAGGCCATTTTACGCCGATGCGAGACGGAGGGACTGCTGGCGGTCCGCGCGGAACGGGAAGCAATGGGATGGGACCACGCCATGCTGGGAGCCGAGTTCCTGGCTTCCTGGAAGTTGCCCCATTCGCTGGTCGAGATGGTGCGGTGCCACCACGATCCTTCGAAGGCTCTGCTCGTTCCTCAAGACGCCTTCACAGTTCATTATGCTGATTTCATCGTGAGCGCGCTCGAGTTTGGCAACAGTGGCGAATTCTACATCTCGCCGCTGGTCGTGCCCGGGAACTGTGACAAATGTCTCCTGGCGGAGGAGCAGATCGAGACGTTGGTAGATGAGTTGGAAGCCAAGACCGAGGCTGCCTTTGATATACTGACAGAAACAAATAGCTGAAGCGCCTTCAGCTACGGTGATATCCGGAAGCCGGGCCAGCTTTCATGAAAAGCTGGTCGCGAGCCTGGTGGGATTGGGGCGCTACCATGACAGTTTTCTCGCCGCCCGGTCAGGAACCCTCAAAGGCAATTATGCCAAGATCAAGCGAGGTCGAAACGGTCAAGGTCCATGACTTTGTTCCACACCGCGACGAAGTCGTGCACGAACTTCTCCTGCGCGTCCTCACAGCCATAGACTTCCGCCAGGGCCCGGAGCTGGGAGTTCGAACCAAAGACTAGATCCACGCGGGTGGCAGTCCACTTGAGCGCGCCCGTTGCGCGATCGCGACCCTCGAATAAGTCACCGTCTTGCGCGATTGCCTTCCACGTCGTTCCCATGTCCAGCAGGTTCACGAAGAAGTCATTCGTGAGCGCCTCTCGCCGGTTGGTGAAGACGCCGTGCTGGGTCCCTCCGAAGTTGGTCTTCAAGACGCGCATGCCGCCCAGGAGCACCGTCATCTCGGGTGCCGTCAGGGTCAGCAGTTGCGCCTTGTCAACCAGCAACTCCTCGGCCGATACGGCATAACGGGCCTTCTGGTAGTTGCGGAAGCCGTCCGCGATCGGCTCAAGCACGGCGAAGGAAGCCGCATCGGTTTGCTCCGCCGAGGCGTCCATGCGTCCCGGCGTGAAGGGAACCGTGACCTTGTGACCGGCATTCTTCGCTGCTTGCTCCACGCCCGCGCAACCGGCTAGAACGATCAGGTCAGCCAGCGATACCTTCTTGCCACCGGACTGCGCGCTGTTGAACGCGCTTTGGATGCCCTCCAGGGTCTTGAGCACCTTCGCCAACTGAGCGGGCTGGTTGACTTCCCAATCCTTCTGCGGTGCCAGTCGAATGCGGGCACCGTTGGCACCGCCGCGCTTGTCGGAGCCGCGGAAGGTGGACGCCGACGCCCAGGCGGTCGAAACCAGTTCCGAGACCGAAAGCCCTGAAGCCAGGATCTTCCCCTTGAGGGCTGCAATGTCCTTTTCCTCAATCAGTTTGTGGTTCACCACGGGAGTGGGGTCTTGCCAGATGAGCTCCTCCGCCGGAACCTCCGGGCCGAGATAGCGCACGCGCGGGCCCATGTCGCGGTGCGTGAGCTTGAACCACGCCCGGGCGAATGCGTCGCCGAGCTGATCCGGATGCTCGTAGAAGCGCCGCGAAATCTTTTCGTAAACCGGGTCGAACCTCAGGGAGAGGTCGGTGGTTAACATCGTCGGCGAGTGACGCTTGGACGGGTCATGGGCATCCGGCACCGTACAGGCGCCTGCGCCACCCTTCGCGATCCACTGATGCGCGCCGGCCGGACTTTTCGTCAGTTCCCATTCGTAGCCGAACAGATTCTCGAAGAAGCTGTTGCTCCACTGGGTCGGCGTCGTGGACCACGTGACTTCCAGGCCGCTGGTGATGGTGTCTCCGCCTTTGCCTGTGCCATAGGTACTGCTCCAGCCAAGCCCCTGTCCCTCGATGCCGGCCGCTTCCGGATCGGGCCCCACATGGGACGCCGGGCCGGCACCATGGGTCTTGCCGAAGGTGTGGCCGCCGGCGATGAGCGCGACCGTTTCTTCGTCATTCATCGCCATGCGGGCGAACGTCTCGCGGATATCCCGGGCCGCCGCAATCGGGTCCGGCTTGCCGTTCGGGCCTTCCGGGTTGACGTAAATCAGCCCCATCTGCACGGCCGCAAGTGGATTCTCGAGGTCCCGGTCACCGGAGTAGCGTTGGTCAGCCAACCAGGTCTTCTCAGCGCCCCAATAGGTATCCAAATCCGGTTCCCAGACGTCCTCGCGGCCGCCGCCGAAGCCGAAGGTCTGGAAGCCCATTGACTCGAGGGCGACATTGCCAGCAAGGATGATCAGGTCGGCCCAGGAAAGCTTGCGGCCATACTTCTGCTTGATCGGCCACAGCAGCCGGCGCGCTTTGTCCAGGCTCACGTTATCCGGCCAACTGTTGAGCGGCGCGAAGCGCTGCTGGCCCCGGCCGCCGCCGCCGCGGCCGTCGCCGATGCGGTAAGTGCCGGCGCTGTGCCACGCCATGCGGATAAACAAAGGACCGTAGTGCCCGAAGTCCGCCGGCCACCACTCCTGCGACCTCGTCATCAGTTCACGCAGGTCCTGCTTCACCGCTTTTAAATCGAGACTCTTGAACTCCTTCGCGTAGTTGAAACCCTTCCCCATCGGATTTGACTTGCAGGAATGCTGGTGCAGAATATCGAGCCGCAACTGGTTAGGCCACCAGTCCAGGTTCGTCGTGCCACCGCCGGCTGTGTGTTTGTGAGCCCTGCCCGTTACCGGGCACTTGCTTTCTTCATTCATGATATTTGCTCTTTTCGTTGTGTGAAGTGCTGAATAGTGCTGCTGTACTACTATCCATCAGAATTTGCGCAGCCTGCGCAAATCCTCGGACCCTGATGGTTCGGGATGAGAATATCCGCCCGATGATCAAGATATGCAAGTAGGGCTCCTGAGGCTGACAGGCAGATAGGTGATGATGCTCTTATTCCGGTGGCGGTGATACCTGCGTCAACGAGGATGTTCGACGTTCGCCGACAAGCGCCGTCCCCCACACTCAGCATTTGCTCATCGTGCCGGGCAATGCTCCAACAAGAGGGCGCGGGTGGACCCCAAGCCATACTTGTTGGCGCGGCTCGACAGGGCGGCCACTTCCCGTAACACCGGCGCGGGGTCCACTCCAGCGGCTGCGGCGGTGCGACAAATCTCCTGCAGTGTCAACACTGCATCCCGACCATCCCGTCCTTGCGCCCGCCTGCTCGTCGGGCAGCAGTTCCCTGCCCGCCTTGGTGAACTGGAACGGTTTGTTGCGCCGGGCCAGCAGGCCGGCGCACTCGGCCACCACCCGAGCCAGGTGCAGCGGCCACACGTCCAACTCGTTGACCACCTTGCACACGGTCCGGATGGACTCGCGCGAGCCGGCTGAGAGGGTAAGGCGGTCAGACAGCCGGCCGACCAAGGCGCGGGTGAGATTACCCGTCGCGGTGGCGGGCGAGCCTTGCTCCGCGACCAGCCCGGCCATGAGCACCCGCGTATCGTGCACAAGAGCGGCATCGACCAGGTCGGACAGGGTGAGACTGGCGCTGAACCGCATCGGGCTGAGGGTGGATTCCCAGTCGGCCTGGAGCAGCCTGCGCGCAAAGGCGTCGAATGGGTGCGGGACGCCGAACTCTCGGGCGAGGTCGATCATGATGCAGTTGAGAGTGGCCTCCTTGCGTCCGTTGTGATCTGTGCTATTCTTCCATGACGTAGATTAGCTGCCGAAGCTTTCAAGACTTCGTAAATCTTCAGTTGAGTCTTTTCAGTGATGATTTGAAACCCGATATTCGGGAACGGTCCGGAAGGGCAGCCCGTCAGTTAGATAGCAATCGTCATGAATGATTTCGCTTCAACCAAAGCAGAACAGTGTCCTGCTCAGCCAGCCTGGAAGGACATCGTAGCCCGGTACCAGAAGTCCGAGGTGTGGCCTGGCGTCTGGCAGGTGGCCAACTCACTAATTCCTTACGCGGCGCTCTGGTGCCTGATGTACTTTGCCCTCCAGATATCCTGGTGGCTAATGCTGCCGCTCGCGGTGCTGGCGGCGGGATTCCTGGTCCGGCTGTTCATCATTTCGCATGACTGCGGCCATGGCTCGTTCTTCCCCTCCCGGAAAGCGAATGACATCCTGGGCTTCATCACCGGCGTGGTGACCTTCGTGCCCTACTATCATTGGCGCTGGGAACATGCCCTGCACCACGCCACTTCAGGAGATCTGGACCACCGAGGCACCGGAGACGTGTGGACCTTGACGGTGCAGGAATACGTTGAGGCGTCACGCTGGAAGCGCTTCGCCTATCGGCTGGCCCGGAACCCAGTGGTCCTGTTCGGTTTGGCTCCCCTCTTCTTGTTTGTCATCAAGATGCGATTTCCAGCCCCCAAGGCGCCGCGGCGCGAGAGGCACTCGGTGGCCTGGACGAATCTCGCGATTGTCGGCGTGGCTGCCGGTTTGAGCATGATCTTCGGCCTTAAGACGTACCTGCTGCTCCAGTTGCTCATAATGACGGTGTCCGGTACGGCTGGCGTATGGTTGTTCTACGTGCAGCACCAGTTCGAAGGAGTTTATTGGGAGCGCAGCACGGACTGGGATTACGCCACCGCGGCGTTGCAAGGCAGTTCCTTCTACAAATTGCCAAAGGTGCTCCAGTGGTTTTCGGGCAACATCGGCTTCCATCACATCCACCACCTGAGCCCGCGCATCCCCAATTACCACCTGGAAAAGTGTCACTTGGCGGAGCCGCTCTTCCAGACGGTCAAACCGGTTACCTTTTTTGCCAGCTTTAAATCACTCACGTTTCGTCTGTGGGACGAACAGCGCCAGAAGCTGGTTGGCTATAGGGCGCTAAGATCGCTGGGAAAGCAGCAGGGGCAAAGGGCGCTCTGACCCACGTCAATCCCGGGAACTGCCACGCAAGCTTCCCTCGAGCTCCAGGCGTAGCTCTTCCCTTTTGATCTCGCACGCCTCGCGCGGGACAAGAATGGGTTGGTTGAGGATCAACTCGCAGCGTGAAAAGGGAAGCGGGATCTGAAAGCCATCCCAGCTCTTAAGGCAAATTTTCCGGCGGGTATTGCAGGTCACCGGCACAATAGCCAGGCCCGTGACCTGTGCCAGGGCAATCACGCCCTTCTGCACCACGTAACGCGGACCTCTTGGACCATCGGGTGTCACGGCCAGGTCGTATCCGAGCTTTGCCCGGCTGCTCATTTCAAGCAATGCCTGCGGACCCCGCCGGCTGGTGGAACCGCGCACCTGCTCGACTCCGAACCTCCCCATGACCGCTGCAAGGAGGGCGCCATCCTTGCTCGCGCTCACCAGTGCAGCGAGCTTGCGGGGATGTCGTCGGCGCACCAGCATCGAGATGGCGAGCCGGTTATGCCACAAGCAGAAGATGACCGGCTGCCCGTGCTGGGCGCCAGCCAATCCCGAGCGGTCGTGCTATCTGCAGCGCAGCGACCCGGTCACGGATCGTTCGAACGCGAATACCAGCCAGGAAAGGAACTGCTGGAGAGAATTGGGCCGGTGGGGAACGACCAGGTCCCTGAACCGGGAGACCATTGGACCGGCGCTGGCAGAAGCATTCATAACGATTATTGGGGCTGAAGGACTAGGTTACCATATCTTTCCATGGCCAGCGAACTTTATTCCCCGCCCTTGTGGAACAGGCAAGTCAGTGTATGCTTATGGGGAGCCAAAAACTCCTATCATCGCTCCACTATATGCCATTTCGCGTTCTTGGGCTTAATGCCCAGATACTTAAAGCCGTCCAGGAAGCCGGTTACACGGAACCCACTCCCATACAAGCGGCGGCGATCCCGCCAATTCTCGCGGGTCACGACCTCATCGGCATCGCTCAGACCGGGACCGGGAAGACTGCTGCGTTCGTGTTGCCGATTCTCACGAAGCTGGCCGGGACAACCGGCGGCGGCAACCACCGGCGCCCCCGGGCCCTGGTGGTGGCCCCAACGCGTGAGCTGGCGGCACAGATCGAGGAGAATGTGCGGATCTACGCCAAGCATCTTCCCTTGCGCGCCGCCGTGGTCTTCGGGGGCGTGAATGAGCGGCCGCAGATAGAGGCGCTTCGCTCCGGGGTGGACCTGGTTGTCGCCACCCCCGGCCGACTTCTGGATTTGATGGGGCGGCGGCTGGCCGATTTTTCCGGGCTCGAGTTCCTCGTGCTCGATGAAGCGGAGCGGATGCTGGACATGGGCTTCCTGCCCGATATTCGGCGGATTGTGAAAGCGATGCCGCAGAAACGGCAGACGCTGCTCTTTTCGGCAACCTTGTCCCCGGAAATCGAAGGGGTCACGCGGGAGTTCCTGCGCGCGCCGAAAACGGTGCAAATTGGCCGCCGGGCAAACCCAGCGGAGACCGTCACCCAGTTGGTTTACGAAGTGCCGAGGCACCTCAAAACCGCCCTCTTGTTACATCTGCTGCGCGACCCGGGCCTCAATATGGTGCTGATCTTCTCTAGGATGAAGCATGGAGCGGATCGCCTGGCCCGCCAACTGGAGAATGCTGGAGTACTGACCGCGACGCTGCATTCAAACCGTTCGCAGAACCAGCGGTTGCGCGCTCTGAAAGACTTTAAGTCGGGTGCTGTGCGCGTGCTGGTGGCCACAGACATCGCTGCCCGGGGCATCGACGTGGATGACATCTCGCATGTGGTGAATTACGACTTTCCGATGCACCCGGAAGACTATGTGCATCGTATCGGCCGGACAGGGCGCGCGCACGCGATCGGTGACGCCATCAGCTTCGTGACCCCGGAAGATCACAGTGAGTTGCGCTCCGTCGAGCGCTTCATAGGCCGGGGCCTGGTGCGCAAACGCGCCGAGGGTTTCAATTACGCGGCAGCTTCAAGTCCAGGCGTTGGAACCGGCGGGAGACCCGGCCGTCCAAGGCCGGCTGATTCGCATCCACAAGCAACCGCCCAGACCGCGCCCTCCAGGAATCCCGGCAGGCGTGAAGGTACTCAGTCCGGAGGCCCGAGACGCTGGAATCGTTCCAGACGCCGCGGATAGGGCTTCGGGCTTTGGGGCGCTAATCGAACTATTTCGCGCCTGCCTTGCTTTTGGCCTGCTCGCCAAGTGCTTTGGCGCGTTTGGCCAAGTCGGCGTTGGCGGAGACTTGAGCCACCTTCTCCAGCGGCTCGATCAACTTGGGAGCCACCTTCGCGCCGTCGTTCCCTTTCAGGATCTGGTCAGACAGATTCACGACGGCGGTGCCGGCCTCCTCTTTGGTGCCACTGTTGTCCAGATAGGGTGTGATCAAGTCAACAGCCTCAACGGCGACAATGCTGCCAAGGGCGGCCAGCAGCAGCTTCTTTTCATCATCCTGTTGGGCCAACGGGACAGCCTGGCGGCCCATAGCGAGGCGTTTATCCAACGGCACTTCAGACTGCCCGGCCAGGCGAAGGTAGCCACGCAGGCAGATCATCTTATCCGTCGGGTTCCCTGCCGCTTTCGCCAAGTCCAGCAAATCACTCGCGGCATCCGCCGTGGCCCATGCGCCCAAAGTGCGAATCGCCGCAGCGTGGACTTCGGTGTTCGGGTCACTCACCGCCGCGCGCACAGCTTGCAGCGCATTCGCGCCTCCGATCGCCCCGAGCACGCGCACCAGGGCGCACTTCTGCGCCGGCTGAGATTGGGCAAGCCGGGCTTCGATTCTACTTACACAGGAAGCGGGATTCTCCGCCCGCAGGCTCACCGCGCCAACGGCCTGTTCCACAGTCTCCACGTCTTCCGCACTGCTTGCCTTGGCCAGCAAGTCGAGCAGGCTGGGTAGTTGGTCCGGCCCGGCCAGCTCTCCCAGCTTCCTTACGGCTGCACTTCGCAGCTTCGGGTCTGAGCCCTCGGCGGTGGATAGTAGAGCCGGAATGGCCGAAGTCATCCGACGCCGGACAATTAGGTCCATCGCGGTAAGGCGGCGGGCGGGAGCGCCGCTGGCCAGCATCTGCATGATGGCACCATCGACATCCTTCCCGGACAGGGAGGCGAGGCTTTCCTGGGCAGCCTCCGCGACCTTCTGATCGGCATCCCCCAGCAAATCGAGCAACACCGGGAGGGCAGAAGCACTACCGACCTCGGCGAACGCGCGGATGGCTTCGATACGAACGGACTTGTCGCCACCCCGTGCTGCAGCAGACAAAGCAGGCAAGGCCGTATCGTCCCCGCGCTTGGCAAGCGTTTGAATCAGCACGATCTGTCGGTCGCTCGGGAGCGCTGGCAGCGCGCTCGCCAGGAGCCTGGTAACTTCCGGGCCGGGCATTTCCAGGGAGGTGCGGATGGCGGCGAGGAAGATCGAGTAGTCAGTGCCGGGCAACGACAATCCCAGCAGACGCAGACCATCTTTCTGGCGCGAAAGAATAGCGCCGCGCAGAGCCGCGGTACGCACTTGCTGCGGCGCGGAGATTTCGCGCAGGCGGTCGTATATAGCCATGGCATCTTTATGGTTGTTCTTTGCAGTCGCGGCCTCAGCGCAGCGCAACAGCCCTTCACAGAAGGCGAGCTGGTTGGTGGCAGACACAGTGGGCAAAGCGTTCACGAGCGCCTTGGCCGCGGCTGGATCCCCAATGCTGCCCAAAGACCTTGCGGCGGCTTGAGCAACATCATTATCCGGATCGCGCAAAAGCCTGGTAAGGAGATCGACGGCTTTAGGGTCCCGGCGCACGCCGAGGCTGCCGATCACGCCGACCAACAGCCGGCCTTGGAGCTTGCCCGCCGCGTCACGCAGGGCCTTGTCCACCGCCGGGCTCGGGATTGTCTCAAGCCCGTAGCGGGCCATGTGGGAAAGCTTCTCGTCCGGGAGGAGCGCGGCCAGGGGCGCGACGGCTTCTTCGTTGCCAACGCGAGCCAATTCACGGCAGGCGTCGGCTTTCTCTTTCTGGGGAGCATCTGATTGGAGGACGGCCACCAATTTCTTGACCTGATCGGTAGTCGCAGGCTGGGCAAAGAGGGTGGCTGCGCAGGAGATTGCCAGTGCGGCTATCAGCATGCGGTGGAGGGGAACAATAGGACGCATATGATGAGTGAGTTAGGGGCTTTTGAGTAGGTTAGATGATCCAAGGAGCACGCATGGCGCGAGAGCGGAGGCGGTTGGCCTCCACGTCGTTAACGAACTCCTCTTTGACGGGGTCATACTTCATGTCGCGCTTGAGCCACATGCAGATGTTGGCGGCGTGCACGGTGGACATCGAGCGGTGCATGACCTCCGGATTGGCTACAGTGAGACGACGGGACTTGACGCAATCAAATAGATTCCGCACATGGCTCATCGGACGCTCCGTGCGAGCCATATAATCTTTTACCAGCTTGGAGAAATCGGCCAGCAAGGCCGGTGACGAAACCTCCGGCTTGCTGTAGCCATCGGCCACGGAGACCCAGCCTTCAGTTCCTTCGTAACGCACCCCACAGGAGCCGTGCCACCACTGGTCGCCCCGAGACAAGACCATCTTCACGCCGTTGGGGAAGACGGTGACCATGCCGTCGCCGGTGGGGTTGTTGACATAGCCGTACTCGATAGCCGAGGTGTTCGCTTGGCCAATCGCCACTTGGCATTGGGCAAAGGTGTGGGCGCCCCACTCGCCGATGCAACTGGTGTGGAAGTCATAGTAGCCGCGCCAACCACCTCTCGTGTATTCGGAATTGAAGGGGCGCCAAGGACAAGGTCCAAGCCATTGGTCCCAATCTACTTCGTCTTTGGGCGGCTCCGGTTGCGCGGCCAGCCAATCATATCTCATCTCCGCAGCGTCCCAAGGCGCGATGTGGGCGCGGACGGTATGCACGTGGCCCAGTCGGCCGGTGCGCAACAGCTCGTTGGCGAAGGTGAAATTGTCCTCGCTGAGCCGCTGGGTCCCGGTCTGATAGACACGCCCGTAACGCCGGGCAGCCGTCACGACCGCCTGGCCCTCGGCAACTGTCATCGAGGACGGCTTCTCCGAATACACATCCTTGCCGGCGCGCATGGCCATGGTGGCCGCCGTCGCGTGCCAACGGTCGCCCGTGGCGATGAGCAGTGCATCGATATCCGTGCGCCTGGCTAGAAAATCGCGCATGTCACCATACATTGCGCAGTCGTTGTTGCCGTATTTGGTGTCCACGATGCGCTTGACGGCCTCGCGCGAGGACTTCTTGGCATCGCAGATGGCGACAAATTGCACGTCCTTCTCCGGGAGCATCCATCTCAAGTCGTCGGAGCCTCGGTTGCCAACGCCCATTCCGCCCAGGATAATCCGTTCGCTGGGCGGGACGGCACCGTTGAGTCCCAGTGCCGAGGCGGGTACGAGGCAAGGCACCGCAAGTGCACCGCCGGCCATCACGGCGCGTTTAAGAAACTGCCGCCGGGTAAAGGACGACCCATCGGTTACAGTAGTGGATGGAGGGGCATGAGGAACTTCGGGAAGTGCATTGTGCTCAGACATGAGGCGACCTTAACAACTCCGGCCTTCGCTGCGCAACGCATTTTATGCTTCCCGCATTTCGTCGCTCGCAGGTACTAGGGCGCGGAACTCACGGGGCAGGCTCTCCAATCCGCTCACCATCGTGCTGGCCCGCCAGTGCGGCATGTGCGAACGCAGCCGCGCCGAAGCCCTGCGCCCCTTGCTGACCAACCCGAGCCTGAAAGTCCTCAGCACCCTGGTAATGGATGCCGCCACCGCCAGAGAACTCCTCGAATAACCGCCCCAGGTCAATTCATTCGCGGACCGAGCGGGTGGAAGCTCTTGCCTCCGCCTGCCGAAAAAACGGCCGACCATGGCTTGGCTCGTTTCCCCTAAGAAGGAAGTGAACCAAGCTATGGTCGAACCCTTTCGCTTTGGAATTCAGCGCGTTTATGCCACTTCCAACAGGACCTCGGGATGCCTCGCCGCAATTCTAAGCAGGACCTTCGCAGGGCCTGTCGGCGTGCGTCGCCCCTGTTCCCAATTCTGCAACGTGTCCGAGCTGATCCCCAGAATCGCGGCAAACTTGGACTGCGACAAACCAAGCTTTCCGCGCACACGCACAATATTGGACTCTGGGTTCACGCGCAGCGCGCGCCCGGGCTTCAACTGTCCGCGCTTGATCAGGTTCGCTTCGCGCAGGCTCTGCTTCAACTCTTCAAAAAGTTCCTTTTTCATAACTCAAACTCCTCAACCAACCTTCTCAGTTGCTTAATCTCGTCATGCGACAAATCGTCGCGCTCGCTCTTCGGATAGGCCACGAGCAGCCAAATTTGGTCGTCAGCGGTCTGCCAGTAGTAAATGACCCGCAGACCACCACGCTTGCCGCGTCCACTGCCCGCCCAACGCAACTTCCGCAAGCCTCCACTGCCAGGAATGACCTTGCCCCAGTCCGGACGCAAGGCCAGCGCGAGCTGCAACTTTGCATACTCGTCGTCATCCATCAGCTTCCCAATCAACCGCGTGAACGTGGGTGTCTCAATGAATTCCACGCACAACACTATACGCCACTGGCGTATCATGTCAACCCTCCCCACAACGGCCCGACCTCGCCCATTCCGCTCTCGACATGCAAAGTCCGCAGCCCATCTCGCACGCCGCTGATGCACCACTGTCTCCCAGCCGCCAAGGCGTGTCCGAAAGCATGTCAGCCAATGACAGTTACAGAACGGCAGCCCATAGCATGGCGGATGCCGCCTATTTTGGTTTGGCGCGGGAGCAATTTCTCGGAGTTCGAGGCCTTGCAGTCGGGGCATGTGCTCCATCTCACGTATCCATCCGGGCGCCTCAAGCCACGGGCCACCCGCATCTCCCGATGCATCGGGATACGGGTCAACCTCGGAAATATCTTTGCGGGCTGTCTGGTCGTCGAGCTTTCCGCCAACCGAGTTGGAGGAACGCCTGCATCGCTGAGTTTACCAGCCACCATTGTGCCATCGGCGCAGTCGCATAGTAAACCCCGTGGGACTGCAGTAGCTTCTGGCTTGCTGGCCTTCCGCAGAACTGGGCGGGAATGGCTCGTAATGCACGTATAATCGGCGCGGGGACATCCGTGGCCTGCCCGTCGGCTGCGGATCGGGGTTCCAGGGCGAATTCGCTGTTACAAGTGCCCCAGCGGGCAGCAGCCAAGCACGCGCGCCGCGGCAAGCAGCTTGCTTTGGGCCAGCAGAGGGCGCGGAGTCCCCTGCCAACGCCCCGAGGTTGCTCAAGGCTGCGGGTTTTCAAGGCACTTTGCGAAGTGCACGACGCGCACCGGACGCCCTCGGGGATTCAGGGCTATCCCCAAAGCCACCCCGGAGCCACCCTTAGGCCATCTGGTGGCCAACCGGTAGGCACCCGGAAGCCACCCGGAAGCCACCCCGAGGCTACCCCGAGGCTACCCTGAGG
>Ga0209697_10004671_pt1 | contig 17634 bp, 15 predicted proteins | sample AliMusrvi5mmetaG_FD_184115 | JGI IMG/M metagenome (GOLD analysis project Ga0209697, IMG submission 184115) | Freshwater lake bacterial and archeal communities from Alinen Mustajarvi, Finland, to study Microbial Dark Matter (Phase II) - Alinen... | ecosystem: Environmental > Aquatic > Freshwater...
TAATTCTTCAACCAAGGCTTGCTGGGATTTAACATAGGCGAGAAATGCAACTCTTTTTCAATAGTTCAAATACAGAAGCTAACAAAGAAAGAAAAAGCCCTCAAAGAGAGGGCTTTTCATCAAGCAATTACAGCATTAGAAACGATAGCCTACACCGACAAGGAAGTCAGTACCGGTACCCTTGACGCTAACGCCACTATAGGTAGTTCCAGATGAACCAGTAATCGTTGAAACGTTCGACTTCCCATAAGAGGCATAGTTAACCTCACCAAACGCATAAACCGATGAAGTCAGCATCTGTTTATAGCCAAGTCCCAGGGTGTATCCCGTGAGATTGGTTGCATTGTATGGAACATCTGCAGAGGACAATCCAATAGTGGCTCCGGTATAGCCAACTTTTGCATATGCCAGCCTGTCCTTATCAATTACGTATCCAGGAGTTAAAACAATACTATAAAGATTCTTGATGTTATAGGTTGCTACCTGGGTTTTATTAAGAGTCGGGGATAAAGAATATGGGTATGTAGTAGTGCCAACAGTTAAATTGCCAGTTGCCGAGGAACTAGCGCCTGGATAATAAGTGGCTGCAATACCCAAAACATAAGATTCATTTATCCCGTAATTGTAACCAGCAGCCAAATTGATTAATCCAGTATTGACATTGTTAATGTTCGATGTAGACATGGTTGCTGGAACAGCAGAAACTGGAGCTGGATAGGTTGGAGTTCCATTGCTAATGGATGGCGTAAAAATTCCAAACCCAACACCCACCTGCCCATAAAAACCTTCCCAAGCATTTGCCTTTGCCGACTGGGCCATTGCAGAGCTTGCAGCGATGCTGGTTATTGCTAAGGCTAGCGCTGTAATTTTTAATTGCTTCATGTCTCTTCCCTTTTTCATTTTTTGATTAAGCGTTATCAACTCATAAACCACTAAGGTAACTCTAAAGATATTTATCGAAATATCTACCTCGGGTTTTCCCCAAATAAATTGCTGTGCTGCACAAATTAGTTTCATCTCAGTCGTTAAAGTTGGCTTGTAGCCCCGTTTGATAACGACCGCTTGCTCTTATTTACTTCTTGCCGTCATTTACTTTAAATAAATTTGTTGTAATATAAACGAACGATCGTATTATTTTTACAACAAAATGAATAAATGAGCAAACCCATGCTGATGCAAAGGACTAACAAAAAGGAATTGGCTGAGCCAAAAAAGGGGTTGATGACTAAGGCCTTAATCTTGCATGCCGCTCTAGAAATTGCTAGTAAATCAGGGCTTGAAGGTCTCACTATCGGCACTATTGCGGAGATTGTAAACATGAGCAAAAGTGGTGTTTTTGCTCATTTTGGCTCTAGAGAAGAATTACAAGTTGAAGTTGTACGAGCCTACCATCAGGGTTTTGAGGAGCAGGTATTTGCGCCCGCCCTATTTAAGCCCAAGGGGCTACCACGCCTAAACCAAATGATTGACTCATGGCTCAAGATGAGTGTTGGTGGCGATACCTCCAGCTGCTTCTTCATTTCTGGTGCAGCTGAATATGATGACCGCCCTGGCATTGTGCGCGATGAACTAGTACGAAGTGTTGAAGATTGGCGTGCTGCAATGCTCAGAGCTATTAAAGAATCGATTACAGCCGGCCATTTAAAAAAATCGGTCAATGCAGATGCCCTGCTGTTTCAACTTTACAGCATAGTGCTCGGCGTTCACCATGATTCGCGCTTTTTGGGCCACTCAAAAAGCCTCACCACTGCAAATAAGTTAATCAAAGAAATCTTTGCAAGCAACAAAGTAAATAAATAAACCTAACAACCATCTTTCTCGAAAAGTTATATGCCCCAATACAACCCTCCCTTGCGCGACATACAGTTTGTTATTCATGAGCTCCTCAATGCGGATAAAGCCTTTACCACCTTGCCGGCATTTGCAGATGTAGATAAAGATACCATCAATCAGATTATTGAAGAGGCCGGAAAATTCGCAACGGAGATTGCCTTTCCCTTGAATCAAGTGGGCGACAAAGAGGGTTGTACACGCCATGAAGATGGGTCTGTCACCACCCCCGCTGGATTTAAAGATGCTTATCAGCAATATGTGGACAGCGGCTGGCCTGCATTGTCATGTGACCCTGAGTATGGTGGGCAAGGATTGCCGCAGTTACTCAATAGCGCTCTATATGAAACACTAAATTCTGCAAACCAGTCTTGGGCGATGTATCCAGGTTTATCGCACGGTGCATACGAATGCCTACATGCTCACGGGACGGATGATCAGAAGAAAATTTATCTTGAGAAATTGGTGTCTGGTCACTGGACTGGCACGATGTGTCTCACCGAACCTCAATGTGGCACCGACTTAGGTATTTTGAAGACTAAGGCGGAACCTCTAGCAGATGGAAGTTATTCCATCACAGGCACAAAGATCTTCATCTCTAGCGGTGAGCACGACTTTACCGACAATATTGTTCACTTAGTCTTGGCGCGACTGCCAGACTCGCCTAAGGGCACCAAAGGAATTTCTTTATTTGTAGTTCCAAAGTTTTTGATCAATGCAGACGGCAGCTTGGGTGCAAACAATCAAGTTTCTTGCGGCTCACTGGAGCATAAGATGGGTATTCATGGCAATGCGACCTGCGTCATGAACTTTGATGGTGCGATTGGTACGCTTGTAGGAGAGCCTCACAAAGGTCTTAATGCGATGTTTGTGATGATGAATGCCGCACGCTTAGGCGTTGGGATGCAAGGCCTTGGCTTGACGGAGGTTGCTTATCAGAACTCTGCCGCCTATGCCAAAGAGCGCTTACAAATGCGCAGTCTTACTGGCGCTAAAGAACCTGAAAAGGCAGCTGATCCGATCATTGTGCATCCAGATGTGCGCAGAATGCTGCTCACACAGAGAGCCTATGCTGAAGGTGGTCGGGCCTTTGCTTATTGGGTCGCCTTAATGATTGATACGGAACTGAATCATCCGGATGAGAGTGTTCGTAAAGATACTGCTGATATGGTCACCCTGCTCACCCCCATCATTAAAGCTTTCCTCACAGATAACGCGTTCACTGCTACAAATGAAGGCTTACAAGTTTTTGGTGGGCATGGCTATATTGCCGAATGGGGCATGGAGCAATATGTTCGTGATGCACGTATTAATATGATTTATGAAGGTACTAATACGATTCAATCCCTTGATCTTTTGGGGCGCAAAGTACTTGGTGATATGGGTGCGAAACTCCGCAAGTTTGGCAAACTCGTTGAAACTTTCATTGAAGAAGAAGGTGTTCGCAAAGAAATGCAGGAGTTCATCGACCCCTTAGCCGACATCGCTACCAAGGTAGAGAAACTGACCAAAGAAATTGGCATGAAAGCCATGATGAACCACGAAGAAGTGGGGGCTGCGGCCGTTCCTTATCTTCGTACTGTAGGGCATTTGGTCTATGCATATCTCTTTGCCCGTATGGCCAAAATTGCTTTGGCCAATAAGTCAAGTAATGATCCTTTTTATCAGGCCAAAATCGCAACTGCCCGCTTCTACTTTGACAAGCTCCTTCCTGAAACTGCCACCTTGATTCGCCAGGCACGCGCTGGCTCGAAATCATTAATGGCAATGCCTGCTGAACTCTTCTGAAAGACTGGATATGACTGAAAATAACATCATTAAAAAAGTGGCCATTTTGGGTGCCGGAGTGATGGGCGCTCAAATTGCCGCTCAATGTATTAATGTTGGTCTCCCAGTAATTTTATTTGACCTGCCTAGCAAATCTGATGATGGCAAGACAGTGAATAAAAATGCTATCGCACTAAAGGCTATTGAGAATCTTAAAAAACTGAAGCCAGCACCCTTAGGCTTAGCAGTAGATGCAAATTTGATTGTTGCAGCCAACTACGAAGATGATTTGGCTCTTCTAGCAGATTGTGATCTAATTATTGAGGCAATTGCTGAGCGTCTAGATTGGAAACATGCCCTCTATGAAAAAGTAGGGCCCCATATTCCGGCGCATGCCCTCTTTGCCACCAATACCTCTGGCTTACCGATTGGTGAGCTAGCCAAGGGATTTTCTGGTGACCTCAAGCAGCGTTTTTGTGGAGTCCATTTCTTTAATCCGCCAAGGTATATGCACCTGCTAGAACTTATCCCAGCAAGCGATACTGATCCAGCGGTATTAGATGCTCTTGAAACCTTCATGACCTCCACTATGGGCAAAGGTGTTGTTCGAGCAAAAGATACGCCGAATTTTATTGGTAATCGCGTGGGAGTTTTCTCGATTCTTGCTGTGTTTGCAGAGGCTCAAAAATATGGTCTGGGTTTTGATGAGGTAGATGCGATTACTGGTAGTAAATTAGGTCGCGCTAAATCTGCCACCTTTAGAACGAGTGATGTTGTTGGTTTGGACACCATGGCTCACGTCATCAACACCATGGAAGTCGCTTTACAAGACGACTCCTTTTCGACCTTATTCAAAACACCGGATGTTGTTGCCAAGTTGATTGCTAAAGGCGCTTTGGGTCAGAAGACTAAAGCGGGTTTTTATCGCAAGGATGGCAAAACAGTACTTGTATTAGATGCTACTACTGGAGAATACAAGCCCTCTACTGCCACAATCGAACCCATTATTGAGCGCATTCTTAAAAAGCCGATTGCCGAACGTCTTGAGCTTCTCAGAAACACCGATGATCCACAGGCGCAATTCTTATGGTCTATTTATCGGGACATCTTCCACTATTGCGCCATTCATCTAGGGAGTATTGCGGATTCTGCTCGTGAAATTGATTTTGCAATGCGCTGGGGTTATGGCTGGGATAAGGGTCCATTTGAAGATTGGCAAGCTGCTGGTATTACGCAAGTGGCTAACTGGATCAAAGAGGATATCGACGCAGGCAAGACGCTCAGTAAAGAGCCTTTGCCAGCTTGGGTATTTAGCGGCCCTGTTGCAGAGAAGCAGGCTTTCCATACACCAGAGGGATCGTGGTCTGCAGCAGAAGGAAAATATATTCCGCGTTCCTCCCTTCCCGTCTACAAGAAGCAAGCATTTAGAGCATCTCTTCTGGGTGATGGTTCACCCGATCCAAGAACGGCTGGTACCACCATCTATGAGAATCCAGACCTGCGCGCTTGGGTAGATGATCGTCAACCAGAGGTCTTGATTGCTTCGTTTAAATCCAAGATGAATACCTTTAGTCCTGATGTATTAAATGGACTTCAAAAGGCCGTTAAGATTGCTGAAGAACATTATTCTGGTTTGGTTATTTGGCAACCCACCTCATTGAAGTTAGGTACACCTGGCGGACCTTTCTCTGCAGGTGCAAATTTAGAAGCTGCCCTACCCATGGTTATGAAGAGCGGTCCGTCTGGAGTTGAGCCTTTTGTAAAACTCTTCCAAGACACCATGATGAGAGTTAAATACTCTCAAGTACCAGTGGTCGCTGCAGTATCGGGTGTTGCATTGGGTGGTGGCTGTGAGCTCGTGCTGCAATCCGCGCGTAGAGTTGCGGCAATGGAAAGCTATATCGGCTTAGTTGAAGTTGGTGTTGGGTTACTCCCTGCGGGAGGCGGCCTTAAAGAAGCGGCCATTCGTGCGGCTCAAGGTGTAAATCTTGCAGGCAACACTAACTTCCTAGATTTCACTAAAGCCTCTTTCGAAAATGCTGCCATGGCAAAAGTATCTTCATCTGCCCAAGAAGCAATGAAGATGGCTTACTTGAAAACAGGCGACATTATTGTCGCTAACGTATATGAATTACTTGCGCTGGCGCAAAGCCAAGTTAAAGCAATGCGTTATTCAGGTTATAGGCCACCGATTCCAACGCTTATTCCTGTAGGCGGACGTTCTGTTGCTTCAACTGTGATGGGCCAAGTGGTGAATATGCGGGATGGGGGATTCATCTCTGAACATGATGCCCATATTGCTCAAAAAATCATTGAAATTATTACTGGTGGCAATGTTGATGCAGGCACCCTCGTAACTGAAGAGTGGCTCCTGAAACTAGAGCGTCAAGCTTTTGTGGAATTGATTGGGCATCCCAAAACAATGGAGCGCATTATGGGCCTGCTCCAAAACGGCAAACCGGTTAGAAACTAGGCACTCAAACACAATACGAGAACATATTCATGATTAAAAATATTCAAGACGCTTATATTGTTGCCGCCACTCGGAGTGCTGTTGGCAAATCAGGTAGAGGCTCTTTACGCAACACTAGACCGGATGACTTGTTGGGCAATGCCCTTCAACACGTTCTTACACAAGTACCTACACTGGATCCTGCTGCGATTGAAGATGCCATCATCGGCTGCGCTATGCCAGAGGCACAACAAGGCTTAAACATTGCACGTATTGGTCTACTGCTGGGTGGACTGCCCAATACTGTTGGCGGCATTACCGTAAATAGATTTTGCTCCTCTGGATTAAATGCTATAGCAATGGCTGCTGATCGCATTCGGGTAGGCGAAGCTGACATCATGATTGCTGGCGGTGTCGAATCAATGAGTATGGTTCCTATGGGCGGCAATACTCCGTCCATGTCTCCAGCAATATTTATGGGCGATGAAAATATTGGAATAGCCTATGGTATGGGTTTAACCGCCGAAAAAGTAGCTCAGCAATGGAAGATCAGCCGTGAAGATCAAGATGCCTTCGCTCTCGCCTCCCATCAAAAGGCGCTTGCTGCTCAAGCCGCTGGTGAATTTAATGCTGAAATCTTTCCAGTTAAAATAGCCAATCGAGCTATGAACTTAGACCAAGGTCAAGTCGATATCGAATGGAGTGAGTTTGCAAAGGACGAGGGTCCGCGTATTGATACCTCTCTTGAAGGTCTGGCCAGACTGAAATCGCCTTTTGCTGCTAAAGGGAGTGTTACTGCTGGCAATAGCTCACAAACATCGGATGGTGTTGGTGTTCTTATTCTCGCTAGTGAAAAGGCCATTAAAACTTTTGGCCTCACCCCTCTTGCACGCTTTGTGAGTTTTGCGATCAAAGGTGTTCCCCCTGAGATTATGGGTATTGGACCCAAAGAGGCTATTCCCGCAGCACTGAAGTTGGCAGGACTCACTCAGCAAGATATTGATTGGCTTGAGTTAAATGAAGCTTTTGCTGCCCAGTCACTAGCAGTTATTCGCGATTTGCAGCTAGATCCGAGCAAAGTCAATCCATTGGGAAGCGCCATTGCATTGGGGCATCCCTTAGGTGCAACTGGAGCTATCCGTGCTGCAACAGCAATACATGCGTTACAAAGACGCAATCTGAAGCATGCAATGGTGACCATGTGCGTTGGCACAGGTATGGGCGCTGCTGGAATTTTTGAACGTTGTTAAAACGATTTGGAGACTCAATCATGATAAAAAAACAATTCTCTATCTTCTCCATCTGTTTGGTTAGCATAGTCTACGGCAATACTTATGCTCAAAGTGCAGATCCTGCTATTGGTGTCTGGAAAACGATTGATGACAAAACCAATCAACCTGCTTCTTTAATCAAAATTGAACAAGTGAATGGGGTTTTGGAAGGAACCATCATTAAGACCTTTCCAAGACCTAATGAAACGCCATTGGTTTACTGCAATCTATGCAAAGATGATCGCAAAGATAAACCGATTGTTGGGATGAAAATCATGACCGACTTGAAGCAAGATGAATCTGGAGCTTGGTCAGGAGGAAAAATCCTAGATCCTAAAGAAGGTGAGATCTACAAGGTAAAAATTGTGACTGAAGATGGGAAAAAAATGGATGTCCGTGGCTATATTGGGATTCCCCTCTTAGGCAGAACCCAAGTTTGGTACAAGGCTGAACAGTAGGTTTTTCTAATTTGAAATATAAGCCAAGCTAATCTAGATCTTTAAATTTTGGAACACGTTTTTCCATAAAGGCGCTTAAAGCCTCTTTAGCTGCTGGTCCTGTTAGCCTTTCCATAAATAAGCTCGCTTCAGCATCTATTTGCTCGAGTATTTCTGATTTCAATCTACCACTCTTTAATAGTGCTTTGGTCTGTAATAGCGATCCAGAAGACATCGCTGTCAGCGCCTTTGCCCGCTCCTCTGCATAGTGAAGTGCGGAGGATTCCAATATTATCTTGTTAACAAAACCCATTTTGTAGGCCTCCTCTGCTGACAAAGGTTCGCCGAAGAATAAAATTTCTGAGGAGCGTTGGTGCCCAATAAGATGAGGCATCAATAAAGTGATGGCGCCTTCTGGAACCAAGCCGAGCGCAACAAATGGAAAAATAAATCTTGCACCTTTTTGGGCGTAGACCAAATCGCAATGAAATAACATGGTTGAGCCAATGCCCACTGCAAAACCATCAACGGCAGCAATCAGCGGCTTTTTGAGCTCTGCAAGAGACCTAAGTAAATTAATGGGCGGAGCATCTTCGAGCGTAATCGGCGAGTTTATAAAATCCTGAATATCGTTACCAGCTGAAAAAGTATTGCCTGCTCCTGAAAGCAAAATGACCTTAACCGCAGGATCCTGATCTCCAGCAATAAGTAGCTCTCTCAACTCTCGATACATCGCGCCAGTAAATGAATTTTTTTTCTCGGGACGATTAAATACTATCTTCAGTATTCCTTCTTGCTGTTGATGCTCAATCATGCGATGAATTGCCTTCAGTTGTATCGATGGGATCGAATCATATCAACTGCCTTTTCGGCAATGGCCATGATAGGAGCGTTTGTATTGCCGCCAATGAGCGTAGGCATGATCGAGCCATCAACAACGCGCAAGCCCTCGATCCCGTGAACCTGAAGTTTTGAATTCACGACAGACATAGCATCATTACCCATCTTACAAGTACCTACAGGGTGATAGACAGTATCGGCCCTATTGCGGATGATCTGGCGAATATCATCATCAGTATGCACATTCGGTGTAAAAATATCTTTCTGCCTAATATTGGCGAATGTGGGGGCATCCATCAGTTTTTTGGTCAACTTATAGCCTTTCACCAGGGTTTCCAAGTCATCATCCTCCTTTAAAAATCCAGGATCGATGAGTGGTGCTTCATGCATGCTGTTGCTAGCTAATGTGAGTTGCCCACGACTCTTTGGCCGAAGCACACATACATGGCATGAGTAACCGTGAGCCATATGTAATTTGCGTGCATGATCTTCAACCAAGCTCACTACAAAATGTAATTGCACATCCGGTGCATCTAAATTGGGGTCTGTTTTGAGAAAGCCTCCCGCTTCTGCAAAGTTGGTAGCAATCATGCCTTGGCGCGTGCGGATGTATTTCATGATCTCGCCAGTTAGTCTTACCGTTCCACCCAGAGAGATGCCAATCAGATCTAAGCTTTTTGCAGAATAGCCAAATATAAAGTCTGGATGGTCTTGCAGATTTTTCCCTACCCCTGGTAGATCGTGAATCACCGGAATTCCGAACTTCTGTAATTGCTCTGCAGGCCCAACTCCTGAAACCAATAATAATTGCGGTGTGTGAAAAGCACCAGCGCACAAAATCACTTCTTTGTTGGCTCGAATGATGTGCTGCTTACCTCCCTGGGTATAGCTCACACCAGCCGCACGACGACCTTCGAAGAAAATGCGCTCAACCTGCACTCCAGTTTGGACGTGAAGATTGTGACGCTTGTCCATATGAGGGTGGAGGTATCCACGAGCAGCACTCCAGCGTTCGCCATTTCGATGCGTTACTTGGTAAATACCCAAGCCCTCTTGGCTCTCGCCATTGAAATCATCGTTTATTGGGAAGCCTGCTTCTTTTGCGGCATTGAGATAAAGCTCTTGAAAAGGATTGTGAGATTGCAAATGTGAAACGTGCAGTGGCCCATCATTTCCGTGGTATCCACCCTTAAATGAAGCGTTATTTTCGCTTTTCTTGAAATAAGGCAGCAAATCATCGTATGACCAACCGTCATTACCAAGGCTTGCCCAGTGGTCATAATCTACTCTATGCCCTCGGGTATAGATCATGGCATTGATTGCGGAAGAGCCCCCTAAACATTTCCCTCTAGGCTGATAGCCACGGCGGCCATTCAAACCAGGTTGAGGCACTGTTTCAAAAGCATAATTATTAATCTTGGTTGGCAACATCGCTACGGCAGCTGCAGGTATATTCACCAACCAACTATCGCCCTTGCCACCCGCTTCTAGTAATGCAACTGTGGTGTTCGCATCTTCGCTCAAGCGACCAGCCATGACGCTGCCAGCAGATCCGCCCCCGATAACGACATAGTCAAATGTATTGCTAGTCATAATCACCCCGTTATGCTTAGTTAAGCCAGCGCCTATAAATTTTTTCACGGGCTGATGGTTGTATATTCATTTTGCTCAAGTCGCCTGCGTAATGCTTGACTACGCGATGATCCATCAAGGCAAACCATAGAGGCGGACAGTAAGCAACAGTAATCATGGATGCATAACCTCCTGGCAGTTGTGGTGCCTCCTCAAAGTGTCGCAAGGCTTGATAGCGTCGCGTAGGATGCGCGTGATGATCTGAATGTCTTTGCAGGTGATAGAGCACAATGTTTCCCACGATATGATTGCTATTCCATGAGTGTTCCGGAGCACAGCGCACATATTGACCATTTTCATCCTTCTGACGCAAAAGTCCGTAGTGCTCGACATAGTTGACCACTTCTAGCATTGAAGCAGCGTAGATGCCTTGCACTACCAAGAAGATTAAGACAGGCCATCCAAGCCAAATGGTTAAGAGGGCATAAAAAAGAATACTGAGGGCCCAAGCTTGGAGGTTTTCATTATGTACACTCCAAACGCCTTTACCGTGTCTTTGTAGGCGCTCACGCTCAAGACCCCAGGCAGAAAGCAGACTATAGAAAACGGTACGTGGCAAAAATACCCAAAAGCCCTCACCCATTCGCGCGCTTGCTGGGTCTTTCGGTGTAGCGACTCTTTTATGGTGACCACGATTGTGTTCTACAAAGAAATGACCATACATCGATGGAGCCAGCGCAATTTTTGCAAGCCAGCGATCTAGAACTTCTTGTTTATGCCCAAGCTCATGCGCTGTGGCAATGCCGATACCATTAATTGAGCCAACCGAAAAAACCAAAGCAATATAGGCATACCACTCTAAGGGCTGCGTTGTTGCTAACCAAGCACCATATACCGTACCAGTAATTTGAAATGGCACATAAGCCCATACCAATACACGATAAAAAAAGTCTTGATCAAGCTGGGCAACGGCCGATTCTGGTGGATTACTAAAATCTTCACTGAAAGTGAGATCTAGCAAAGGAATGATCAAATGAATAAAGATCGGGGCGAAAAGAAGATAGAGCCACTGATCGGTCCAAGCATAAGCAATCAACGATGCAGTAAACGCCGCCGGGATAGCCGGACTAAATAGCCAGAGCCAGCGCTTGTCACTCCAATGATGATTGCTTGATAAGGATGCAACGCTCATTTGCCCCCCGCGAAAACTGATCTATAAAGAATATAGGATAGCTTGTTTATCCATCCTAGATAGAAGTCCTAATACACGTTGATTAATGCCCTCCACCACCTGACCCAAAAGGTGGTTTAGCTAACCAGATGAGCGGTATCAGCGCCAGCAAGATAAAAGCAGCAAAAAGCATTAACTGGTTGGTTGATAGCATGTAAGCCTGAGAGCTAACCAGGTTCTCTATTAATGCATTCTTTTGGATCTCAGTCATTCCTAGCTGGATCGCTTGATCTGAAAACTGTTGATAGGCCGGATTGGCTAATTCGACATTACTCACCAGATTTTCATGCTGACGAATGGCGTTGTCTTGCCATAGCGTTGTAGCAACCGCTGTTCCAACACTAGCGCCTAGATTTCTTAAGAAGTTAGAAATGCCATTACCTGAAGCAATTTGATTGCCTTTTAACTGCGATACCGATATAGCTGACATGGGAATGAAAAATCCTGCGATACCAGCACCCATAATTACACGGGCTAACATCAAGGTTTTTTCATCCACTCCCGTCGTAAATTCTGAGGCCATCCAACACCCAATTGCCATAGTAATAAAGCCAATTGTGGCAATGATGCGAGCATCAACTCGTTGAATATTCGCCCCAAATAATGGGCCACAAATTAAAGCTAGCGCACCTGTGATCGCCATTACCTTGCCCGCATTAAATGCGGTGTAACCCAATTGGGTCTGCAGCCATAATGGACCAATCACAATGTAGATATAAAAGGCAAACGAACCAAGCCCCAAACACATCGCTGACATACGAAAATTCACCAGCTTGAATAAACGCAGGTCAACTATCGGATGTTCCTCACCGAGTTCCCACAAAACAAAAGCAATCCAAGATACAAAAGAGACTATGGCTAAAGTAGTAATAAATGGTGACGATAACCAGTCAAGCTCGCTGCCTTTATCCAAAGCAATTTGCATCGATGAGACTGCTGCAACTAATAATCCGACACCTATTAAATCAATTTTTTCTTTGGATGGCTCTGGCTTAGGGGCACCAAATAATGAATACACGAGATAGGCAACCAGAATGCCAAAAGGAAGGTTGATATAAAAGGCCCACCGCCAGACCAAATTGTCTGTTAACCATCCACCGATGAGAGGGCCAAGAACTGGAGCAACTACTGTTGTGGTTGCCCAAATACCTAAAGCCATGCCCTGCTTAGCCGCAGGAAATGACTTCATCAATAAGGCTTGAGATAAGGGGATCATTGAGGCCCCCACTACACCTTGCAATATTCGCGCAATTACTAAAAACTGAAAGGATGGTGCCAAACCACACAGCACTGAAGCTAGGGTGAATAAAATCGTGGCGAATAAGAATTGACGAACTTCACCAATTCGCTTAGAAAGAAATCCTGTTAAAGGCAGAAAGATTGCCTCACTAACAGCATAGGAAGTAATCACCCAAGTACCTTGGGTGGGACTCACAGCAAAGTCACCCGCAATCGTAGACAAAGCTACGTTAGCAATTGACATATCCAATACATTCATAAAGGAACCCAATGCCAAAGCTAAGGTTCCTAGTACTAGCTTGTAGCCTTGCAAAGGCTCTAGTTGTTCACTAGCTGCCATATATTAATGACTTATGACTTGTTAGCTTGCTGCATCAACAATTGAATGTGTTTCTCAGCACTATCAAATTGCTTTTGATAGATATTTGTATCACTTATAGGCCCTGAATCCATCGACTGGAGGGGTTTTCCGTCTCTGTTACTAGTATCGACTTTAACGTTCATCGACAGACCGATATGTAGCGGAAAATCTCTTAGGTCATCTGAGTCCAAGGCAATTCGAACTGGTAAACGCTGCACTACCTTGACCCAGTTGCCAGTGGCATTTTGTGCCGGCAACAAAGCAAGGGTTGAACCAGTACCAGGAGCAAAACCGACGACCTTACCGTGGTACTCCATCTTGCTACCGTAAATATCTGACTCTAATTTCACGGATTGACCAACTCGAATATTTTTAAGCTGGTCTTCTTTGTAGTTAGCATCAACCCAAATCTCGTCATTAGCAACCATCAAGGCCAAGGGAGTTCCTGGTGCAACGCGTTGGCCTACTTGGGCATAGCGTTTTGCCAAAGTAGCGCTAGCAGGACTTTGAACATCAGCACGCAATACATTAATGTAGGCTTGTCGAGCGTTCGCTAAGGCCTTAAGCATCGCTAAATGCGCATGCTCTAACTCTTCCCTAGAAACTGCTGCATCGCCTTGCAACGCTTTGCGTTTTTCATAATCAGCGCGAGCGTTGAGTAAGTCAATATCTGCTTTTTCTGAAGCAATCTTCACCTCAGTGGGGTCGATCCTAAATAGTGTTTGACCCTCTTTTACAGCTTGAGTCTCAGAGATATTCACGGCAGCGATCGCACCTTCAATCTGGGATACCACTTGAATCTGAGATCCAGCAACATACGCATCCTCAGTAGATTCTGAATGACGACTGAAGATAAACCAATAGATCAGACCAAGAACGCACACACAGATCAAGCCGATGAAAAAGATCTTAAAGGCTTTTGGCCGATCAAATGAATTGTTTTCCGCTGTAGTTTTCATATATATTCTTTTTTTCAATGCTTATTGAGCTTGAGCCTGAGTTTGCTTTAAGGATTTAAGGTAAGAACCGCCCAAGGCTTGGACCAATACCACATTTGCTGTTAACCATTTCGCTTTGGCATCCGCAAAATTTTGGCCCTGCAAAAGATATCCCTGCTCGGTCGTCAGTACAGATTCTTTTGAGGAAATGCCAACCTCACTTCTATTGCGACTAATTTCAAAATTAGCCTTGGCGTTCTGATGAGCACGAGCAAAACTCTCATAATTGGCCTGAGAGCTTTGCATAGAGCCAATGCCATCAGCCACTTCCCGTAAGGCTTGCACAAGTTGCTCTTGATAGTTGGCAATGGCTTGATTTCTAGTTGCTTCTTTGCCAGTGATATTGGCATTAATTAGCCCACCATCGAAGATAGGCAGGCTGATGGCTGGGCCAATACTAAATTGTTGACTCTTACTAGCAAAGAGCTGGGATAAGCCAAAAGATTGAACGCCCACAAAACCCGCCAAATTGATATCCGGCAAGTATTCCAATTTAGCGCCCTCTAATTGCAATTTAGCGACATCAATTTGGCTCAATAAGGCCCGTAGATCTGGTCGACGCTCTAACAGATTTGCCGGAATCATTTCTGGTAAGCGCAGATCAGCAATCTTAATTGTGGGTGGCTTTAACCCCTCTCCCCATGATGGCCCTTCTTGCACCAATGCTGCCAGCTGATGCTGCATCATTTTTACGCTGAGGTTTGCTTGGCTTAAATTGACTTGAGCCGTCTCAAGATCCACTTTGCGCTGGTTCACAACTACACCGTCAACCAGTCCGGCCTTTTGCCGCTCTTGAGAAATTTGATAGAGACTCTTTTTAACTTGAACATCTCTGGCATATAAAGTTTGAGCCTGCGCCATGCGATCGTAATCAAAATAGACGCGCACAATCGTTGCGGATAAAAGCAGCTCAGAAGCCTGATGGTTTGCTCGTGCCACCAGCACTTGATTTTTAGCAGCATCGAAATATTTCTTTTGCTTGCCCCAAATATCTAAAGACCAATTGAGTGAGGCATTTACAAGGCCATACCCCGTATAGACAGGCATGCCCGGTACAAAAATATAGTTCTGAGATAGCTGTTGACGATCGACCTGTCCGCCAACACCAATTTGCGGTAAAAAAGCCGCTCGCTCTGTATCGAGCATTGCTTGGGCAGCTAGTATTCTTGCGCCCGATATATCTAGGCTAGGTGAATACCGCATTCCCAAGCTAACTAAATGGTTTAACTGAGGATCTTCAAATGCCATCCACCATTGATCGGCTATTGGGCTAGGCTGATCCGCCAATTTGGGCTCGATAACTTCCAAGGGTTTGGCTGCTTGTTCAGGAAGGCTATCCTGAGGAAAAAAAGCACATGCAGACAACAAGATGCTCAGAACAAAGATAGCGCTGGCAGTGTAAATTCTATGAATAGGATTCATCAGACACTCTCAAGCTGCAATAGGTTATTTTTTTCAACCCGAGCTAAAAAATCTTTAAATTGCTCAAATTCTTTTGTTGTAAAACCGGCCAAAGAACCATTCAATAAATCGCACCAACGAGGCGGAATCAATTTCGCCAACTTCTTACCTCCAAGGGTTAAAGATAAACGAATAACACGCCCATCTTTTTTGGATGGAATTCTTTTGATCAGACCCATGGATTCTAATTTATGGACAACTCGTAAGGTGGCCGCAGAATTCACACCCAATAACTGGGACACGGAAGTAATACTAGCGTCATCTACATAGGAAACCAAAATCAATACACTCATCTGAGCTGCCGTGATACCCAACTCTGCCAGCTTCGTATCAGCTAAGCGTTGAAAGATTGACTTATTACGCACCAGTAAATAAGCCACACTACTCTGGGGGTGGTAATTATCTGGCTTGTAAAACTCGTTAGCGGGCATGGCTGGTTTCTTAAAATTGATTGACTAGTCAACTAATTTTATCTGAGATCCCATTTTTTTACCCATTTGAATAGTATGAATTTCACCAAATTGTGGTGTTATTGGGTGTTCACCTAGGCAATCCTGCCTTGTTCTGGGCTGCCCAAAGGGATTTAGCTAACTATCCAGACAAAGAAAAAGCCACCTGGGAAAGGTGGCTTTTCAGTAAAGCGTTAAAACTAATTAAGCGGCTTTACGGCTTTTTGCAGCTGGCTTAGCAGGTGCGTACTGACCCTGAATGTTTGCCAATGCAGCGTCAACACTCTTCTCAAAGTTTGCAAATGCATCAGTTGCAGTAGCGCGAACTTGATCAAACTGTTGGAGTGAAGTTTCGAAAGCAGATGTGAATGCAGAGATAAAAGCCTCTGAACCAGCAGGAGCAGTCTTAGTAGCTTGTTTAACAAACTTAACTAGATCGTCACGTGCATCATCAATAGAAGCGTCAACTACTTGAGCAACTTCTTTGTTACCGTTACGAACTACTTTGTTAACTTTAGCTTGGTAAGCAGCAGCGTACTTAGCGGCTTCTTGAGCAACTTCTGGCTGAGCTAATTTAGATAATTGTTGTGCATCTTTAATAGCTAACAACTGTGCGCTAGCGTCTTGAGCTGCGGCTAAAGCATCTTTAGCAGCTGCTTGATTGATTTCTGCTAATTCTTGCGCGCTTTCAACGGCTACTTGAGCTAAATGTTTTGCACTTTCAACAGCTTTAGCTTGAGCTTGAGAGATTTGATCGTTTAATTGGTTTTGAAACATGATTATTTTCCTTACTTAAGTAGATGAGTTAATTTGTTGCGATGCACCATTCTAAGGAAGTTTTTGTGCACTTGCAACATTTATTTGGTGCAAAGCAACAAAAAGTTACAAAAGTGCTCTTAATAGCCTAAAAATGGCCATATAAGCCAAGATTATGTTGATTCTGCCCCACGCGGATGTAAAGAAAATGACCCTGGAAGAGACGATAGTATGATTCGGAGGGTCTAAGGGAGTTAAAAATGTTTCGTATTGCTTTGTTACTAGTAGTAAGTTTTGGGTTATTGGCTTGTGCCAATAACGATAAAAAGGTTGGTTCATGGGAAATAAACGATGTATATCAATCGACCATGGTCACACCCAATCCAGTTACTGGTGAAAAAACCTATGTTGGGCCACCCATCAACACAATGGATGCAGCCAATACTTACGAGATGTTTAGCTTAAGAAGCGAACAAACAAAGCAAGGTGTCAAATCGTATGAACTTCTCGTTCACCTCACCTATTTTTCACAATGGCGTTACTACGATTCAGCAAGCTTAGCGAACGCTCCTGCCCCTACTTTCAAAGTGATTTCCAGAGAAGCCGGTGTCTGTGAAGCGAGTGGCTGCACGTTTAAGGAGCTGCTCTCGATCAGCCTAACGGATACTTTCTTAAAAGATCATCTGAAGAATGGCTTTCAAATGAACATCTCTTCAAAGTCGGGAGTGAAGACTGATCTGTATGTGCCACCTCAATATATCCAAGGATATTTGAAGGCCGTAGATGGAATCAGTCGTTAGGAGGCTTTCTAATACAGCGCAGGGGAAATGAATAAAGGGGCTAATAGCCCCTTTATTCATATAAATACTGGCGGAGACGAGAGGATTCGAACCTCCGATCAGAGTTTTAGCCCCGATGCTCCCTTAGCAGGGGAGTGCCTTCGACCAGCTCGGCCACGTCTCCGTATTAA
>Ga0209697_10004686_pt1 | contig 17581 bp, 14 predicted proteins | sample AliMusrvi5mmetaG_FD_184115 | JGI IMG/M metagenome (GOLD analysis project Ga0209697, IMG submission 184115) | Freshwater lake bacterial and archeal communities from Alinen Mustajarvi, Finland, to study Microbial Dark Matter (Phase II) - Alinen... | ecosystem: Environmental > Aquatic > Freshwater...
GGCGAAAAGGGCTAAGCTCCCCTGGCTGGCCGATTTCAGGGATCCCTGGACAAATATCGACTTTTACAAAGACCTTAAGCTGACTTCCAGGGCCGATGCCATCCACCGTAAACTTGAAATACAGGTGTTAAGCAGGGCGGATGTTGTTACCGTGATCAGTCCCGGCATGGCCGGGGATTTCGAAAGGATACACTGGCGGAAGTATGAGGTGATCACCAACGGTTACGACCCCGGCGATACCGACCAAAGCCATTCGCAAGCAGCTGATAAAAAATTTTCCATTGCGCATATAGGAACCCTTGTAAGCACCCGCAACCCTGAAACATTATGGATCGCGCTGCAGGACCTGGTTGCGGCAGACGCGAAATTTGCCTCAGATCTTGAGATCAAGCTGGTGGGCAAGGTCGATTACAAGGTGACGGAATCTCTTGAACAGCGAGGCCTCAGCAGCTTTGTGCGAAAGATCGATTACATGCCTCACGACGAGGTGGTGAAATGCCAGCAGCAGTCAAGGGTGTTGCTGCTGATCATCAACAACACGCCCAATGCGAAGATGATACTAACCGGCAAATTCTTCGAATACCTTGCTGCAGGGCGTCCCATTCTTTGCCTTGGACCTGCCGACGGGGATGCTGCTGCTATCCTGGCTGAGACGCAGGCCGGCCTCCTTGCCGGGTTCGGCGACGTGTCAGCCATGAAGGATCACATCCGCAGTCTTTATAATGATTATGTAAACGGATCAGGGAGCACAACGTCCAAAGGCATTGAACAATATTCAAGGAAGGAACTCACCGGGAAACTTGCAATACTTCTGGATCAGTTGGTCTCCCGCTGAGCCTAATTTGTACATTGTACATGGTACATGGTACATTGTACATTCATTCTATTCGGTTCTTTTCCCGTCAGCAGCGTACTTGACCACCGCCTTCTTCTTCCACCTCCCTGTAAGGAAATAGGCAAACGACAGCGCCGCCCCCACGAACCAGCCAATGGGCATCGACCAGTATACTCCGTAAATGCCGATGGCATGATGAGATGAAAGCATGGTGGCGATAGGGATCCTGATAACCCACAAGGCGATGAGTGAAACGAACATTGGGATGAGCGTATCCCCTGCGCCCCGCATGACCCCGTTTAAAACGAACATGGTTGAAAAAAGAATGTAAAAGGAACCGATTACAGCGAGGTATCCCCTGCCCAGTTCAATTACGACCGGATCGTCGGTGAACATCCTCATCAGGTATTTCCCGAAGAGCACGGTGACAAAGGAAACGGCGACAGAGATCACAGCCGTGATAGCCAGTGTGGACCTGAGCCCGGCAACCACCCTTTCGGGTTTGTTTGCTCCCAGGTTCTGCCCCACGAAGGTGCTCAGTGCCATGGAAAAGCTCATGGCCGGCATCGCTGCAAAATTGTCTATTCTCCCAGCAACGCTGTATGCGGCGTTGGCATCAATCCCGAATTTATTTACGATACCATAAAGTGTTACCATCCCTGCGGCCACGAAAGTCTGCTGCAAGCCGGTTGGCAGCCCTATCCTGATGCCTTTGTTGAAGATCTCCCTGTCGAATTTAAGGTCGGCAAATGAGAAATTGATCACCTTATGGTAACGGTTCAGGTAAATGATCTGTGCGATGAATGCGGCGGCTTCCGAGATGACGGTGGCAACGGCAACACTCCATACGCCCCAGCCGAGGATGGGTACGAAAATGATATCGAGGATGATGTTCAAGGCCACTGAACCTACCAGGAAATACAAGGGGGTTTTGGAATCGCCAAGCCCCCTGAGTATGGCACTGGTGCCGTTATATCCGAACAGGAAAAGAAGTCCGGCCATGAATATCTGGAGGAAAAGTTTTGCCTGTGGGATGATTGTCGGGTCCATGCCGATAATCCTGAATATCCAGCCAGAAATCAGGATGCCGATAACGCTCATCACAATGGAGGTGAAGAAAATAAAGATATACAGGGTGTTGATGGCTTTTTTCACCCTCACCATGTCCTTGGCCCCGAAATACTGCGAAACGATAATGGTGAATCCCATGGTGATGCCAATAAACAGCGAGATCAGCAGAAAAGTGATGGGCATGGAAGTACCCACAGCGGCGAGGGCGCCTTTGCCGATGAACTTCCCAACGATAATGCTGTCGATCAGGCTGTAAAATTGCTGGAACACATTGCCAAGCAACATCGGAATCGCGAATTTAAGGATGAGTTTTCCTTCGTTGCCTGTGCTGAGATCTTTCAAGGATGGTTGTTTTCGGGGACTTGCAAAGGTAGACAGAATATCCCGATAATTTGTACCTTTGTGCTTCAACAGTTCGTTCTGTCGCTGCAGCAATGCAGAGGAAAGTCGGGACAACACAGAGCAACATGCTTCCTAACGGGAAGGGGCCGGTGAAAGCCGGTTACGGAAAGTGCCACAGAAAAAAACCGCCGAAAGGCAAGGGTGAAAATGTGAGGTAAGAGCTCACGGCCGGGGCAGGTGACTGCAGCGACGGGTAAACCCCATGTGTTGAAAGGCCATGTATACCGGCTGCCAAGGACTGCTCGTCCGATGCCGGGGGGTAGGCCGCTGAAGCCCGGAGGCGACTCCGGGATTAGATAAATGACAGAAGCCGGCTTGCCGGAACAGAATCCCGCTTACAGAACTGTTGTTTTATTTTTTTAATGTATGTGGATGTCATCAGTATGAAAATTGTTTCCGTAATCGGCGCAAGGCCGCAGTTCATCAAGGCAGCCTCAGTTTCCAGGGTGCTGCGTTCAATCCCCGGTATGCAGGAGATACTCGTGCATACCGGTCAGCATTACGACAAGAACATGTCGGACATCTTTTTCCGCCAGCTTTCCATCCCCGAACCGGATTATAACCTGGAAGTTGGCTCGGGAACTCATGCCCGCCAGACTGGCCTGATGCTCGAGGGGGTTGAAACTGTCCTTTTCGCTGAGAAGCCCGATTACATGCTGGTTTACGGTGATACGAACTCAACCATTGCCGGGGCGCTTGCGGCTACCAAGCTGCATATTCCCGTGGCCCACGTGGAAGCAGGATTGCGTTCCTTTAACAGGATGATGCCCGAGGAGATCAACCGCATAGTCACCGATCGGATCTCCGATCTTTTGTTCGCCCCCACCCCTGCCGCTATTGCCAATCTGAAACATGAAGGCCTCGAAGCCCAGACAGTGTTCACCGGCGATGTGATGTACGATTCGGTGCTGTTCTATAAGGAGATTCTGGCTTCGGGAGGGGATAATTATAAAACTCCCGGCATCCCTGCTTCATATCTTCTCGCAACCATCCACAGGGCCGAGAACACCGACAATCCTGAAAATCTTAAAAACATTTTCCTGGCTTTTTCAAGGATTGATTTGCCCATAGTTCTGCCAGTTCATCCCCGAACCGCAGGTCTGCTAAAAACCCTGATCAGTGTTCCCTCCAATGTGCTTATTATAGAACCCGTAGGTTACCTTGAAATGCTCTGGCTGACCATGCATGCTCAGAAAGTACTCACCGACTCTGGCGGGCTTCAGAAAGAGGCTTATTTCCTCGGCAGGCAGTGCATCACCATGCGCACCGAAACCGAATGGGTGGAAACCCTTCACGACAACTGGAACATCGTCACTGGCCCTGATCCGGCGAAAATACTGAACGCGGTTCACACACCCCTGCCAACCTCAGTTCGCAGGAACGATTTTGGCGACGGTCACAGCGCCTCTGTTATCGCCAATGCCCTGATGAAATCATAGTCAGTATAAAATGTACAATGTACTATGTCCAAATAATGCAGATCAGTACATAATAACCTTGTATTGAGCGAAGCATTTTACAAAAGCTGCATCAGGTGCAAGGAGCGAATTACATCGGGATAGGTCCACGGATTATGTGTGTATGAGCGACGCAGCCACCGTAGCAACGTTGTAAAGATGCAAGCGACAGCAGGTTTTCGTTAGCGGGAACAGGAATATTCCAGCGATGTAAAATTTTCCACCGTAAATTGTTAATAAAAACCTTGATTTTATTGATGTTTTCACAGGGTTTTATGTGATAGTTTTTCGTATCTTTGTGTAGTGTTAAATTATAATATAAGTAGCTCATTATGACCGATTTAGAAAAAGAATCCGCCAGCCAGAATTATACTGCCGAAAACATCACAGTTCTGGAAGGACTGGAAGCTGTTCGCAAACGTCCTGCAATGTATATCGGCGACGTGAACGTGAGGGGGCTTCATCACCTTGTTTACGAGGTTGTTGACAACTCCATTGACGAGGCACTGGCCGGCTATTGCAACAGGATCGACGTGATCATACATCCCGATAATTCAATAACAGTTACCGATAACGGCCGAGGCATCCCGACCGACTTCCATGAGAAAGAGCAAAAATCAGCCCTGGAAGTGGTCATGACGGTGCTGCATGCCGGTGGCAAATTCGATAAGGATTCTTATAAAGTCTCAGGCGGTCTGCATGGTGTTGGCGTTTCGGTCGTTAATGCACTCTCCTCAAAACTGAAGGTTACCATTCACAAGGACGGGAAAATATTTGAACAGGAATATGCATACGGAAAGCCCCTTGAGGACGTAAAAGTCGTTGGTGAGACAGAACGGAACGGAACAATTGTAAATTTTTTACCAGACTCCTCCATCTTTATTACCAGCAGGTACGATTATGCTATCCTCGCGTCCCGCTTAAGGGAACTGGCTTACCTGAACAAGGGGATAACCCTTACTATCCACGACGAGCGGGAGAAGGATGATTCGGGTAACCATCTCGAGGATGTTTTCTTTTCAAGTACCGGCCTCACCGATTTTATCAATTACCTGGATGCAAATCGCGAAAAGCTGATCCCTGAGCCCATTTCAATGGAGGGTGAACGTTCAGGCATCCCCATCGAGATTGCAATGCAGTACAATACATCTTTTGCCGAAAATATCCATTCCTACGTAAACAACATCAACACCCATGAAGGTGGGACCCACCTTTCGGGTTTCCGCAGGGCACTTACCCGTACGCTCAAATCGTATGCCGATAAAACCGGCATGCTTGCCAAACTGAAGTTCGACATCAACGGCGACGACTTCCGTGAAGGGCTTACCTGCATCATTTCAGTAAAGGTGCAGGAGCCCCAGTTCGAAGGCCAGACAAAAACCAAGCTCGGAAATAACGAGGTAATGGGTGTAGTTGACCAGCTTGCAAGCGAGCTCCTTTCATACTACCTCGAAGAACATCCGAAGGAAGCAAGAACCATTGTAAATAAGGTAATACTCGCAGCAACTGCAAGACACGCAGCACGAAAAGCAAGAGAACTTGTCCAGAGAAAAGGAGTTCTCGGGGGAGCAGGTTTGCCGGGCAAACTGGCAGACTGTTCCGAGAATGACCCTTCACTTTGCGAGATCTACCTTGTTGAGGGTGATTCTGCAGGCGGTACCGCCAAACAGGGCCGCGACAGGAAATTCCAGGCTATCCTTCCGCTCCGCGGCAAGATCCTGAACGTAGAGAAAGCAATGGCATATAAAATTTTCGACAGCGAGGAAATCAAGAATATTTTTACCGCACTTGGTGTCACAATCGGGACGGAAGAGGACAGTAAAGCACTAAACCTCGAAAAGTTGCGTTATCATAAGATAATAATAATGACGGATGCCGATGTTGACGGAAGCCATATCGCTACCCTGATCCTAACTTTCTTTTTCAGGTACATGAAAGAATTGATCGAAAACGGATATGTATATATTGCAACTCCGCCGCTCTACCTGGTGAAAAAAGGGAGTAAACAGGAATATTGCTGGACTGAAGAAGAGAGAATCAGGCTGCTTGCCGAGTTTTCAAATAACGGCAAAGACTCCGGTGTTCATCTTCAGAGGTATAAAGGTTTAGGGGAAATGAATGCTGAACAGTTGTGGCAAACAACGATGGACCCTGCATTCAGGACTCTCAGGCAGGTGACGATTGAGAACGGCACAGAAGCCGACCGCATCTTTTCGATGCTGATGGGAGACGACGTTCCTCCAAGACGGGAATTCATCGAGAAAAATGCCAAGTACGCCAACATCGACGCTTAGTTTATCTAACTCTTTTTAGCGTTGTAAAACAAACAGGTACTTTTACCTGGACCAAATATTACTTCTTTTATGGCTTCCCGGAAGTATTTACTCATTTTCGCCGGCATTCTTATTGCCGCTATTGTAATCTACCTGATCATTCCCAAGGGGAATAAAGAACAGCAGATCATTGCAAAAGTCAAAAAAGGCACCTTTCCTATAGAGGTTTCGGTTACGGGGGAACTTGTCGCTAAAAGCTCCGAAAAGATCTTCGGACCGCAGTGCCTGAGGCAGATAGGTGTATGGCAGGTCAAAATCCAGGACATCATCCCCGACGGTACGGTAGTGGATTCGGGACAGTACGTTGCCGCATTAGACCGCACCGAGATCTCCAACAAGATCAAGGACGAGGAGACCAACACCGAAAAACTGGAATCCCAGCTCACTAAAACAAGGCTTGATACCTCACTCGACCTGAGAAGCGCCAGGGATGAACTGATCAACCTTAAATATTCGCTTGAGGAAAAAAAGATCATCCTTGAACAATCCAAGTACGAACCCCCTGCTACCATACGCCAGGTTGAAATAGAACTGGATAAGGCCACAAGAGCCCTTGACCAGGCTGAGAAGAATTACAAACTGAAGTACGAAAAAGCCGTAGCCAATATGCAGGAAGTTAATGCCTCCTACAACCAGGCCAAACGGAAGCTGGATGACATGCAGAAAGGTTTGCAGGAATTCACCGTCAAAGCGCCGAAAGCAGGAATGGTGATTTACAAACGTAACTGGGACGGCAGCAAACTGGGCGTCGGAGGCATGATCAACGCATGGGATAATGTAGTCGCCGAACTTCCCAATCTCAAGGAAATGATGTCAAAAACCTACGTCAATGAGATAGATATAAGCAAAGTTAAAACCGGCCAGAAGGTTAAGATTGGGATCGATGCCTTCCCCGAGAAAAAATTTACAGGCAAGGTCATTGAAGTTGCCAATATAGGCGAACAACTCCAGAACAGCAACGCCAAAGTATATGAAGTAAGGATCATCGTTAATGAATTCGATTCAATTCTCAGGCCTGCCATGACTACCAAGAACACCATCGAGACCAGCATCATCGACAAGGTCCTCTCAGCCCCTATAGAGGCTATCTTCAGCTCCGACAGTGTCACTTTTGTATATAAAAAGGACGGCGGATCGGTGGTCCGCCAGCAGGTTATCACGGGTGAATCAAATGAAAATGAGATTGTTATCCGCGAAGGTTTGCTCGAAAATGAAGAGGTCATGCTGGTACCTCCCGACAAAGCCGACAAATTGAATTTGATACTGCTCGACAAAAGCATTCTTGCAAAATACAAGCCCAAACCAGGCAAACCTCAGCCGCAAAAAAGCGATACTTCCAAAAAGCTCCCTGCCGGAGGACCTCCCCCTGCCATCATAAAGAAATAATCAGAAGCCGTGTTTGAACGCTATCAATATATTTTCAACATAGCACTTGAAGCGGTCTTTCTGAACAAGTTCCGCTCAATGCTTACCGCCCTTGGTATAATTTTTGGAGTGGCAGCCGTCATTTCAATGATGGCTATCGGCAACGGTGCACAGAAAGAAATCCTCGACCAGATGAAACTTGTGGGTGTGAATAATATCATCATCACCCCAAAACAGGAAAAGGGAAAAAACAACTCGAACCAGGGTAGCAGTTCATCCAGCTCATCCTCTTCATCCACAGATAAAAGCAAAGGCAAATTCTCCCCCGGACTGTCACTCAAAGACGCCCAAAGCATCATTGACATGGTCCCTACAGTTCAGAAAGTTAGTCCTGTGGTCATTTATGAAGCCGACGTGATCAGGGATGCCGTCAGATACAGCACAAAGATAAGCGGTGTGACACCTGATTTTTTTGAGTTATTCAACATTGACCTTCAACAGGGGGATATGTTTAATTCAGAGCAGCTGAAGGAAGGGAAAGCTGTATGCATCATCGGGTCAACGATACAGTCAAAGTTCTTCCCCAATGGCAATTCCATAGGCCAGGATATCAAATGCGGCAGACTGTGGCTGAAGGTTATTGGTGTGCTGCGTAAGAAGGAAGTTAACCAGAGCACCATGGAAAACCTGGGGATCTCCGATTATAACAATTCAGTGTTTGCCCCGATCCAGACCATGATGAGAAGAGTGAAGGACCGCACTATGATCACTGCCTCCTCTCTGCACGGCTCAAGCTATGAGATGGATTTCGGCGACATGGTCATCGCCGGTTCCCGCGATGGAGACGAACTGGCAAAAAACCAGGTGGACAAGATCGTGGTGCAGGTAAAGCAAAGCAGCCAGATCACCCCCACTACCGACTTGCTGAAACGTATGTTGCTGCGAAGGCACCAGAAGATGGAAGATTTTGAGATCAAGGTCCCGGAACTGCTGCTGAAGCAGGAACAACGGACCAAAGATATTTTCAACATAGTACTTGGTTGTATTGCAGGCATTTCCCTGCTAGTCGGAGGCATAGGCATTATGAATATCATGCTTGCATCAGTCATGGAGAGGATAAAGGAAATAGGTATCCGCCGGGCAATCGGGGCAACAAAGCGGGACATCACTCTTCAGTTCCTCATGGAAGCAACCCTGCTAAGCATAACGGGAGGCCTTATCGGGATCATCCTGGGCATTATTTTTTCTAAACTGATCATGCAGTTCACGACAATCCTTACGATCATCTCCCCCATTTCTATCATCATTTCATTCGGGGTATCTGCATCGGTCGGTATCATATTCGGTTATATGCCTGCAAAAAAAGCTTCAATTGCCGATCCTGTTGAATCATTGAGACACGAATAAAACTTGTTCAACCATGAGAGCCGAGCTTTCAATGTTACTTATTCTATCAATCCTGGGTATATTTCCATCGATCTATGGGCAATCGAATTTAAGACAGCTTTCCCTGGATCAAGCGATAGCTATCTCGAAAGCGCAATCGCCTGATGCCCTTAATGCAAAGCAAACTTTCAGGACAAGTTACTGGGAATACAGGTCATACCTTGCCTCAAACCTGCCTGCCCTTACACTTACAGGCACTACCCCGAACATTAACCAGAGCATCATGTCGCAGCAGGTAAACGGGGAACAATCCTATGCGAGTTACAAATACGTAAGTGCACAGGCAAACCTGGCCCTGGCGCAGAGGATAGGGATTACCGGAGGTACGGTTTCAATTAATTCATACCTCAGCGGTGTATATAATGTCGATAAACCCAACCCCACACCATACGTCAGCTATCCTGTTACAATAGAACTTAACCAGCCTATCTTCACCTACAACCCCTACCGCTGGGACCGGAAAATCAAACCTATTAAATATTCCCTGGCCAAAAGAAAATACCTCGAGGATATTGAACAGGTTTCAATTACGACATCTAACTATTTTTTTAACCTTCTCCAGGCCCAGGTAGAGAAAAAAATTGCTTCGATCAACCTTTCGAATTATGACACTTTGTATCATATAGCCAAAGGAAGGTTCCAGCTGGGAAAGATAGCCGAGAATGACCTTCTCCAGCTGGAACTCAGTTTCCTTAAGGCACAGGCCCAGGTTGAAAATGCAAACCTTGCCCTCGACAACGCACAATTTCTGTTTAAATCCTACCTGAGGCTCCAGGACAGCACACATATTTTGCTTCTCCCTCCCGATCATATAGTATTCTTCAGGATTGATCCGAATAAGGCAGTGGAACTCGCTATTCAGAATTCCTCTTCCACACTTGATTTCAACAGGCGTTTACTTGAAGCAGCCAGCGCCGTCAACTTTGCCAAAATGGATGGAAGATTCGATGCAAATATCCATGCACTGGTCGGGCTTCAGCAACAGGCTTCAACCATTCCCGACGTTTATTCAAACCCGGCAGATCAGAGGCAGATTTCGCTTGGATTAACCATCCCTATTTTAGACTGGGGTGTTGCCCATGGTAAGATTATGATGGCCCAGAGCCAGCAGCAAATCGTAAAAACCTCGGTGGAGCAGGAAATCATTGACTTCCAGCGTAACGTTTACCTTAAAATCGTACAGTTCAACATGCAGCAAAACCAGCTGAAGATTGCCGCAAAGTCTGATACGGTGGCCAGGAAAAGCTACGAGGTTACAAAAGGCAGGTATCTCATCGGAAAAATAAACAGCATCCTTGACCTCAACAACGCCCAGATCGAAACAGACAACTCTGAGAAAAATTATTACTCTGCTCTCCAGACCTATTGGAGGAGCTATTACGAGATCCGTAAAATGACACTTTTCGATTTTGTTCAAAAAAAGGCTCTCCAATTCGAACTGAAGGACATAAAATAATCATCCGGGTTTCTTTCCTAAATTTAACTATTTATTCATAATGTTTCTAAATAATTGTTGTATCTTTGCAGCAAGAAACTTAATTAATTAAACATTTGAATTATGGCAGTATTAGTAGGAAAAAAAGCTCCTCATTTTGTAGCTGATGCCGTTGTTAACGGCGGTGAATTTGTAGAAAATTTTTCACTGGATCAGTACCTGGGAAAGAAACATGTTGTATTCTTTTTCTACCCTCTCGATTTTACTTTTGTTTGTCCCACCGAGATCCTGGCTTTCCAGGAGAAGCTCGCCGAATTTGAGAAACGTAATGTTGCAGTCGTTGGTTGCTCCATCGATTCAAAATTTTCACATTGGGCATGGCTGAACACCGAAAAGAAGAACGGCGGGATCAAGGGTGTGAAATTTCCTCTCGTAGCAGACCTTACCAAAACCATTTCGGCCAACTATGATGTTCTCGCAGGAGAATATTTTTATAATGAAGACGGCACTATGGAATTTGAAGGCGGTCCTGTTGCTTTCCGCGGTCTTTTCCTGATCGACAAACAGGGTGTTGTTCGTCACCAGCTGGTTAACGACCTTCCCCTTGGACGCAGCGTGGATGAAGCAATCCGCATGGTTGATGCTCTGCAGTTCTTCGAAGAGAACGGTGAAGTTTGCCCCGCCAACTGGCATAAGGGCGACGAAGGTATGAAGGCCACGTCCGATGGTGTTGCCAGCTACCTTTCAAAACATTGATCAGAGACGGTAGACAAGAGTAAGTCCGGCGCCCGTTGGGCTTCCCGGCAACAGCTTTAACCTGACCGAATTATTGAAAACGGTCCGGCCTATTGCAAAACCTATAGCTGAACCCATCACGACATCCGACAGCCAGTGTTCATTATTATAGATCCTGGACAGAGCGGTGAGTGATGCAAGCGAATAGCAGAGCACAGGTACCCAGACCGTTTTTTTATAGGCCGAAGCGATGACGGTCGCAACCGCGAAAATAGCGGCAGAATGGCCCGAAGGAAATGAAGTGTAGGAAATGGGTGCAATGGGGCCATACCATGCAAACGGATCAGGCGCATCTCCTGGTTGGGCCTTTCACGGTGAAAAACCTGCTTCAGTATCTGGGTGGCAATTGCAGCATAGGCAAAAGCCTCCACTCCCTTTAGGGCCGTCATCCTTGCCTTTTTATCGTGTATTGCAAAACTCACACCATACATTATTCCAAGTGCAGGCAGGGTGTATAACCCGCTTCCCCAGGGTTCAAGGCCGTATTTGGTTACTGCATCGAGAATGGCCGTTTGATGGCTTTGGGCAAATTGCTGTACAACAAGGTCCTGGGTCACAAGACCGATGGTAAGTCCCGCTACACCGAATGCAACCGCCCACTGGACTTCGTTCCAGCGTCCCGGCGCTATCACGACATCCCTGGCATCGATAAGGCCTGATTTGACGAGTCGGAGATCAATCATCGATGCATTATCATGCAGGGAATCATGAACGGCCTGGGCGCCTGAAGCCAGCGCAATACCAAGGCAGATAAAAATTATAATGAGCTGTCGTCTCACTCTACAATGGCTGTTCCATTTCCTTGGCCTTGTTCCAGTAGATATCCATCTCGGAAAGGCTCATTTGGTGAAGTGATTTCCCCAGTTTCTTTGCACTTTCCTCAAGATACTGAAAACGGCGGATGAACTTCCTGTTGGTCCTTTCAAGCGCATCTTCCGGATTTACATCGATAAACCTGGCATAATTTACAATGGCAAAGAGAAGGTCGCCCAACTCGTCCTCCTGCCTGGCATGGCTTGACTTGTTCTGCACATTCTCACGAAGCTCCCGCAGCTCTTCCTGAACCTTTTCCCATACCTGTTCAGGGTTTTCCCAGTCAAACCCTACCCCGCTGGCCTTTTCCTGTATCCTGTATGCTTTTACCACTGCTGGCAGCGACTTCGGAACCCCGGAAAGAACCGATTTGTTGCCTTTTTCGGTAAGCTTTATCTTTTCCCAGTTGTCGTGGACTTCCTTTGCATCTTTCACCACCACATCACCGAAAATATGTGGATGACGGTTGATGAGCTTTTCAATAATGTTATTCAGCACATCGGTTATATCGAAAGCCCCTGTTTCTGAAGCTATCCTGGAATAAAATACCAGATGGAGCATGAGGTCTCCCAATTCCTTTTTAACGGACTCCATGTCTTTCTCAATAATGGAATCCGATAATTCATAGGTCTCTTCTATAGTGAGGTATCTGAGGCTTTCAAGGGTCTGCTTTTTATCCCAGGGACATTTGGTCCTGAGCTCGTCCATAATCTCGAGCAAGCGGGCAAAAGCGGCTGTCTTTTCCTGCATTATTGATCTTTTTGCAAAAATAAGCATTTTGGCGATAGCGGCTGAACTCCAATGTTCCATAATTTTGCGGATGAAGCGAATATTAAAATGACGAAGTACTCCAGTCGAAACATTTCAGGACTTTACCACAGGATGATCATACTCCTTTTGATCGTTCTCTGCTTCCCTGCAAGACCCTTCGCCCAGTTCGAACATAAATTGTTTACTTCAAATCTCATCCTTGAAGCTAAGGCGGATTACGGGTTCCTGTATGCACAGCACCTGGAGCTGGAGATCTTCAACGCCCACTTCCCCGCTTTTGAGTTCAGCATTCAGCAGCAGACCTACGGCAGGCAAAAATGGGAAAGGGCATATAACTACCCGATCACCGGCATGACATTTCTCTATACTCCGCTGGGGAATAATCCCATCCTCGGGAGCGCATTTGCTCTTATGCCTTTCATCAACTTCCCCTTATACAGGCATAAGAACTTTACTTTTGGCTTCCGTTTTTCTCTGGGAGTGGGATACCTCACAAAGAAATTCGACAGGCTCAATAATTACAAGGATATTGCAATAGGTTCACATATCAATGCAGCCATCAACCTGATGTTTGAAGCCAGGTACAGGCTGAATGAGTACCTCACCATAACCGGGGGTATCAGCTTTCAGCATTTCTCGAATGGCTCTCTCAAGACTCCGAACTATGGCCTGAATGCCCCCCTCGTCAGCCTCGGACTTGCCTGCAGACCTGTCAGGGACAATAAAGACATAAGTGACCGTTATATTGCCCCCACCGAGCCTTTCTCAACCACCATCAGGAAGTCAATGGAGTTCGACATCGGCGGGGCCCTGGGATATAAAAACATGACCTCACAGCTGGGAAGCAACTTTATGGTCTACCACTTTTTTGAGAATACCTTCTTCCCTGTCAGCAGGAAAAGTAAATTCGGTTTCGGGCTCGATCTATCCTATGATGAATCGCATAAAAAGATCCTTGAACTAAACGGGACCCCTGCAGGAAGTCCTGTACAAATCATGAGACCAGGTATTAACGCGGCTTATGAGCTGATGCTCGGAAAGCTCGGTTTTATCATGAATCTGGGCTACTACCTTTCGGGGAAAGAGCAAAGCAATGGGCCTTTGTATGAAAAAATTTGTTTCCAGTACGTTTTCGCCAAAAATTTCTTCGCCCATGTCCTGCTGAAAGTACATTTCGGAAGAGCAGATTATATCGGATGGGGAGTTGGTTATACCTTTGATGTTTTCTATGGCAAAAAAACGATTAAATAGGAACACTGTATTCCTTTTCCTGCTTATCACTGCAGCAGGTCTGACCGGGCTTGCATCCTGCAATAAGGGAGGCGTCTGCGTAAGCAATTCGGGCACGGTGATCACTCAGGAAAGGCCTGTTTCTCCTTTTGACAGTATTGACCTGGCTGATAATGTGAATCTTATACTTATCCAGGATACCGTTGAAAAGATCACTGTCGAAGCAGGCAGCAATGTCATCGGAGGGATCACAACAGAGATCCTGAACCGGCAACTGACAATTCGCAATCTCAATTCCTGCAACTGGCTGAGAAGTTATGACAAACCTCTTAACGTCCATGTTTCGGTAAAAAAATTATGGAAACTGTATTATAACGGGGCAGGTAATGTAAGTTCCGCAAACACACTCAAAGGCGATTCGGTCAAGCTGGAGGTATGGGGAGGCTGCGGGTCCATTGACCTCGACCTCAATTACACCCAGGGATGGTTCGGTATGTTCATGGGGACTACCGATTTCAATCTTCACGGAAGATGCGACATAACTTCTTTTTACCTGAATAACATGGGATTATGCCAGGCGAAAGGTATGGTGTCGAGATACTGCTCGGTAGTCAGCAGGGGAAGCAACGACTGCTATGTCAATGTAAATGTCTCAATCTGGGCGGTTATCGAGAATATAGGCAGCGTGTATTATACCGGCAACCCTGCCGACATCGGGGGCAGGATCACAGGGACAGGGGTTCTCGAACCGTTCTACCCTTAATAAGCGCGGGCAAACACCACCCTCTGCTCCGAAGGTTTTCCTGAAAAGACGCAGCGCCCGTTTTCCTTTGCATTGTTCAGTGGTATCACCCTTATAGTGGCTTTTGTGGCTTCCTTGATCTTTTCTTCAGTCTCGGCTGTGCCATCCCAGTGAGCAAGAATGAACCCTCCCTTATTTTCAATTGTGTCGACGAATTCATCCCAGGTATTGACAGTGAAGGTGTTCTGTTCCCTGAATGACAAGGCCCTGTCGTATAGGTTCTTCTGTATCTGATCAAGAAGATGCACCACTTTATCTTCTATATCAGTGATCTGCAGGGTTTCCTTCTCAAGGGTATCCCGGCGGGCTATCTCAACGGTCCTGTTCTCAATGTCGCGGGGGCCTATCGTAATCCTTAACGGCACTCCCTTGAACTCATATTCTGCAAATTTCCATCCGGGCTTATGGGTATCCCGGCTATCGTATTTGACTGTGACACCTTTTTTTTCAAGAGCTTTTTTAATCGGGTCAACTACTGTGGAAATCAGGTTCAGCTGTTCTTCATTTTTAAATACAGGGACAATCGCCACCTGTATCGGCGCCAGCTTCGGAGGCAGCACCAGCCCGTTATCGTCGGAATGAGCCATCACCAGGGCTCCCATCAGTCGGGTTGAAACTCCCCATGAAGTAGCCCATACATATTCAAGCTGGTTTTCCTTCGTCAAGTACTTAACATCGAATGCCTTGGCAAAATTCTGTCCCAGGAAATGTGAAGTACCGGCCTGCAACGCTTTACCATCCTGCATTAAAGCTTCAATTGCATAGGTTTCAATTGCGCCTGCAAACCTTTCCCCCGGTGATTTTACCCCCTTCAGAACAGGGATGGCCATCCAGTTCTCGGCAAAATCAGCATAAACACCCAGCATGGTTTCTGCTTCCCTTACGGCCTCCTCTTGCGTTGCATGCGCCGTATGGCCTTCCTGCCAGAGAAACTCAGCAGTGCGAAGGAACAAACGGGTGCGCATTTCCCAGCGTACTACGTTAGCCCACTGGTTGTACAATATCGGAAGGTCCCTGTATGATTTTATCCAGTTCCTGTATGTATCCCAGATAATGGTTTCCGAAGTCGGGCGAATGATCAGTTCTTCTTCAAGTTTCGCATCCTCATCAACAACGATGCCTTTACCGTCGGGAGAGTTCTTCAGGCGGTAATGAGTAACTACGGCGCACTCTTTTGCAAACCCTTCCACATGACTGGCCTCTTTGCTGAAAAAGGATTTCGGGATGAAAATGGGAAAATACACATTTGAATGCCCTGTGTCCTTGAACTTCTTGTCCAGGACAGCCTGAATTTTTTCCCAGATGGCATAACCGTACGGTTTTATAACCATACAACCTCTTACTGCTGAATTTTCGGCCAAATCGGCCTTGATTACCAGATCATTATACCATTGGGAATAATTTTCTGCACGGGATGGAAAATCTTTAGCCATTAATAGTTTGGTATGATATTTGCTGTTTTTACTATGTCTTATATTTAGGCAAAAATACGTAAAATTGAATTATAAAGGAACCAAAACCATGAAAAGAGCAGCATTTATCGCAGTGATCATCAGCCTTCTGATGAGTGCCTGCAAAACTCAGCAGCAGGCAGTTTCGGTAAATAACGACGATGTTTATTCCACTCCTTCGAGGCAAAAAAGCAAACCGGCAATCCCACCTTCGGCCAACCAGGATCTTACATCGGCCCTGGCTGCAGACCAAACAGCGGTGGCCCACGACAGTCTTAAAGCAAAAGCTGCGACTCTCGATTACAGCGATGTTTCGTATTCCGACAGGATACAGAAATTTCAGCATCCCCAGAGCAATACTAGCTATTACAGCGGCACTTCTGCTGATTCCACCGCACCTTGCTGCAGCAATGTCAATATAAACCTCGGTTACGGAGGAGGTTATAACGACTGGGGGCCATCATTCTCCTTCGGTTTTGGTTTCGGATACGGAATGGGCTACGGATGGGGTTATCCGTATTATTGGGATTACCCCTACTGGTGGTACTACCCGTATTATGGCCCTTATTGGGGAGGGTATTATCCATATTATAATGAAGGTGGATATTACAATTCCTATTACGGCCCGAGGCAGAGTGTTACAAGGAACACTGCCACTTCACCTGATGGCCGGGGAAGACCTGCCAATACTCCTGCAAGCAGGGGCCAGGGGAATGTTACAACAACCGCAGGCACAAGAGGGGTCCCGCCTTCATCGGTACGCGCAACCAGCCAGAATACACTTCCGACCCGTTCCACTGACCCTGTTTCAACACAGCGTAAACCCGCTTCAGGCCAGGAACGTTACCATTATTCGCGTCCTCACGGCGAACGCCAGGGAACCTACACCAGGAATACCGGACAAGGCAGTGTAACCCGTGAAACCAGGCAGCAACCGGCTCCAAGGTACACACAACAAGGTTCGGTCCCTGCACAGCGTCAAACCCAGGTTCAGAATTACACACCGGGCAATTACAAGCAGGCCCGTTCAAGCCAGGAATACATAAACCCCAGGATTCAGGCACAGAAGGCTGCAAGCCGGGCTACATCATCTTACGGTAACCGCAGCGGAGGATATTCCACATCCGGCAACGGGAGAACAGCAACGGGAGCAGGCAATTCTTCAGGCTCGACAAGAAGTTTCTCACCTTCAGGCGGTTTTACTCCCAGTCATTCATTCTCGCCCTCGGGCGGCTCACGTTCAGGAGGCAGCGGCTACAGCGGGGGCGGTGGTGGTGGTGCACGTTCAGGCGGCGGTGGCGGTAGCAGTGGCGGTGGTGGAGGCGGTCATTCCGGCGGAGGCGGCGGAGGCGGAAGAAGGTAATTCATTCGTATC
>Ga0209697_10004695_pt1 | contig 17554 bp, 10 predicted proteins | sample AliMusrvi5mmetaG_FD_184115 | JGI IMG/M metagenome (GOLD analysis project Ga0209697, IMG submission 184115) | Freshwater lake bacterial and archeal communities from Alinen Mustajarvi, Finland, to study Microbial Dark Matter (Phase II) - Alinen... | ecosystem: Environmental > Aquatic > Freshwater...
CTATCTTTCTATTCAGTTTCAATTAAACCATCTTTAACAGAAGGAACAGTCATTAAAACACCTTTACTTGTCAGCTTAACTTTTAGTGCCGTTTTATTGGAACCCAGCTGCAGCCAGCACTTTTTAACACTATTGTTGGGCAATCCTATTTCGGTTTCCTGATTGCAATTCACCCTGAAATTATTCCCCTCAGTTGTCAGACTTCCAGAGCCATTTGAAGTTACTGATTTCAATGAATAGCCATTATTGGTGATTTCAGTACCTGAGCCCAGATAAAGCGATGTAAATTTTTCCCCTGTGAATCCTGCAATACCGTAATACCCCTTAAAACTACCATTCTTTGTGCCAAACTTTTTTTCGTTATCCACAGATTGGAAAATCTGTTGAGTCGATCCGTTTTTATTGAAAATAGTCAAAGCTGTAAAAAGGGTGGCGTCATTCCTCTTCTCTGCGACTACCTTCTCCACCGAATTGCCATTGATCCCTTTGTAAGGTTCGAATACTTCAATAAAAGGTTTGGAGCGGGCCTCACTTTCAGTATATATTGTGAAAACAGGAAGTGGCTTGCCATTATATACATTACCAGCAGTTTTTGTTTTCGGCGACTTTGCCCTGAAATAGGTTCGCCCCTCAGCCCCGGGAATCAGAACCTGCATAAAAAGATCATCCGACTTTTCATCCTTAACCGAAAAACAGGCAATAAGATCATCTTTATAAACCTCCAATTTCTCCACATCGGTAAAAAACCTGAAACCGGGATAATCTTTTCCGGTTAAGGGGTATTCTGCTGATGTGGTTTTCAATGTTTCTCTTTTCCCGTTTTGGAAGGTAACCCCATCTCCTATATTGTGATAGACATAGTCGTTACTGATGGGATTATCCGATCTATATATATCAACATAATAACCAGTGGTATCTGATGTTCTGACAATGGCCAGCGATCGAGACTGGCTGGTACTGGTTGATTTATCAAAATAGCGTGTATCGGTAAATGAATAATCGGGTGAAACTGCCTTTTGGTCCGGCATCGGCTCCATGGCTGCAAGCTCAATCTTACCTATATTTTTTTCACCCGCTGAGCCACTGAAAGGGACCGAGCTCGATGATCCGGCAGCAACCACTGTGTTATGTGCCGCCCACTGACTGTAATAATTGCGGTGGAGCGGATGTTCGTAATTTGGTCCGGTTCCGGCATCAATTCCCATTACTTCTCCCAAACCATAAATTTCCATCGCCATTCCGTTGCAATGATTGTGATTGTAACTTGCTCCTTGTACTCCGACCATCAAACCTATTTGCGGATCAGTGCCGTTGCGCTGCAGAAAATAACGGGCAAACTCAAGTGTGCCGGTCCTGGGCCAGTTGTAGGTTGATCTTGTTTCCGGAATTTCGGGCAAATAACACAATAAACCCGTAATGCCAGATTTTTCACGCTTATAAATACCTCCGTCGATAAGTTGTTTCATTGAAGCAAGCATCTCTGGCAGTTCAGGCTGATTATATTTGACAGCCCCGATCAGCCCGGCTTCAAGCGACTCTCCACTTTGGGAAGCCCTGCCGGTATCCCCAAAACCACCAACAGTCAGGTTAGGAAACGAATATTTTAGCATGGCATACGAGGCTTTGAAAAGTGCAGGAAACTGCCGGAAAACATCGTGCCCGTTTTTTTCAAGTGCGAGGGAAGACAATAATAAATTGCCAATCGGAAAGTTATGATATCCGCCTGGCTCTTTCCAATGTCCATCCGGAGTAAGCCATTTTGCAACTGTCGTTGACAACGCCAGCTGTCCACAATTACCATTAATCGTATCCTTCTGAAGAATAAACTGCAGATAATAATTCTGCTTCTGTTTATTTTTAAGGCTTAACGCGGCGAAGACCATTGTTGAACTCTCAGCTGCATACCAGTTATTGTTCCAGAATCCGCGGAAAGCGAGCGTCGAAGCGAATTTTTCGAAAACTGTTTCGTACCATTGAAGATCGTATCCCTGATGTTTCATGAATGGATTTATAAAATCATAGGCAAGGATAAGGGAACGGTAACTTTGGTCACCAAGTGTCTGCATATTCAGTAGGCCAGTGCGGCATGGTCCGACGACAGGCTCCTGGTAATAGACACCTTGGGCCCACTGATCCAGTATATCAGCTGCAAATTTTGCATATTTTTCCTCGCCATTTAACCAGTACAAAATCGCTGCATCAAGTGCAAGATTGTTGATATCGCCATTGATCTCTGTTGTATATGCCTGAGGTTCTATCAATTCCTTCAAACCCGTTTCCGGATTGAAAAGGTTCATGACCATTGATGTGTCGTTGGGAATCAACTCTTCAATAGTAGGTTTCCTGTACGAGGTCCCTTTTTCTGTGATAGGGGATCTCAGGTAAGTGTTAACCTTAACGGTAGGGACAGGAGCATCACCCGACCATCTGATCAGATTTGAACCTGACTGATCCGAATAGACAGTGGTATACCTTTTGCCCGGCACGCGATTCATCTGGTAACGGCTAAGAATCCACTTTGGATCACTTTTGTGCTTTTCAACATACGGTGTAACGCCTGCCTGCATATGATCAAAAATCGATTTTGCCCAGGGCTGTTGTTTGATCTTGTCGAGTACCACCTGTTTATCGCCGTCATTCACGAGGATATGGGGATACTGGGCAACTGTATTTTTTGCTCCCCATCCAAGAACTAAAAAGATTAAAATGATTCGTAGTTTGTTCATCTGCTATGTTTTACAATATTGTATTTTTATTGCTTCAAAATTTCAGGATTCACCACTTGCCGGTTAATACCTTGAATTAATTAAACAGAAAAGAAATTGCTTCGCTTGCCAGTTCTGCTTCATTCCCTGAACAGACTTTACCACTGCGCCAAAGCTTTTATTTCAGGTACCGAACTGTTATCAACTCCGGACCATTGCGGCATCAGCAAGATTGAAACAGTTACATTTCCGGTGGCTTCGGATATTTTAGCCATCAGGCGGTTAACGCCGATATTTTGTTTCTGAGGTAATGCCTGCAGAGCAGATTCAGATGAGAATGTGGCGTTTGCCGGTGAGAGGATTTTTGCAGTCAGCTTTTGTCCACCTAATATTAGTTCCACCTGCTTTGAATTGATCAACTGAATGGTCGCATCTGTAGTCATACCCCACGCAATTGTGGTAGTTCTGGTCAATACAAACTCATCCTGGATCAGGATACCTTTTCGCCCCCCTACCACCTTCAATCCACGCAGAGCAGAACTCGTATAATCCTTATAACCCTCGGTAAAATTAATTACCGAAAAGGGTTCGGCAAGCCCTTCCCCATGCTTTACAAATTTCGAAGTGGCATCCTCACGTTGGCTCTTTCCATCCAATACAGGTACGTTATGGCTTAATGAATTGAGCCGGTAATAGGTATAGCGTAACGTTCCAAAATAATCAGGAAGGTCATAGTCATCCGAGCCCAGATCGCGGGCCCACCGGACCCCAAGTGCATCGAGTTCAAAATTTCCCAGATCAAGATGGGCATGATTGACCTTGTTATATCCCGCTTTAATCCCGACCCAAAGGCCATTCGGATCGGTCAAGGAACTGCGGGAGAAAAAGAGGGCAACTTTTCCATCGAAAAATTTATCCAGGTCTCTTGTGGCTGCCGAATTTGCATAAGGGCGAAACCAGATTACATCAAAAACATCTGCTGTCCGTGTGTCGAGTTGTTCGGTTAAGAAGTCGGAAAAATGGTTGTTATTATAAATATTGGCAAGCCACATCTCTGTATGGGGGGCACCAAGTTTAGACTTTTCGCCTGCATCTGCATAGTTGAGCATATAGCCTGTGGGCCCGGCTGAATAGACCGGAAAATATCCGGAAAGGTTCATCCCGGGATATTGAGTCAGACCAAAGTTTTGGCCAAGCGCACTTTGCAAAGCAGCCAATCCATAGGCGGTATAATCAGTTGCATAATCCCAGTAACCGGGACCTTCGCCCCAAACGCCATCCGGACCATAGCTCTTCAATGCGTATGGCAAATTTTCGATCGCTTTGGGAAGGATATATGAGGCGATCTCCGTATCCGATTCTGCCACAGCCAATGCTCCAATGAGCAAACCACTGTTGCAAACCTGATTCCAGTTGAACTCAGATTTCATCCACCAGGCATTTGCGGCATAAGCTTTTTTACCTTCATTCAGTCCAAGAACTATCAGTCCGGTTTTAATCTGGTTACGGGTTGGCTGGTCAATCACATTATAGAGCCAGTCGTAACCAATGGCCACTGCATGCGACATCTCTGCAACATCCAGAAAATGGGATGGATTCCAGTCGGCAAAAGCACAAACATTGAGCATATTGGAGACTGCGGCAGTCAGGTATTTATTATTGCCCGTCCACCGATAGGCAAAAGCGAGGTTATATACCCGTGAAAGACATTCGCGGCTTTTGTCGAGAAGCCTGGGGCCAATCAGTACGTGGAGTATTGGAGATTTAAGAATATCTTTCTCTGCCTGCGCCACAACATCGGAAGCATATTTTTTAAGTCGGGTATCAGTTAGACTTAAAGCTTTCAACTCCTGAAGCCGTGCATCGGTAAGTAACAGGCGTGGATGTTCCATTTTAAGTGTACTCAGAATCCCGGTAAGTTTTGGTGCCTCCGGAGGAACTACTTCAGAATTTTTTTTTCTACATGCGTTAAATATCAAACAATTAAATACAAAAAACGTTAATATAGAGATAATTGAAAAACGGTTCATTTTCAAAAGTTATCAATTTCAATTAAAAGGGATTCCGCCGGACTATTTTGAAAACAAAAGCATTTTCACAGGGTCTGACCTTGGGAGACTCAATGCTCAGACCCTCCTTTGTCATTTCCCATTTTAATTCCCTGCCATCACCAAGCATTGTGACTGAGACAATTTCCGATGGGTATAAACCGGTCCATGTCTGACCTTTGGCGGCAAGACTTTTGATCGTCACCTTTTCCCCCGGCCAGTCGAGAACAGTTGCATACAGGTTGTTCTTATTTATGGTAAACCTGATATCCTGTCCGGTATAATGAAGGTCGTTCCGTTCGTTGAAGCTTCCCTTTTTCTCCAGTTGGGTTGGCCCTTCACCTGCTGTTACCCAACATGTGGTATTATAGATTGCCTCTCCGTTTATCTGAAGCCATTTTCCTAAACCGAGTAACCGCTCCTTCACTTCATCAGGTATTGAACCATCAGGTTTTGGGCCGACATTAAGGAGTAAATAACCATTTTTACTGACCCGATCCACAAGATTGTCAACGAGATTATCTACCGATTTGAATCCCAAACCCTTCACGTAACCCCACCCTTGCCCGTCATCGATCGATGTATCGGTAATCCAATCATTGTAAGTCATGGTTGTTTCCTGACCCAGTTCCAGGTCGAGCAGACCGGCTCCCGGTGAAAGGTCATGTCCTTTGTAGGACACAACCACCTCCTTGTTGTTTGCTATGGCATGGTTATAATAGTAGGTCAGCACCTCCTGTTTGTAGGAATCGGTAATTAACCGAAGTCCAAAATCGAACCAGATAAAATCGGGGTCATATTTGTCAATAACCTCGATGATCTTCCCCTTCCACTGATCAAGGAATGCTTTGTCGGGCAGGGCGTCTTTCTCATGGATAGGACCATAAAGACCTGAATACTGAGGATCACCACAGTCGTAACGCTTGTCCCAGGTAGGAAAATAGAACCAGTTTTCGGCATGATGAAAGGCTGTCACAAATTTCATATCACGTTTCTTTATTGCCTTAGCCAGTTTCCCAACGATATCCTGTTTAGGCCCCATCTTAGCAGCGTTCCATTTTGAGTATTTGGTGTCCCACATCGAAAATCCATCGTGATGCTCAGCAACCGGACCTGCAAAGCGGGCGCCTGCCTTTAGAAATAGATCTGCCCACTCATCGGCATTAAACTTTTCACCGGTAAACATGGGGATGAAATCCTTATACCCGAATTTTTCCAACGGTCCATAGGTCGTTTCATGGTATTTTCGTTCAGCGCCATCGGGCTTATTGTAAAGTCTGTTGGCATACCAGGTACAATTCGGACCCTGAGCAGGCACTGCATAGACACCCCAATGGGTATAAATACCAAACTTGCCATCCCTGAGCCATTGAGGGGTATGCCAGTTTTTCAACGAGTTCCAGTTTGGCTGAAAAGAGTTTTGCGCAACAGCCTGATCCGGCATCAAAACTGACCATAGTGCTAACATCAATAAAAAAAGCACCGGAAAGAAGGAATATCGACATTTCATAATTTTCAGGATTTATTTTTGATTATTACTCTTTAATTTGCACAGATACAATTGGCTCGCAGCAGGCCAGGGTTCAGCCCTTGCCTGATCGCGGTTGGCAGGTAATGTTTCCCATTTTACCGGAATCGGATCTACAATTACAGATTTATTATCAATTGTCACAGGAAGTTTCACAGGATCACCAAAGGCATTAAACCAGTTTTTCAGGTCAGGACTTTTAATATAGGAAAGGTCATGGTTGGTAGAGCAATCTGGGGTATCGCGCCACACCCAATATACGTGATAACAGTTATCGCTCAGCAAGGTTGGCTGAGTTTGGTAGGCATTCATCAACCCCTGCCCGTCGGTAAGGGGCGTATCGAGCAAACGTTGCCATTGCCTGGTATTCGGGTTATAAATATTGTAAATCTCATTCCCATTTCCGCTACTTCCATCTCGGTAATGAAAGAGCAGCTCCCCTTCGCGGGTGTTCATAAAATTCGGATAGGTACAACGACTTTTATCGTTCAGCTCCGGTTGCCCACATCCTATAATTGAGAGAAGCAGAGCACAAAAAAACAGATTTATTTTTACCATTTTTTTAAGGATTTCTCAAATTTATATTCGTTGGCCTTAACCGATCCGGGAACAAGAAGAACCTGAATCGTTTGCTTCTGATTTGGTTTGAGTTGAATTTCAAAACCAACAAGGTATTTACCGGGATTAGGAGCATCATAGTTCGTAGTTGGTTCTGCAGACCAGGTTTTCATGGACACATTTGAAGGATTATTAACCTGAAGAGCCATCTTATGCCCCTCTTTGTTAAGCGTGATACTGTTCTTTCCCAGTTCGGGTATTGCTGATGTCATCATGGTCCATCGGATGGTAGTTGGTTTATTTGAAGCTTCAAGCTCGTCCCTGATTACTACATATTGCTGATCAACGATGGCAACACCCCTTTCTATTTTAGTGAGCTGATTTTCATAAACACTTGACAGATCGGAAATGGCATACATAAAATTGGACTGATCGGAAAAACGGTCAATTTTGGCATATCCTTTTACCTCCTGAAGCTGATTATTTACAGTTAGGGTGTTATGGGCCCGGTTATTTATCCTGAAAATGCTCCAGCGTTGTGCATCCTGGGTACGTCCAAAAACCTGAATTCCTTTTGACTCAAGAGATTCGTATTCCTGCATTCCAAAGTCGGAAGCCCAACGGGTACCATCAGCCTCCATGACAAAAGATCCAATATCCATATGTCCGTGATTGACTGATGCTGAGCCGGCTTTGAACCCAAGAAAAATCGCATTTTTATCGGTCCAGGAAGTGCGCATCATGCAGACAGGATTAGCCCCCTCTCCTCTCCAGGCTTTTACTTTGGGCTCTGTTACCTTATCGAGCGGAAGATCTTTCCCCCAGATCATAATGGCCGGGAGCAATCTTTCCCGTGTAAATATGGAAAAATCGTCATTTTGAAGGTAGGATTTCTCAACCCAGAGTTGTGACGGATCGTTGTTTCGTTGCGCCAGCCAGAACATTGCAGGGCTGAGGCTCCCCCCTGAACCGCTATCTCCCCAGTTAAAAGATAATCCGGTTACGCCGGTCATATTTTGCATAAAATTAGCAGTTTGCAGAAACCCGGGGGTATTATTCAGTCCAAAATCTGACGAAAAAACCTTTTCAATGGCACTCAGAAACATCACATTAAAAGATGTTCCATATCCCCAGTAGCCATATCCTTCGGGATAGGCGCCATCAGGTTTGTATTCACCCATCGGCAATTTAATTGATTCGATGGCACGTTCGATCACATTTTTAGCAAGTTCAGGATAATCTTCGGCCAAAGCAATGGCGCCATAAGACATTCCTGCATTGCAAACCTGGTTCCAGTTATTTACGGCACTCAACCAACTGTTGTATTTTGGATCGAGTGACTGATTTAATCCTTTATTGACAATCGCCTCCCGTATAATCTTTTTGGAATTGTCTGACAGATTAGGGTAAAGCCAGTCGTATCCAATCGAAACGGCCATGGTCATTTCAGCGACATCCAGGAAATGGCTTGGATTCCAGTCGCTGAATTTGGATATTGCCAACATTTCGTTTTCACAACGCACGAAGTATTTCTCCTGCCCGGTTATTCGCCATGCATACGAAAGGTAAAATATGCGGCGTAAAGCCTCCCGAGATTTATCAAGCAATCGCCGCCCAATCTGTATCCGTTCAACAGGAGGTAAAGCAATAATGTTATCACATTCATGCAGAATAGCTTCATGCATTTTTTTCCAGACCGGATTACTGGTAATCGATTGTCGGATCCGGCCTTCTTCACCTTTCAGAAGCAAAATACGGGGATGCTGTTTATCTGTAATGGTTTTTATTGAAACGGATGGCTGCGAAAGACAAATGCCAGCAAAACAGGTCAGCAATCCAATAATCAACGTTTTATTTAAGAAGTTTATGGCCATTTCATAAAGTTATTAATTGCCAAAGTTAAGAAATAATAGTTTTAAAATCCCTTTAACTGGTAGTATAATCTATTGTTTTATAATAGAATAGTAACACTTTTCCCGGCATAGACGGTTTGCGGCAAATCGATGGATATTTGGCTGATCTCTTTGGTTTTATTGCATGATAATATATTTTTGCGAACTTATCTTCACATCCGATTTCTGATCAGTACCATTACCTGCGAAAATATTATCCGTCGCTTTTATCTTTTTTCCTGCATAGGATTCAACTCCGTAACGGGAATTATAATGAATCAGGTTTTTGCTTACGGATACTTTTTCGGATCCATTGAATAAATACTGAATCAATATGCCGCTTCCATCATTTGCTTCAATAAGATTTCCTGATACCGTTATATTTAAACTTTCGGAGATCAAACAACCAGACCAGCCATTTCGTGCCAGTTCACAACCGACAACACTGGCATTCTTGCAGTTGGACAGACAAATACCGCATCCATTCGGAGAAGTATCCAATCGGCTCTCCCTTATCTCTATTTCCGAACAATGGGTTAACAGCAAATTATGTTGAAGTTTTGGACCGGGAACCACGGTACCGCCATTCTCCGTGAAATCACAGCCGAACACATTCAGATTTGATGCTCCACTGATAAATACACCGTTGTAAGTACAGTTTTTTACAGTTACATTCGTTAGGCGAATGTTTTTCAATTGACCTTCGTGCTGTCCTAAAAAAATGATTCCACCCCTGTTTGAAGTGCTTCTGTATGAACGGCGACTGTTCGGATCGCTCCCCGGGTCAGGATCTATCGCTCCTTCAACTACCAGATCACAAATTGAGACATCATGTAAATCGTCAGATGCATTCACAATTGCATCGCGGACACCTGATGCCGGATCAAGAAATAGTATCGTTGCCAAACCTTCGCCCGAAAGAGTAACGCCTGAAGGGATCCTGAGGGTTGCCGGAAGTTTATGTAATCCTGCAGTAGCAATCACCCACTCTCGTTTACCTGTAATTCTATTCAAAGCATCCTGAATTGATTGTCCGGGATTTACCAAAACTGCTTCATTGGGGACTTTGATAACTGCACTTTTCATTGCTCCGGCCGGATATGCAAACATTGAGGGTGAAAGTTTTCCTGTAATGCTGACCTTTCCCCCTGTAAGGGCCCTGAACGCAGTTAATACACTTCTGGTAGCCTTAGGTCGCATGGAGTCGGCCGCCATTTTGGTAAAAGGCATATCGATACCTTTTGATGAGTAGTGCCTGTAAATGTATTCATAATCGTCACGAATATTTTTTGCCCTATCTGATATTTTACCGTAACATTGTGGTGTTACCCCTAATAAATATTGAGCAGTATATTCGTACCCTAATGCAAGTCGATTATTAGCAATTGCAAATAAATCAACTCCTTGTGTATATGCAACTCGGGCTGCTCCTGCAAATTCCCCTAATCCAAGCTGTACGTGTCCCTGGTCACGCATACTTTCCTGACATTGTCCGCTTGGGTAGATGTATTTAAAAATGCTTCCGTTAACCGTAGCATGCAAAAAATGGTCAGTGGCATTGTCGAACATTTCACGGTTATCGGTAAAGATGGCGATGGCAAGAATGGAGTGAATGATGGCTCCATCCCAGTTTCCGTTCGCCTGGGGATAATAAAACCGAATCAAAGGATAATAAACAGTCATCAGCATCTGCCTGAACAGGTCAATCTCATTTTGTTTCCATCCCGAATCGGTAAAACGGAGAATCTCTGCTGCATTGCATAAAAGATGTCCGGTCCAGCCCGCAAGAAGTTTTGCATCGTTATAATCAAAATCCCATAAAACAGATGACCAGCCATTCAGGATTCTGATCGACTTTTTTAGATAGGCCCCATCACTTGTGATGTATCCAATTAATGCAGCGTTGTAGGCAAGGTTTGCCCCTTTCGATAATTCGTCGCCACCAATGTTGGGTTTGCCATAGGGACCCCTGATTACATGAGTAAAAGGTTTTATTTCAAACTGAAGATCGGTCGCAGTTTTAAGGCGGTCGAAAGCATCTTTCCAAGGTTGCTCACCAGCTAACACCTGTTTTTTCATGAATTCCATATCGGCAGAAGTCTGAGCGATACCCGGATGAATGAATTTTTGAGCGGAGGCAGATTCATTTGAGAAAAAGAAAACCACTAATATCAACCAAAGAGTTGAAGATAAAAATTGTGCCATGGATTAAATTATGATAAAAAAGAGCCGTTGAATCCGGATTTCTCCCATCAACGGCTCTTATCATTCGATTTATTATTTCATCAGGTAACGCTTAATACTCACCGTCATACTTGGAGTGGTATTATTGACAGCGTTCACATAGATATAAGCCCGGTATTTACCATCGGCAGTTTCCACCCATGTGCCTGCCTGAGCCTTCAGGTTGATTACGTAATTTGGTGCATTAGTGAAATCAAGAACTGTGAAATCAACATCGTCGATATAGATTCCATATTGCAGACGGGCAAGGTTAAAATCATTCAGTGCCCAGGTTTTTACCAGCTTCGTACTCCTATTCACCCCTGTCGGAAGCGTTATTCCGGGAAGATATTCCGTACTTGCAGCCGGAGAAACCAACGCGTGAGCAAAAGTAATTCCTGTAATTGCACGGTAGAGGTACACCAGGTCGATCTTCGCAGGACTTGCTGCAGCCGTGGTGGCATCATACAAAGCCATATCGGCGATTGACAGATAGCAGGCTTTGTTATCTGTAGCGACAAGGTCAAGTTTCATGTCCATTGTTGTAATAACATATGGCCCCATCGTGTAGGAGACTGTCTGGCCGTTACTTGAAGTAGCAGAAAATGTCAGGGAGACCGATTTCCCTCTTGCTGCTTCAGGAACGGTATAAAAATAGCGAAGCGTTGCTGCGCAGGTGTCCTTCGTGAAGGTAACCTGGGTTTTAACATCGGTGGTAACAGAGGGTGATCCAACTGTAATACCAACATCCACACCACTTGCATTAGTATAGAATGACCTGTTTTCAAGATAGGTTCCTGTAGCACCTGCAATAGTAGCCACAACCTGTGACGAGATTAATTTGCCCTCAGTTGCCGGTAGCGCCATAGCATAAGCAAATTCAATGTTGTTGCCTACAATATTGGGGCCCAGGGTCCTTTTGATACAATCATTGTTCAATCCTGTTTTACCAAGTGGCACCGAATATTCTTTATCCTTACATGAGGTAAAGAAAAGTACCATCAACAATACTGTGATTAAGTTTAAATATTTACGTGTCATAGTCTGTTGATTTAAGGTTTTGGTTGAACTGTGATGTAGATCGTGTAGGTTTTCTTCACGAGACGATTACCGGATATTACCGTATACTTTTTGGGATTGGCCAAATCGGAGAAATCAACTTTTCCTGTGATTTTTGGATCCAGTTTGGCATCCGTCACCAAAGAAAACTGAGGATACAGGTTTTTTAAATCTGTACCATACATCACAATAGTATTAATTGTTTGTGAAGTAGTATCAATAACTGCGGCAGCAGTTCTAACAGTCTGGAAATCTGCACCGAGTAATTCGAAATTACCTACATAGCATTGTCCTCTGGTTGTAATCAAAAGACCATCTTCGTCGACCGGGAAATTTTTGGAGCATCTTACCCCTGCAAACGTAATGAGGAAGAGTGCCAGTATTGTTATCAAATAATTTTTCATATTATATCTTTTTTAAATTTTCAATAAACTTAGGAGATCATTACAACCATGGCTTGTTCTGAGTCAGATTTGGATTCCTGTTTCGTTCACCTGGCGGAATCCTGAAAATATAACATTGCTGATAGGCCAGCTCAGAGGAGTTCACAAAGTATTGGTTCATATTTGCCCCATTGGTATCTATACGCCATACTCCAACTCCATAAGGGGGACACCAGACCCGTTCGATGGCTCTCCAGCGGCGAAGATCAAATCCGCGCTGTCCTTCTGCCAGAAGTTCAACGATCCGTTCCTGTTCAATGGCTGAAAAGAAGGAGGCTTTGTCACCGGTTTTTGTGGAGGCCAGTACAGGCAGGTTACCACGATGACGAATCTTATTGACCAGTGCGATTGCATCTGCCTGTGGTCCGCTCACCTCATTGGTAGCTTCAGCATACATCAGGTAGACATCAGCCAGACGCATGACGGGCCAGCTGTAATTACCATCGCTGCGTCCCTGTCCTGCATAATTGCGCAAAAATTTACGGAATACATATCCCGAATTACAACCATCGGTATTGTAAGTTATGTAAGAAACACCATTTATAACTACCGTGGAAGCCCATGTTTTGTATATGAAAGGGCACATTCCGGTTGATGCCAGGGAAACCATGCCGAGGCTCATCTCATAATCCCACATGATGGAAGATTTCATCCGGTAATCGCGATTGGCATAACTGGCAGGGTTAACAGCCGAATTAAGTTTGGTTCTGGCACCAGCTACTGTTGGGTTGGTAGGAATCAACGGTGAAGCAAAGTCACCTGTAATTGTGGACTGGTATCTGTCGGCTATTTCATACCTTGGAGAAACCCAACACTGAGACCCTTCGTGTGAACGGCCGGCGAAATCGCGCATCAGTTCTTCACCCTGGCTGGTTCCAGTACCACCATGTGTAAAAGCCATAATCAACTCCGATTCAGTATTTGCTACCGGCATAAACAAATAGAAGTAATTGGGAAGTACATCAGCATTACCCATTGTTCCCCAATCACCAGGGTCACCATTGCGAAAAAGTGAAAGTCCGTAATTATTAATGACCGCGTTAAAGTCGGCAGCAGCTGCAGCATATGCAGTTGTAGCAGCCGTAGGACTGGGTTTAAATGTATCGAGTTCCGGCCATCCGTTCTTGTTCCAGCACGCCCAGTAGAGTTGCAGTTTACCCCTGAAAGCAAGGGCCGCAGGCTTAGCTGCACGACCTGATACAGATGCTTTGGCAGGAAGTTTGTCAAACGCATAAGTAAAATCGGCCATAATAGAATCTTTAATCTGGGCAATTGGAATTCGTGATAGCGTTGCTACATCAGCATCTGCATAGGCAATTTTTGTGAAATACGGGACATCGCCCCACATGGAGATAAGGCGAAAATAGACCATACCGCGGAGAAGTCGTGCCTCACCGATGACAGCTTCAAGACTGGCAATCGAAGTAGATTTGGCCGTTGGTAGCATTTTCTTCACATTTTCGATCACATAGTTTGTGCGATTGACACCGCCATAAAGGTATTGGTACATCTTATCGAAACTGCTCCCATAACCATTCGGATTATAATTCCCTCCGTTATAGGCATCTCCCAAACGAAGATTACCGCTGGTGGTGCTGGTTCCGCGGACTCTCATATATTCCGACTGACCATCGAGGTAGTAATCCCTGTCAAATAATGGCCTTACAGCCGAGTATGCTCCCATAAGGGCGGTAGTTGCATCAGCTTCTGTATTCCAAAAGGCTGAAGAAGGCAAATCTACTGTGGGTGTTTGATCAAGCAGATTTTTCGTACAGGAACTTGTAAAAAATGCCAATCCTGCACAAGCAGAGATGACAAATATTTTTAAATTAAATCTTTTCATAATACCAGCTTATTAAAATCCCAGGTTAATACCAATCGAGTACGATTTATTCAAAGGATACATATCACTTGCATTTCCCATTCGCTCAGGGTCAAGTCCCCTGAATTTGGTGAAAGTTGCAAGGTTCTCTCCGGACAAGTAAATGCGCAGATTTTCAATAGTTAATTTTGACAGCCATCTTTTGGGCAAATTATATCCCAGCTGTATATTCTTAACTCTGAGGTAACTCAAATCATCGAGCCAGAAGCTTGTTGTAGTAACATTGTTTCCAAGACCTGCCAAACGAGGCCAGATTCCAGTCGGATTGGATACCGACCATGGGTTGTTCCATTGTGTCCAGCTTACAGAATATCGTGACTGCGGAATATTTGTTGTGTTATAATAGTTTAGCCAGTAATCCTTACGGCCAGCAGAACCTTGTAACATAATATTCAGGTCAAATCCCTTCCATGAGCAGCTGGTATTCATACCAAAGTTGGTTGTAGGTCGGTCCTTCTGAACATTTGGATGGGCAACCTGATCGTTACCGTCAATTTTACCGTCACCATTTACGTCCTTGAGGAGTAAATCGCCAGGGGATGCTCCCTGCGGTGTTGCGTTATAAACATCCTGCCATGTTTTGGCAATTCCTGAATCTTCATATCCATAGACAAAATGGTAAGGCATATTTAAGAAAGTATTCCCTCTGTCAAGGAATCCGCTCCAGGTTTCAAGCTGTGTTGCATTATAAGAGGCATTCAGATTAACCATGTAATTAAATTTGCCAATCTGGTCTTTCCAACTAAAATTGCCTTCAATACCCCTGTTACGTAAATTTCCAATGTTTACCCGAGGTGCAGTATAGGCTCCTGTAAGCAGATTTGACATTGAGGACGGTTGGTTCATTCCGGAAGTTAAACGGTCATAGTAGTCAATCTCAGTAGTCAGGCGATTCTTAAGAAATCCAAGATCGAAACCAATATTAAATACAGTTGTTGTCTCCCATGAAAGATTTACGTTGGTCATTTTCTGACTAATGAAACCGTTGACAATGGAACCCCCGGTCATGTAGGCACTCGCACCCAATGTCGGTTGTTGTTCGTAACGTCCTACGCCACTGTTGTTACCAAGACTACCGTAGGATACACGCATTTTACCGCTACTGAGCCATCCTTCTGTGTATTTCTTTAAAAACTCTTCCTGGGTGAAACGCCAGCCCAAAGCCACTGATGGGAAGAACCCAAATTGGTGCCCGGGTAAGAATTTGGAGGATCCGTCATATCGAAAATTGGCTTCAAACAGGTATTTGTCATAACCTGAATAGTTGACCCTTCCAATATAAGATTGAAGACCTTCAGTACTTGAGTTACCAGCCGTAGACTGAATCGTAGTCAATGCGGCATCTATTTCGTGAAGTGAGGGATAAAGACGATCATTTCTTTGTGAATATTGATAACGATCGTACCAGTACTCTTCGCTGTATACAAACATGGCGTTTAATTCATGGTGCCTGGCAATTGTTGTATGATAGTTCAGGCTACCATTCAACTGTGTTTTGTACCCTGTATTTGTTGTATTGCTTACACCGGAATTAGCTCCATAAAACACCCTGGAACCGAATGCATTGGTTTGAAAATTATAGGCTGAGGCTGGAATTGGGGCATTCCACTGAAACTGATTATAGTAGTTGAGCGCATATTCTACCCGTGCCGTCAACCCTTTTATTGGTTTCCAGTCCCCATAAATACTGGTATTGGCCTCCTGACGATTTTGATAATTGGAGTTGTTAATATAGTTAACGTAAGGATTGTTAGCCTGTGGGTCTTCACTATAAGCCATCACGCCACCGAATAAACCTGTAGACGGGTCGAACGGTGTAATCCCTGCAGGGACATATTCCATGTCATAACCTGCCGTATTTGTCGATGCAGGATCAGTGAAACCTTCAGGATAATAAAAGCTGAATTTAGACCAGTTACCGGCAAACTTGATTCCCACATTAATATTGTCCTTGACTTTATAGTCGTAGTTAAATCGGGCATTATAACGGGAGAAATCATTTTTGATCTGTAAACCCTTCTGATCCATCACCCCTACTGAAATATAAAAGTTTGATTTTTCATTACTTCCTGATGCAGAAAGGTTGTAATTTTGTACAACACCGTTTCGTGTAATTATATTCCACCAATCGGTATTGGGATATTGCAGCGGATTGATCATCCCAAGAGCCAGCCATTGGTCAATAGTACCATCCTTGTAAAGGTAATTTGAACGCAAGGTACTTGATGCAGCGGCACGCTGTTCAACGGTCAGGGCACGGGCATAATCGGCCATAAAATCGTATGCTTTTGTAGGAACCTCTGTGGCATAAGAACTTGAGAAATTGATAGATGTTCTGCCTGAACCTTTTCCCGATTTTGTGGTGATCAGGATAACTCCATTGGCAGCACGCGATCCGTAAACAGCCGAAGATGCAGCATCCTTTAACACTGAAATACTCTCTACATCATTCATATTGATCCTGTTGATGTCAACATCAGGCATCCCGTCAACCACAATCAGCGGTGAGGCAGAATTTACAGTTCCCAATCCGCGAATGATCATTGTTGCCTTGTCATTCCCTGCCATACCAGATGACTGGACTGCTGCTAGTCCGGGTACTAAACCTGACAATCCGGACGATAAATTCGTCAGAGCCCTGTTGGTCAGCTTTTCATCTATTTTTACAGCAGAAACCGCACCGGTCAGATTCACTTTTTTCTGCGAACCATAACCAACCACTACAACCTCATCAACACCAATACTCTCTGGCTGCAAAACGACTTTGAGCGATGTGTTTGATCCTAAAATGATCTCCTGCGATTTTAAACCGACAAATGAGAAAATTAATGTTTTGCTACCATCAGGCACCGACAGTGAAAACTTTCCATTCACATCAGTGATTGTTCCTGTGGATAGCCCTTTAATCAAAACAGTGACACCTGGGAGAGTGCTACCATTCTCTTCCGCGACTGTTCCGAAGTATACCCTATTCTGTGCCAATGCTGACAGACCAGCAAGCAGCCAGGGAATAAGAACAATTAGTAATTTAATAAAAACCCGTTTTCTTTTCATAGTTTAAAAATTAATGATACATAACACTTCTTATTTATTTGGTTTGTAGAAATCTGATTGTCGCGAAAGCGCCTCAAGATAATAGTAATCTGCATAATTTATCGGTACATCTATCTCCGAATGGTGAGGGAATGATCCGGTCGAATGGCTCAGCAGAAATCC
>Ga0209697_10004702_pt1 | contig 17544 bp, 13 predicted proteins | sample AliMusrvi5mmetaG_FD_184115 | JGI IMG/M metagenome (GOLD analysis project Ga0209697, IMG submission 184115) | Freshwater lake bacterial and archeal communities from Alinen Mustajarvi, Finland, to study Microbial Dark Matter (Phase II) - Alinen... | ecosystem: Environmental > Aquatic > Freshwater...
CCACCAAGACCACCAGTGCCAGCAGCGCAGCCGCTACCCCGGCCACGAGCCAGTAGCTATCGGCGATAGGGTAGTAGAAGAGATGCATATAAATTCAGAATGACGAATGACGAATGACGAATGACGAATGACGAATGACGAATGACGAATGACGAATGACGAAATTTTAGGCCGCGTACAACCCCTTCGTCATTCGTCATTCGGATTTCGTCATTTTTGTCTCACTCTCTCTTGTAAAACCAATTACTCATTAAATACTCTACCGCCAGCAGGCCGGCGAAGAGAAGGATCAGCCAGGAATATATCTCACGGCCGACGCGGCTGTCGTGTACGTCGCGGACGATTTGATCGTTGCTCCGCGCGACTTGCGGCTTGAAAGGGCCAAAGGTATCGCTCAACTCCTGATCGGTCAGTCGGGTAAGTTGTGTCACCTGCGCCGGCAGGTTAACGCTGAACCCCCGGTCGGGCGAGATCGGTTCGCCCGCGCATTGCACCTGGTAGTTCCCCACCTGCTCCACGGCGCTGATCGATAACTCGGCCTTTTCCGGCGAGGGCAGGGACGTGGTGACTCCGTCCGGCCGTGCCAGCACGTAGTGCCGCGGGTTCGGGTCGTCGATCGGCAGCGACACGGAATTCGTGCCCGCGAAGTAGTTCAGTTGCTGTTCGCCACTGCCCACCAGATACGACATGATCTGGTTGGCTAGGATGAGGAACGGCCAGGCCCCGATCTCGGCGGAACCCGGCAGCACGTTCCAGGCGTCGCGGCGAGAGACACGATCGGAAAACGGCGTCGACATCACGAGTACGTGACCCGCCACCTGACCCGTGCGGATCGTTCGCTCCAAGAGTGCCGCTCGGCCGTCGTTGTAGGCGATCACCGTGCTTGCGTCTGGCGCCAGATCATCGATCCGCCAGTAACGATAGACGGGGAACTTGTTCCAAGGGATCCGCGTTGAATAGGGTGCAAACGGCTTGAGGATCGAGTGCTGATAGTTCTGTGGCGCGAGGTACGTATTGCCTTCCTCGCGCGGTACTTGATCCCTGACCTTGCCCGGCAGAAGCTGCTGTGCGGCAGGCGAGTTGAATGCCTCGATTGGCAGCGCGTGCCGGCCGAGAAATACTCCCACGCCATGCCCGACGGCAGCGTAGTCGGTCAGGCGTTGCCAGGCACTCGGTTCCAGGCCCGGCGGGTCGAGTAGGCAAACGGCCGCGAATTTATTGAGCTTTTGGCCTGGGAACTCGCTATAGTCGATCAACGTGCATTGAAAACGGGCATCGTTGCGCTTCCGCATTTCCGCCGGGGCAATCGCCTCGGTCAGGTAGATGGCCGTTTCCGCCGTCGGCTTCCGTGCCACGACCAACACGGGCCAAGGCGGGCGAACCTCAACGCTGAAAAAGCGCACGTCATCGGCCACCAGCGAGTCCTGGCCCACGAAGGGCACGTTGGCCGAGGAGGGCAAATCCTGGCCTCCGATCCGCACTCGGCCCTGTTGCGTGCCAGGCTTGAGCGACGTGAGCCGGAAATCGACAGTCTGCGACTCGCCAGCCTGCAAACGCTTGATCTGCTCGCTGGTTTTCTGCCACTTGCCGTCGGGCGTGAGCAGGTCGAGTCCAATCTTGCGCTCGCCTTCGGTGCCCAGACAGGAAACATCGGTCTGGATTTCCACGGAGCCGCCGGCCGCGACAACTTGTTGAGAAAGATGCAGGTCGCCCAGGGCAAAGTTGCTTGGTTCCGCCACGCCCACGTCGATCAGATAGAGCGAGACGCCAGCGACTTCGTGCAAGCGGTCCTGGAGCTTGGCGGTTTCATCAGCCCGCCACGATGCCCGCGACAGGTCGGTAAAAATGTAGATTTCCTTGGCCGACAGGCTGCTTTTTTCCTTGAGCACCTGGGCCGCCTCGCTGACGATATCGCTGAGCGACCGCGGATTGGGGACGACTTCCAGCTTTTCGATCCGCTGCTTGCTCAGGCCCCGGTCGGCGTCAAAGTTCCGCGGCGCCATGCCCGAATCGAAAACCGCGATCTGGCTTTCGGGCGGCAATTGGGCGAGGAGCCAAGTACCAATTTCCCGGGCCGCTTCCAGCCGGGTCTTCTTTTCTCGCACGTATTGCATGTGCGGGGCGGCGTCGAAAATCAGCACCGCGGCCACGGGCGCCTCTTGGCTACCTAGTCGCGACGAAAACTTGATGCTGGGCCGCGCTAGCGCCAGCGCCAGCAGGGCAATCGCCCCCGCACGGAGCAGCAACAGCAGCAAATGTCGCAGTCGCAGTCGCCGCTGGTTGGTATCGTGCCGTTTCTGGATGAACCGCAGGGCCGGGAATTCCAGCAGCTTCGGCTTCTGGCGCATGATCAAGTGCAGGATGATCGGAATCACGATCAGCCCTGCACCCGACAGAAGTGCGAAGTTGACAAACGTCATGCGGGCTATCCTCGCGATGCGCGATTGACTAGGTACTCCGTCAAGGCCCGATCAAACTGCATGCTGGTGTCGATGGGAACGTAGTCGATCCGGGCCTGCGAACACTCGCGGCGATAGAGCGTACGAAAGGATTGGAGCTCGGCGAGATAATCCTGACGGAAGGCGTCGGCATCCAACGATAGGCGGCGATGGTTCTCGGGATCTTCCAGCTCGACCATGCCGCGGAAAGGAAACTGTACCTCGGCCTCGTCCAGCACGTGGAAAAGGATCACGTCGTGCCCGCCATGTCGCAAACGATACAAGGCATCGAGCACCGCCGTCGGCTCGGTCAGCAGGTCGGAGAAGATCATGATCAGGCTGGCATGACGGAGCATGGCCGCCACCTGCACGATGCTCTGGGCGATATCAGTCTCGCCTTCCGGTTTGAGGTTGGCCAGCAGCGAGAGCACGTCGCCCAGGTGGCTGCGGCGGGTCTTGGGCTTCAGGCAACTGCGGATTTTCGTGTCGAAAGTGATTAGGCCCACCGGATCCTGCTGATGGATCATTAAATAACAGAGCGCAGCCGCCAGGCAGATCGAGTAGTCGAACTTGGTCATCTCCTGCTGATACGTGTATCCCATCGAGCGACTGAGGTCCATCATCATGTAGCCGGTAATGTTTGTCTCGGCCTCGAACTTCTTGACATAATACTTGTCGGTCTTCGCGTAGATCAGCCAGTCAATATCTTTCGGATCGTCACCCGGCGTGTATTTGCGGTGTTCGCTGAACTCGACCGAAAAGCCGTGGAACGGGCTGGCGTGCAGGCCGTGCAGGAACCCTTTCACGATAAACTGCGCGCGAAGATCCAGCCGCTTGATCTGGCGGATGATTTCGGGCTTCAGATATTGCTCGGCGCTGGGCATGGGGGGGGAGAGGATGTGAAGTGTGTGAAGGGTGTGAAGGGTCTGAAGGGTCTGAAGGGTGAAGTGCGTCGGTGGATCGGGGCTAAAGAAGCTGGCAATATTGGATGGTACGGCAAAAGCGTCTCAATTTATCCTTTCCCACTCTTCTCGCTCTTCGCACCTTTCTCACCCTACTTTTCATACTTCGGAATCACCGGCGGTAAATGTCGCGTCGATTCCCCGCGCTGACCACGAGGATCCTGTGATGGTCGTCATCAACCTCGTAGATAACGCGGTAGTCACCAACGCGAATCCGCCATGCCGTGCGCCCGCCGAGCTTCTTTGCACCCGCTGGTCTCGGCTCATCGGCCAGGTCGGCAATGCCCTCGAACATCCGGTCTTGGTGAGGCTGCGGCACCCTGGCCAACGACCGCTGTGCTGCCTTTTCGATAAACACTTCGTACTTCAATGGCCGGTCCCCTGGCGGATTTCTCTTACGGCTTGCTCAAACGGCACGGGTTCGGAGGGTCGGCCCTTCGCTGCATCGTACTCCCGGATATCATCGAGTTCCTCTAGTTCCTCCAAAACTCGCTGCCAATCTGCCCAAGGTAGAACGATCGCGTTTCGGCTGCCGTACTCGTCTACTAAGTACTGTTCATGAAAGTTGTTCATGCTCTTGCTCCATAACTTGTCCATATTCCAGAATTCATCGTAGCTGAATTCCTACTTTTCGTATTTCGGAATCACCGGCGGCGGCGTCTCACGCACGAGCCTGGCAATTAAATCCTCGGTGTTCATTCCTTCGGCCTGGGCCTGAAAATTCGTTGCGATGCGATGTCGCAAAACGGGTACGGCGATCTTCTGTACATCTTCGATGGCGACGGAAAACCGCCCTTCCATGGCAGCCAGGGCCTTGCCGCCCTGGATCAGAAATTGCCCGGCACGAGGGCCTGCCCCCCAGTCGACCAGATCCTGCACAAACTTCGGTGCCGAGGCGTCCTTCGGTCGTGTGGATCGAACTAGCCGGGCTACGTATTGAACGATGTACTCGCTCACCGCCACCTTGCCCACCAAGCCTTGCAGGTTCACGATCGCCTTACCCGAGAGGATCTTACGGACCTCGACCTTTTCACCGCGGGTTGTCTGAGCAAGGATTCGCTCTTCTTCCTCCGCGGTGGGATAGTCGACCTTAATGTTGAACATGAAGCGGTCCAATTGGGCCTCGGGCAGGGGGTAGGTGCCTTCCTGTTCGATCGGGTTCTGTGTGGCAATGGTGAAGAACGGCTCCGGCAAGGAGTAAGTCGTCTGGCCCACGGTTACCTCGCGCTCCTGCATGGCCTGGAGCAGGGCGGCCTGGGTTTTGGGCGGCGTGCGGTTGATTTCGTCCGCCAGTAGGATACTGGTAAAGATCGGCCCCTCGACAAAGCGGAACTCCCGCCGACCCTTGTCGTCTTCCTCCAGCACATTCGTGCCGGTGATGTCCGACGGCATGAGGTCGGGGGTAAACTGAATCCGCTTGAAAGGAATGTCCAAAATCCGCGCCAAAGTGCTCACCATCAAGGTCTTGGCCAGACCGGGCACGCCAACCAGCAGGCAGTGGCCGCGAGTGAAAATAGCCGCGAAGATCTGCTCGATCACCTCGTCCTGGCCGACGATCACCTTCTGCAATTCTTCCTGCATCAACCTGCGGTATTGACTGAATTCCTGAAGAACGTCGCCCAAACTGCGAGTCTTGGCCGCAGGCGTGGGAGCAGGCGAGGGCGCGGTGGGGGGTGGTGTGGAAGTTGCCAATGAAAATCCTTTATAATGTAATTCAGTCGAATCCCTGCATTGTATCGCATCGCGGCCGGAATGCCCATGCGTCAGAGTTGATATTTGCCCGCTTAAATGTTGAATTCGTAACTGTTTAGCGGGGTGGAGTTGCCGACCCCTCCGTACCGAATTCTACTATACTAATACCGTACAATGAACCATGCGTTGTTGTGGCCGGTCTCGGACCTGAGGCAATAAATGAAGCTATCCATTCTCACATTCCTGGCCTTCGGGTTACTGCTTGCATCGGCTGTGACGGTTGTCGGGGCCGATTTGTCGCCCGACGACGTCCGCAATGCCATGAATCTGGGCATTCGATACCTTAAGTCTTCTCAGAATGCCAACGGAACCTGGTCAGAAGACAGCAGGATGAGAGCACCTGACGGAATCACAGCCCTTTGTACGCTGGCCCTGCTCAACGCCGGCGAAAAACCGGACGAAGAGCACGTCAAAAAGGCGCTGAATTATCTCCGCAAGTTGCGTCCCACGACGACCTATGTCGTCTCCTTGCAAACCATGGTTCTTTGCCGCGGAACCCCTGCTGACGACCAACTTGTTATCGGCCGCAACGTCCAGTGGCTGGAAGATGCCCAGCTCAAAAGCGGCCCGGCCGACCGCAAAGGCGGCTGGTCGTACGGTCTGTCGCCCACCGAACGTTCGGTGCCGGGCGACGCTTCCAATAGCCAGTTTGCCCTCTTGGCCCTCTATGAGGCTGCACGTGTGACCGAAAGCGGCCAGATCAGTCTCACCATCCACCGCGAGACCTGGGAACGCGTCCGCACCTATTGGATCAATAACCAGCGCGACGATAACGGCTCCTGGGGCTACTACAAACCGATGGAAGGCACCGGAAGCATGACCTGTGCCGGCATCGCCTCGCTGCTAATTTCCGGCGATGTCCTCCACGAGCCGGACGCCAAAGTGTCTGGCGACCAGATCGACGGTTGTTATCGCGCGCCTTCGGAAGACCAGGATCGGATCGACAAGGGCATCGACTGGCTGCGGCGGCACTTCACCGTCCGGGTCAATCCGTCCTCCACGCCCTCCAACAGCGGCCTCTGGCATTACTATTACCTCTACGGACTGGAACGTGCCGGACGACTCACCGCGCGGCGCAAGATCGGCGAATACGATTGGTATCGCGAAGGGGCCAGCTTCTTGGTTCAGGCCATCGGCAGCGTGGTCACGCGAAGTTCATGGAAGGGTAGCGGCCACGAAGACAACGAAGACATCGCCACTAGCTTGGCCTTGCTGTTCCTCTCCAAGGGACGTTGGCCCGTGCTCGTGGCCAAGGTGCAATACCGCGCGCAAGCCCATCCGCTGGTCAGGAACATCGATTGGAATCGCCACCGTAGCGACGTCAGCAACCTGACAATCTACGTCGAGTCGCAGTGGCGGCGGGATCTGACCTGGCAGGTGATCGATATCGACAAGGCCTCGGTCGACGACCTCTTGCAGGTACCCGTGTTGTTCTTCTCCGGCGGCGGAAATCCCTTGCCGGAGAAAGAGGAAGAACGTGAGAAACTGGCCGCCAACCTCCGCGACTACATCGACCGCGGCGGATTCATTTTCGCTGACGGCGATCCCTGCTCCAGCGGTTTCGACAAGGGCTTCCGCGATCTCATGGAGTTGGTTTTCCAAAAGCCCGAGTATCGCTTCAAGCCGCTCGACACCTCGCATCCGATCTGGATCGCCGATCAGAAAATTCCGCCCGACCAGGTCCGTTTGCTGCTAGGCATCGACTACGGCTGCCGAACGAGCGTGGTCTATGCCCCCTGCCCTCCCTCCGGCGATCCGAAGCCATCGCTGGCGTGCCTTTGGGAACTGTCGAGGGGAGGGCAGCGGGCCAGCTATAGCCCGGCCGTGCAGGAGAAAATCCGGGGCGGCTTGGCAATCGGCATCAACGTGCTGGCCTATGCCACCAACCGCGAATTCAAAGAGAAAGACCTCATTCCCGAGACGGTCGTTATCAAGGGGCCTACCGACAAAGTCCAACGCGGCAAGTTCGCCGTCGCCAAGCTCCAGCACCCTGGCGGTTGCGATGCCGCGCCCCGTGCCTTGGCGAACCTCATGGAGCAAGCCGGCCACGAACTGAACCTTCGCGTCGAGATGCATCCCAAGCTCATCGGTATGACGGACGCCGCTTTGTTCGACTACCCGATCGTCTTCATGCACGGCCGCAATGCCTTCCGACTGACCGATGGCGAACGGAATGCCTTGCGCGATTATGTCCAACGGGGCGGGCTGTTGTTTGCCGACGCGATATGCGGCAACGAGGCTTTTGCCGAATCGTTCCGACGCGAGATGGGCCTGATCTTCCCCAAGAACCGCTTGGAAAACATCTCGCCCCGCGACCCGATCTGGACGAAAAAATACGGCGGTTCCGATCTCACGAGCGTCATGCGTCGCGACCCACAGCCAGGCCGGCAGGGTGAGCCGTTGAAGTCTGCTCTGAGAGGAGTTCCGCCCGAACTGAAGGGCGTTCGTTTCGGTGACCGTTATGGGGTGATCTTCTCTGAGTTTGATCTGAGCTGTGCCCTGGAAAAGCACGATTCAGCGGAATGTCGCGGCTACACCCGCGCAGACGCCGCAAGAATTGGCCTGAACGTACTGCGCTATGGGATGCAACAATGACCCTACCTGCTAGTTATTGTAACTCGTAAGGGTTGAATCAATCCCCCCCTGGAACACTCCCTGCGCGTCACGAATTACCCAGTTTCTCGCCGACATCGCCCTCTCGTTGGTTTATTGTATTTCTGTTATTTGAGGGATGCAAAAAACTGTCGAAAACAAAGATTTTCACATTGAATCACTTGACTTTTCGCAATTACGGCGTATTGTACAGTGATAGTGGCGCGTATCGACATACGTGCTCAGCGGTTTGTGCGAGGGCGTAAACGAGGAGGCTCTGGCCAGGGGCGAAGGAACGTACGATGTTAGTGTTGTCTCGGAAAAAGAACGAAAGTATTGTCATCAATGATGACATTACCATCGTGGTCGTGGAAATTCGTGGGGACAAGGTTCGGCTCGGTGTTGAGGCTCCCAAGGAGGTTCCAGTCCATCGCCGCGAGGTTTTTGATGCGATTCATCGCAACGAACCTGTCGCAGGCGAAAAGACAGATGCAAGAGCGAAAACCCCGGAACCGCCGACCAAGTCTGAATCTGCGTCTCCCTCCCATGAGGATCCCTCTGCCCACGCAAGCCAACCGCCCGTGAGCCGTTAGCCCGGATTATTCATCAGGGTGGGTGTAGGTTCAGGTATCATGGACAGCGTAACACTTGGCAGGGAGTGTTGCGCTATCTCGCCCTTCGGGCCGCGCATGGGAATCTGGCTGGCCGGTGCCGTCGTGTGCCGCTCGATCTTTCCTCGCATAAGGTGGTAAGTCCAGCCGAGGGTCCGCCGGAATGTATGGAAAAGTCCCCAAATACCGAATGCCTGTATAGCTGCGTCGCCCACATGAGCACGCAGCTTGCGTGTCAGCCAACGCTTGAAGTCTTTCCGGGGTGGCCGCTGCTGCCCGGCCACGGCTGGCGGCCAGGTTTCGGCGTCGGCCAGAGGAATCCGGCTCTTGGAACAGATGAGTGCGAACAATAATCGCAGCGGGTTGAAGAAATAAGCGTAGGCTGTCAAGAGATTGAGTTGCTTGATCCACGGACGCGGATGCCGAGAGGCAATCACGTGCATTCCGCTCTTCATCGACGGCTCTACCGGCGCTCCGTCCACGCTCTTATAGGCAATCCCCGAAGTGAAAGCATTCTCGTATGATTTCGCACCCGGAGAGGGCGTAAGCATTAGAACCTGCATATAGAGGGCGCCAGCTTTTCGCAGGATCCCCAGTTGATTGAGCAATCCTTGGTTGCCCCGCCAAGTATAAAGCGGTTGGGCGTCGTGGTGCATGAGCATGGGCACGGGGAAGATGCCGCTCTGCCGAAGAAGGTGGAATGCTTCGACCGTCCGATCCTCGCTCTGGCCTTTCTTGACCAGCGCACCACTCATGTCTTCCACGCCAAGCCAAAGGGCCCAAAGTCCTGCCTTGCGGAACAAGGAAAGATGCTCCTGCATCTTCAACGTGTCCTGAATCGTGGCCTCGGTGCCCCAGCGGATCTTGCAGTGCGGCCGGGAACCGGCCTGCACCTTGTGGGCAAGCGTTTCGGCAATCTCCATCGCCCGCTGCTGGTCGGCGAAGAAATTGTCATCCGTTCCGAAAAAGAGCCGAATATTGTACTCATTAAAGATCTGTTCGACCTCATCGGCAATCCTCGGACCACTCTTGCCGCGGTGTTGTCGCTGATTGTACGCAGGGATCGGACAGTACGGGCAACTGAAGCGGCAGCCTTGGGTCATGACGAGCGATGCAAGCGGCGTATGTTTGCGCACTCGGCCGACGGGAATCGCGGCTGGGCTGAGCGTCGAGAGACCACTCGGCGGCTCCAGAAGGCGAAAACCCAATGCCGAGTGTGGCAATTCGTCGAGATCGCCCAGCAGTCGCTGGATGCCCGTGTCGACCAGTTCCTCGGCCACTCCCTGGGCATCGGTCTTTGCATAGACCAAGCCTGGGATGCCATCTAGCGCCCCGCTATCGCGGGCGCGCTGGAAGGCCGACCGCATCGGTTCCTTGCCGGCGCGAACCGATAACAAGACATCCAGCAGATTTAAAAGAACATATTCTTCGCCGGTCACGGCCACGTCCGCCCCCCAAGGACAATCGGGATCGGCGCTGAACACGCTCCACGGCTCATAGATCGCCTTAGGACCGCCCGCCATGATTAGGGGACGGTAACTCGGATCGATACGGCAGACATCGCGGAGCATGGCATCGCACTGGCCCGCGTGCAGCGCCATGCTGGAAACCATGAAGATATCCGGTATGTGTCCCTCCAGCCGCATCTGCGACGGCTGGAAGTTCCGGTTCCATTGCTGCAGCACGATGCGGGTTTTGGGAAACCCGACATCGACCATCGCCGCCCCAATTGCACGCACTCCCGCCGGCGCCATTTTCGCGTCGGCGTAGAAAAACGGCAGCATTTGCGTGCGATGATCGAACGCGCTGACGATCACGGTCGTCAGATCGTGCCTGGTGGCGTGGTTTCGCAAGCTACTTCGCAAGCGGGACATCTCGCCCGGCTCGAGCAATTCATCGCCATGGTCGCGGCGCGGAAGTTCCATAAGCAATTACCTATTTTTCCTACCGAGTAATGGTCAAGGAATGATTTCGATGTATTACAACCGCGGGGGTATCACTTTCATCGCTCCCACATCGCCGACGACATTCCGACCGCGGTGGGCACGAAGATCATCAAGGGTGCCCAAGCAGCCAGAGCGGGACTGAGCAGGCAATTCGCGCCCAACTGCTGGAAGGCAATCGCCACGATGAAGAACAGCGATACCAGGCCCATGCAGAGGCCGATGGCCATGAACACATTGCGATTGTCGCGGGCCGCCACCAGCGGCAGGCCGAGAAACAAAAGCGTGATGTCGAGCAGAGGTTGCAAGATCCTCGCGTGGATCATGACCCGCACGTCAGGGCTGAAATAGATGCTGTGGTTTTTCAAGGCCCAAATCAACTCGCCGGTTGAGGCAAACCGCCGTAGGATCGTGCCGCCGGTCAACTCATCAACCGTTACATCGCTGACCACAAAGGCCTCATTGGGCTTAAGCCAATCAGGGTAATCGTGGGGTGTCATCAGAATGGTCCGGCCGTTGAGCATCAGCGACGGACGCTGCGACAGATTTTTCGGCTCGGTAACGTCCCTGAGCAAGTAGCCCGTCGGCCGTCCATCCTTGGCTGGCAGGTAATACGCCGAGACCGCTGCCCACTGTTTGCCGTACTCGCACAACGACGGCTTGTAAGCGGGCACGACGAATAGCGGCGACTCAATCATCTTCTCATCGACAATCGCACATCGTCCTTCGATCAGCACGTCGGTAGCATTGTCGTACTGCGGCAGCAGTTCCTCGACCACCTTGCCTTTCAGATCGGCAGGCCGCTTTGAAAGCTGGTCCTTGAGTTTGGGGATCACGACCTCGCGATTGATTGCCGTTAGCAAGATGATGGCCACCGCGACCATGAGCACCGGCGCGACCACGCGGATCCGTGAAATCCCTGCCGCCATAAGGGCCGTCAACTCGTGATGCCGCTGGATCCACGCCATGGTAAACATGGCCGACATCAGCACCAGCAGGGGGCTAATGCGATCGAAGAAGTACAGCGACTGATAGCCGTAATACGCGGCGATGACCTTCATCAAGTTCAGCCCCTTGGCAAAACTCATGAAGGCTTCAAGATTCGAGAATGCATCAAATATCACGTATACACCCATCAGACTCATGAAGCAGATCACGAAGTTCTGCAGATACTGCCGAAGCAGGTAGCGGTCGATGATGTTCATGATAAGCCAATTCTCCAGGATGGCAGTTTAGGTAAACAGGGATTTTGAGTCAAGGGAGAAAAAGGGCTTGATCGTAAGGTGGCGGTTCAAAATTAGTTCGGCGCGGGTCTCCCCAGGCCAGTTCGGCGCGGGTCTCCTGACCCCGCCGAATAGCCCGACCGAAGGTCTCCCGGGCAAAGGGGAGACCTTCGGTCGGCGGTATGTGGCTCGGTCAGGAGACCGGCCACAATAGGGTTCCGAAATCCCCTACCACTACCCAAAACGTGGGATTGCCATATGATGTAGCCATTGCAACCACGGTACGAGTGTAAGCATAATTCACCGGAAAATAAGGAAAATCCACCGCAAGAGAGTGCATGGAACGCAAAGTGAAGGATTTTTCTTTCGCGCTCTTTGTGTTCTTTCGCGCTGAATCAAAAAAGCCCCGCCAGAAGGACAAAGGCAGGAAGCAGGTATCGGGATGCATTCCGTTCTACGAATTTTGCCAAACTTGCAGAAATTTGGCCGTGGCCTGCTCAACCTGGCCCTGCCGCCGCGCTGCCTGCTCTGCGACGATCATCTTTCCCACGAAGCCATGATTTCCCTCTGCTTGAAATGTACCCAGGCCATCGCACCTGAACTGGGTGAGTGCTGCGACCGCTGTGGCGCAATCCTGCCGGAAGGAGTCATCCCAGCCGAGGGCTGCCCAGCCTGCAAGAATTTTTCGCTGAAATTCGACGCCGTTTATCCGTTGGGTCGCTATCAAGGGGCCTTGCGAGAATTGGTGCTAAAGTCGAAACGTCTATCCTCGGAAGCCGTTTCGCTGACCGTTGGCCGGTTGCTGGCCCTGCGGTTAGGTGAAAAGCTGGCAAAATTTCGTGCCGATGCCGTGCTGCCGATCCCGATGCATTGGGCAAAAAGACTCCTCCGCGGCGTCAACAGTCCAGAACTTCTGGCCGATTGTCTGGCAAGAAAGTTAGGGATACCCGTGGTACGCACTTTGGTCCGTTGCCGTTATACTGGTCCTCAGAAAGATCTGTTGCCGCGCGAACGATTTCGCAATGTCCGAGGCGCTTTCCGCCTCCGCCGGTCGGACCAAAAACGATGGCAGGACTCGCGTTTATTGCTGGTGGATGATATCCTTACTACGGGCGCGACGTGTAGCGAAGTCGCACGATTGCTGAAGCAAGCGGGGGCTGCGACCGTAGCGGTGGCGGTTGTCGCCCGCGCGGATGGCTCATGAATTTGTTGGCGAAAGTTGGACCGGATGCCACATCCTGACTCTCAAGTTGTTGATGTGAAAAAGGCTCACCCTTTTCGTTCGGCCGTGATTCGTGGCATGGGGGTCTTGATCCCGCCGCTGTTGACGGTCGTGATCCTGCTCTGGGTCATCAATACCACGCGGGAATATTTGCTGGTGCCGGTCAATAACGGTGTTCGCGAGGCAATTGTCTGGTCCCTCAGCAGCCAGATCCGTGAAGGCTTGCCGATCGCCGATGGAACCCGACGGATTGGCACCCTGGATGGCATTCCCTACCAGGAACTGCTCGACGGCCGCTTTGTGCCTTTATCGGTCTATGAACGGGTGCAGTACCACGCGGATAGCGAGCCGATTCCCCATACGGCCAAGGGGGTTTATCAGCGTTACGTCGAACTCACCTACTTGCAGCCGCATTACGCCATCCCTTGTTTCTTGGCAATTTTTATCTTGTTGGTTTATATCCTCGGCAAGTTCATGGCGGCTGGCATTGGCGGCTTCCTGGGCAATCGCTTCGAGTTGGCCATCCAGCGACTTCCCTTGGTTCGCAGCGTTTACAAGGCCGTCAAGCAGGTCTGTGATTTTTTCCTTAGCGAAAAACAAATCCAGTTCACGCGGGTCGTGGCCGTGGAATTCCCGCGGCCCGGCATGTGGAGCATCGCCTTCGTGACCAGCGAAGGCCTGAGCGATATTCGTGCCGCCGCCAATGATGCGGTTTTGGGGGTATTCATTCCGTCGTCGCCCATGCCGATGTCGGGCTATGCGTTGACGGTCCTGAAACGCGAGGCCGTCGACCTCAATATTACCATTGAAGAAGCGATTCAATACTTGGTAAGCTGCGGGCTCGTGATGCCCCAGAAGGACTTGCAGCGACTGAAGGCAACCGAGGTAAGCTCCGTGATCGAGGCGGCGCCGCTGGCGTAAATAGTTCCTGTTGCGGAAAGAGTCGATGGCAAGCGTAGGGTGGGCCGAGCGCAGCGAGTCCCACCATTTTTTCCTACTTAGTCCAGCGCATGCCGCAGATCGGCGATCAGATCCTCAGCGTCTTCCAATCCCACGCTTAGCCGCAAAAACCCTTCGCCGATATCTTCGGGATAGTTCAGCACGCCAAGCTCCGGATGATTGCCTTGCTGGGGATAGAATTGCACCAACGACTCGGCATGGCCAAGGCACACCGCGTGCGTGATGACTTTCAGGCCCGCAAGGAACTTGAAGTACGCACTGTGCGGGCCTTGCAGCGCAAAGTTGATCATCCCGCCAAACCCGCTCATCTGCCGCTTGGCAATCTGGTGCTGCGGATGGCTTTCCAGTCCGGGGAAGCGCACGAACTTGACCCTGGGATGCGACTCCAGGAAGCGGGCAATCTGCAAGCCGTTCTCGCAGTGCAGTTTCATGCGCATGGGCAAGGTCACCGCGCTGCGCATCAAGAGCCATGCGTTGAACGCGCTGATCGTCCCGCCCAGATGAACGCTGCCCGCATCGCGAATTTGCGTCATCACGTCTTTTCTACCGATCACCGCCCCGCCCAGACCGTCACCATGCCCGTTGACATATTTGGTCAGGCTATGCACGACCAGGTCGGCGCCCAGGCTCAGCGGATTTTGCATCACCAGCCCGGAAAAGGTGCTGTCCACGGAGAGAAGCACGCCAGCCTGCTTGGCAATCGCGGCAATGGCCGCTATATCACTCACGCAGGTCGTGGGATTGGCGGGCGTTTCGACGTGAATCAGCTTCGTGTTCGGCCGCAGCGCGGCCAGGACTTCCTCGGGATTGTCGGTATTGACCAGCGAGACCTGCACTCCAAAACGCTTACCAAGATGCTCTACCAGGAAGCCATGTACGCCGATGTAACAAACCCGCGAGCTGATGACGTGGTCGCCCGCGCTGAGGAGCGTGAAGAACATGGCGGAAACCGCCGCGATCCCGCTGGCAAAGACCACGCAGTCTTCGCCTCCCTCCATACTCGCCAGACGCTCTTCCAGGTAACGGGCGTTTGGGTGCCGAGAGCGCGGGTAATTGAACTTATCGGTGTTCTCCCAGGCAAATGATTCGGCAAGGGTCTCCGAGGTGTTGTTGAGTTCAAAACTGTTGGCCATCACGATCGGGCGACGAATGGCCTTGGTTTGGGCATCCACGCCTTCACCGCAGTGGATGCTGCGGGTCGCTAATTTCCAACTCTGTTTTTCCAGTTCGGGCATGTCCATGGTTATTTCCTTGGTCGGTTTGTGGTTATCTTCGATGCGGCAACGGGTTGCCGGCCTCGTCGTAATTGTCTTTGAATTGGTCGAATCTGGCGGGGTTCTGCATCACGATAATGACGGAGACCACGACCGCCCCGCAAAGCAGCAGGGTTGGCACGCCCGCCAGGTTCGAGAGCATGCGGATGCCGTCAAGCTCGTCTCGCTCTTTGTGGAGCGCGTCACGAATGGCTTCGACGTTGACGAAGGTGATCATGATCCAGGCCACGACACCGACCAGTGATCCCCAGAAGATCTTCAACAGGGGGCCGGCTTCAGGACTTTCCGGTGAAACACCGGTCGAACAGAGGCCAGCCATGGTGGAAGTCACGGCGGCTGAAACCGTGATCAACGATACGAAGCAGACGATAAGAAACGCAGGGGTGATGAAATGGATGTAAGGGAAATGCTCCATGAATTCATACATCACGCGTCCATTTCCGAGCGTGTGGACCACCTTCCATAAGGGCGAATCTTGCGTGAGTTCCAAATTCACGGTCGCCCCGCAGATAATCGCCATCCAGATGCCCATGAAGATCGCTGGCAGGAGGATGCTGAATAGCAGATAGGTTCGCACGGTGTAGCCATACGCGATGCGGCCGAAGAAAAGGCCGTTGAGCGGCGCCCAGGCACACCACGCGGACATATACATCTGCGTCCAATTATGCGGCCATGGGTCGCCGGCGGCAGCGCCGGTGAAGAGGGCCTTCTCGAAAAAATGGGTCAAGAAGTTTCCCATGCCTTCCACCGCGTTACCAAGAATGAACTGGGTCGGTCCGAAGAAGAAGATGAACGAAAGGAGCAGGACGAAGAGCGTGGTCTTGATGTTGGCGAGAATGCGGATTCCCTTGGTCAGTCCCGTTATTGCCGCAACCACGTAAGCGATGACCATGGCCGCGCAAAGGATTCCCAGCAGTAGACTCGAAGGCTTTCCTTCGATGCCGCGATAGTAATGGATTCCTCCGCCGAGTAGGAGCAAACAGGCGCCCAGCGAGGCCGCCATGGCGGCAACCAGGGCATAGAGACAGACGGCGTCGATCAGTTGGCCCGCGATTCCGCGGCTGTGACGTCCGATCAACGGCGCTAGCGGCGCGCCCAGCGTGAAAGGCTGCCGCATATTGTAGTAGGCAAACGCGAACATCAAACCGACCAACGTGGCAAACGAAAGGGGCAACACCGTGTTGTGCAGGTAAACCGTCGATATCGCAAAGGTGGCCGCCGCCGGGCTATCGGCCGCGATCCCCAAACTCACCGGCGGGTTGTGCAGATAATTCAAAGGCTCGATGGGACCCCAAAAAAGGATGCCAATGCCGATATTCACGCAGACGACGACCGCGAAGAGGTTCCATTTTTTGAGCAGCGGCTTTGCCTCGGGGCCGCCGATCACCACGCGGCCGAAGGGCGATGCGTACACAACAGCGCAGATCAACAACATGACCACGCCCAGCAGAGAAACCAGCCAGCCAAAACCGGACAGCGCCGCGTTGTAGGCATGTTCCAGCGTATTGGCGAATGTTCTGGGGGCGACAAAATTGAGAACGACTGCCGGCACCAAGAGCAGACAGGGAGGAAAGAACACCAGCGGTTTGAGTTTCATCATTTAGACCAAATCCTGAACGTAGAATTTCCACCAGCCGTCCTGCCCTGCTCGCCACGAGCGATCATCCTCTTTGAGCCGCGCTTCCACGGCGGCAAAGCGATCCGGTAGAGTCTTGTCCGCCGCGGCCTCCTCCCGGCCGCCGCGGAGGATCTTTTGCACCTTCTCGTGCGCTAAGTCGTACCAGTCCTCGTAGGACTTTACCGTTCGCCCCGTGAAATCGGAATAGTACATCGCCTCTTTCATGTGTTCCAGGGTATGATCGTGGCCCAGGTAGTTTGTCCCGGGGCGGCCTTCCTGGCGGATCACGTCGAGGGCCAGATGGTCGGCATCGACGGTGGCGGCCTTTGTTGCGCTGCGAATCTGACTCACCAGTTCGTCGATGAGAACTAGGTGCTCCAGGCTGAGCATCAAGGTGGAGTCCAAGAGGCCCGTATGCACCAGGTTCGCACCCGCCGCCATCCCCATTTGCAGGCCCCAGGCCGTTTCCACCGCGGCACGGACGCCGGCGCTCCGCGCGCTGGAGTTGCCAAATTGCACCCGGCAGGGCAGACCGTAAAGATCGGCCAATTGCACCACGCTGGAATTGAATACGATCGATTCGAGACTGCCCAGCGAAATATCCGCCGTGCGGAGGTCCATGACGCCCGAGACCGAACCGTAAATCACGCGCGTGCCGGGGGCAATGAGCTGCGTCAGGATCACGCCGCACATCACCTCCGCATTATGTTGGGCCAGGGCACCGGCCATGCTCACCGGTCCGGTCCCGCCGAGCATGACCTCCGGGGAGAACATGAAGTAACATTTCTCCCCGTACTCCTTGATCGCGTCAACAATCTCCCGTACCTGGTCGGGGTGATATTGCAAGGGGCTGATCGGGTTGCACCAGATCAACGGAGTGTCCTTTGCCAAGAGGGCTTCGGTCTCGCCGGGGCCGTAAAGGATGGAATGCCGCAAAAGCTCCATCTTC
>Ga0209697_10004706_pt1 | contig 17529 bp, 10 predicted proteins | sample AliMusrvi5mmetaG_FD_184115 | JGI IMG/M metagenome (GOLD analysis project Ga0209697, IMG submission 184115) | Freshwater lake bacterial and archeal communities from Alinen Mustajarvi, Finland, to study Microbial Dark Matter (Phase II) - Alinen... | ecosystem: Environmental > Aquatic > Freshwater...
CACCGAAGCCATCGCCGCAGCCGCTGCCGGCATCTCCACCGCTGCCATCGCCGCCGGCCTCCAGGCAAAGTCGCCGCCCCCCGCTCTAACAATCAAAGCCATCCCGCAACGCCGCGCCGCCGAGGAATACGAGGCGCTGCGTGACGCCGCCGCCGCCTTCGCCGCAAGCACTGGCGCACCTCCCGCCATCCTCCAGCTCAACATCGGCCCTTCCGGTCGCTACCGCCTGCGCGCCGACTGGACCGCCTCGTTCTTCGAGGCCGCCGGCTTCGCAATCGACGGCAACCGCGACTTCAAGACCATCGGCGACGCCACACAGGCCGCCGCGTCCAGCAAGGCGGCCATTGCCGTCATCACCTCGGACGATGCCACCTATCAGGAGGCCGTCGCGCCGCTCGCCGCCGCCGTCAAGGCCGCCCGCCCGGATCTCACCCTGCTCGTCGCCGGCGCCCCCGGCGACCACGAAGCCGCATGGCGTGCCGCCGGTGTGGACAACTTCGTCAACGTCCGATCTAACAATTACGAGCTGAACCAACAGCTTCTCAAGCAAGCCGGAGTCCTGTGACCCGCGAATCTCAAATCTCGAATCTCAAATCTGAAATGGCCTCCCCCATGAGCCGCCCCAACTTCGCCGCCATCCCCTACAGCGCCACGCCGGACGCCACCAGTTATGCCAATTGGTGCAAGTCGCTCGAAGCCGAATTCGGCAGGCCCATCGACGCCATCGTCTGGGACACGATGGAGAAGATCCCGGTCAAACCGTTGTACACCGAGGCCGACACCGCGGGCATGGAGCACTTGAAATACCAGGCCGGCATCGCCCCGTTCCTGCGCGGCCCGTATGCCACCATGTATTGCTTCCAGCCCTGGACGATCCGCCAATACGCCGGTTTCTCCACCGCCGAGGAGTCCAACGCCTTCTATCGCCGCAATCTCGCCGCCGGTCAGAAAGGCCTCTCCGTCGCCTTCGATCTTGCCACCCACCGCGGCTACGATTCGGACCACCCGCGCGTCGTCGGCGATGTCGGCAAGGCAGGCGTCGCCATCGACTCGATCCTCGACATGAAGGTGCTTTTCGATAGCATCCCGCTCGACAAGGTCTCGGTCTCGATGACGATGAACGGCGCGGTGTTGCCGATCCTCGCGTTCTACATCGTCACCGCCCTTGAACAGGGCGCCACCTATGAACAACTCGCCGGCACCATCCAGAATGACATCCTCAAGGAATACATGGTGCGCAACACCTATATCTATCCGCCAGGCCCGTCGATGAAAATCATCGCCGACATCTTCGAGTTCACCTCGCAGAAGATGCCCAAGTTCAACTCGATCTCGATTTCGGGCTATCACATGCAGGAGGCCGGTGCCACCGCCGACCTCGAAATGGCCTACACCCTGGCCGATGGCTGGGAATACCTCCGCACCGGCATTGCCGCCGGCATTGATATCGATGCCTTCGCGCCGCGTCTCTCGTTCTTCTGGGCACAAGGCAAGAACCACTTCATGGAAGTGGCGAAAATGCGTGCCGCCCGCGTGTTGTGGGCCAAGATCGTCAAGACCTTCAACCCGAAAAACCCGAAGTCGCTCGCCCTGCGCACCCACTCGCAAACCTCCGGCTGGAGCCTAACCGAACAGGACCCGTTCAACAACATCTCGCGCACCTGCATCGAGGCGATGGCGGCCACCCTCGGCCATACCCAATCGCTGCACACCAATGCCCTGGACGAGGCGATCGCGCTGCCCACCGATTTTTCCGCGCGGATCGCCCGCAACACCCAGATTTTCCTGCAGGACGAGACGTCGATCTGCCGCGTCATCGACCCGTGGGGCGGCTCCTACTATCTGGAAGCTCTAACCGATGCGCTGATCCACAAGGCCTGGGCCCACATCATGGAAGCCCAGGACCTCGGCGGCATGTCCAAGGCTGTCGAGGCCGGCATCCCGAAAATGCGCATCGAAGAAGCCTCCGCCCGCCGCCAGGCCCGCATCGATTCCGGCGAAGAAACCATCGTCGGCGTCAACAAATACCGGCTCGCCCGCGAAGCCCCGATCGACATTCTCGACGTGGACAACACCGCGGTCCGACTGTCCCAGATCGAGCGCCTGAAGAAACTCCGCGCCGAACGCGACGAGGCACGCTGCCAGGCCGCTCTCAAGGCCCTCTGCGATTGCGCCGGGGGCGGCGCGGGAAATTTGTTAGCCCTGGCGATCGAAGCCGCCCAGGCCCGCGCCTCCCTCGGCGAAATCTCCGACGCCATGGAAATCCATTTCGGCCGCTACAAAGCCGTCATTCGCACCATCTCCGGAGTTTATGGCAAGGAATTCAGCAACCAAGGCGACATGCGAGACATCCCCGACCTCATCAAACGCTTCGAAGCCATCGAAGGCCGCCGACCCCGCATCATGGTCGCCAAAATGGGTCAGGACGGCCACGACCGCGGTGCCAAGGTCGTCTCCACCGCTTATGCCGACATGGGCTTCGATGTCGATATCGGCCCGCTGTTCCAGACCCCGGAGGAAACCGCCAAACAGGCCGTGGAAAACGACGTGCATGTTGTCGCCATGAGTTCGCTTGCCGCCGGCCACAAGACCCTGCTGCCGCAACTCATCGCCGCCCTCAAGCTGCTCGGCCGCGAGGACATCATGGTGGTCTGCGGCGGCGTGATCCCCGCCCAGGACTATGACTTCCTCTATCAAAATGGTGCCGCCGCCATCTTCGGTCCCGGCACCGTCATCCCGGATTCCGCCCGCAAGATCCTCACGCTTCTGTTAGAGCAACTCGGGTAGCGGGCATCCCCGTATGCGCATGTACCCCACGTAGGCGCATTCGTCAGAATGCGGGGGGAGGAGTCCGTATCTCACGATGCCGCCACCATCCCCCCAACGCGTTGTGACCAACGCGCCTACGGGGGTGCGGCAGCGCATGAGCGCCCCGTAGGCGCATTCGTCAGAATGCGTGAGGGACGAGTCCGTCTCTCCCGTTGCCGCCGCCATCCCCCAACGCGTTGTGACCAACGCGCCTACCCGCGACCGTCGGCGTATTGCGTCGTGGTGCCGACGACCGGCGTCACCTGGTTCACCGCGTTGTCATATGACCATGCCGCCTCGGCGCTCAGTTGAGGGTTGAACGCATAGCTGGCCATCAGGCTCGGGGTGTAGATCCAGTCATTGCGGATGGCGGGCGACTGCCACTTGCGAATCTCAGGGCATCGACGATTGAACCAGGTGATCAGCGCCGGTTGCTCACTTGGTCCCGGCTTTGGCCGGCTCGGCGCTTGTCTCCCGCCGGATCACCTTGACCGGGTCGCCCTCTTTGAGTTGGGCCGGAGGGCTCACAGCCACCCAATCCTCCGAGGCGAGCCCGGATAGCACTTCAAGGTCCGTGCCAAAGTCGCGACCGATCACCACCGCTTGCAGATGCGCCACGCCATCGTTGGCCACCACCACCCGTTTGCCCTCGCCTTGGAACAACAAAGCTCCGACCGGAATGACCAACACCGGCTTGCGTGCGGTCAGCTCCAGCCGGAGTTGTCCATACATTCCCGCAGCCAACTTGTCGTCGGGGTTTGGCACGCGTGCCTCGAACAACATGGTTCGTGTCGCCACCTCGAATTCTCCCGCCATGCGGGTGATTTTCCCCGGAAAATCAATGCCGGGTTGGTTGCGAACATTCAAGACCACCAACGCGCCGACGCCGACATCGGAAGCATATATCTGCGGCACCCGCACAAACACCCGCACGTTGTCGCTCTGCACCAGACGGAACAGCACGGTCGGGCTCGCGGGCGAGATCAGCGCGCCGATGTCATAATTGCGCGCCGCGATCCTCCCGGCAAACGGCGCCGTCACCCGCCCGAAATTTAGCAACGCGGTGAGCCGTTTCACCTCCGCCTCGGCAAAAGCCACGTTCGCGGTCTCCTGTGCCACTCCGTTAGCTGCCGTGTCACGCGCCCAGGTTTTCAGATCAACCTCCTCCGCCGAGGTCGCGCCGTCGCGCAGGGAGCCAAAGCGCCCTTGTGAACGCTGCGCCTGCTTGAAGGTGTTGGTGGCCTTGTCGAGGGAGGCTTGGGCCTGCAACAACGCGGCCTTGCCGCGCGCCAGTTCGGCGTCGACATCCGGCGCATCGATTTCCGCCAGCAGTTGAGCGGCCTCCACCTTGTCGCCGAGATCGGCATGCAAGGCCTTGAGGTAACCCACGGCACGCGTTTGCAGCGAAGCCTCCTGGTCCGCCTTGACATCGCATGGCAGGGTCAAACTGCCTTCGCCCGCGCTGGCCCTGGGATGGGCCACGGCAAGGGCCGGTGCCATGCCCGTCAGTTCGGCGGCATCGTTGCGGGCCACCATTTGCTGGCGGTGCCGGGGGAACCAGCCGATGAGGAACAACGCCGCGATCGAGAGCATCAGCACGGCGGCGGCGAGCATCACGGTGGGGGTTCCGGCGCGGCGGATTGCCGGCATTTCGTCGGGCTCTGCCGACGGTTCGGAGGGGACGGGGTTCATGACATCAATTCGGGTTCGATTTGGGTGATCGGCGGCTTGCGGCGCAACATGCTATAAACCACCGGCACGAAAAACAGGGTGGCAAAGGTGGCCAATCCCAGCCCGCCAATCACCGCCCGGCCCAGCGGCGCGTTCTGCTCGCCGCCTTCGCCGAGACCTAACGACATCGGCAGCATCCCGATGATCATCGCCAGCGCCGTCATGATCACCGGCCGCAAGCGCGTCAAGCCGGCGGATAGCGCCGCCTGGCGAGCGTCCATGCCCAGCTTGCGCTGGTCGTTGGCAAAGGTGATGAGGAGGATGGAATTGGCGGTGGCCACCCCGATGCTCATGATCGAGCCCATCAGCGCCGGCACGCTCAGCGTGGTGTGGGTGGCCCATAACACCCAGAGAATGCCCGCCAGCGCGCCCGGCAGCGCCATCAGGATGATGAGCGGATCGAGCCAGGATTGGAAATTGATCACCATCAGCAGATAGACCAGGATCACCGCGAAAACAAGCCCGTAGCCGAGGCCGGAAAAGGACGTGCTCATGCTCTCGATCTGCCCGCGCAGCACCAACTCCGACCCCCGCGGAAGTTCCTCGCGGTAGCGTTCCAACATCTTGTTGAGCGCTTTCGCCGCGGAGCCAAGGTCAGACCCTTGCACCGCCATCAACACGTCCGTGGTCGGCTTGATGTCATAGTGGGTGACGTTGGTCGGCGAAACGCCCGGCCCGACCATGGCGAGATTGCCTAACAATTGCGGCGGGCCGGCCTCCGTTTGCGACGGGGCTGGCGAGATGGCGGTGCTTTCAAGCGCCCGGATGCCATCGATGGCGTATTGCGGGGTTTGCACGAAGATGCCATAAGTCGCGCCATTCTGCGGGTTGAGCCAGAAGTTGGGCGATGTCTGGTTGCTGGAGGAAAGCGAGATGAGCAGATCCGACGCCACGTCCTTCTGGGTCATGCCGAATTGGCTGGCCAGCGTGCGGTCCACCAGCACCCGCAAATCGGGAGTGGCCGGCACCTGTTGCAGATGCACGTCCACCACCCCGGGAATGGTCGCCACCTCGGCCTGCAGGCGTCTGGCCAAGGTCAGGTTCTGCGCGGTGTTTTTCACCGGTCCGCTGAACTGGACGTCGATGGGCGCGGAGAGCCCGAAGTTGAGCACCTGGGTGATGATGTCGGACGGGGCGAAGAAGAACACCAGATCGGGAAAGCGCCGCGACAGGTCCTTGCGTAAACGCCGCATGTAGGCAGCCGTCGGGCCGTGATTCTCCCTCAGCGAAACGAGGATCTCACCGTCCGCGGGTGACATCAGGGTGCCATCGCTGAGCGAGAGGTTGATACCGCTGTTAGGGATGCCCATGTTATCGATCACCATCGCGATCTCGGCGGCCGGGATCACCTCCCGGATGGCGTCCTGCACATCGGCGAAACGCCGCTCGGTTTCCTCGATGCGGGTCCCCGGCGGGCAGCGCACATGCAGCCGGAGTTGCCCGGCATCCACCGCCGGGAAGAAATCCTCGCCGACGCGCAGCCACAAGCCGCACGAGGCCGCCACCAACAGGCCGAAGCCGCCGACCAACAGCCATTTGTGTTCGAGCGCCCAATCCAGCAGGCCGCCGTAGCATAAGCGCAAGCGCTCGAAGCCGCGGTTGAAAGTGTCGTGAAAGCGGATCACCAGATAGCCGAGGGCAATCACCGCGACCACAGCCAGCAGCACCTCGGCCAGCATGTCGGCGTGTTCGGCGAGCCATAGGATCGCGTGGACTTGCACTGGGGCGTGGCGGGCGAGTTGGGCGAGCCACGGTGCCACCACAGAGGACCAGGCCACAGCCGCCACGGCCGCCGCCACCAGCAGGAGCAACTTGCCGCCGCGGCCGAGCGGCAGGTGCCACCGCCGCTTTGGCTCGGCCCGCCGGCTCATCAGCAGTCGCAGGTGGGGATCGTTTTCGTCGGGCACCCCGCCATAGATTTCCACCTCGCCGGCTAACAGATAGTGCGCCATGGTGGGCACCAGCGTCCGGCTGAGCACATAACTCGTGAGCATCGCGAAGACCACGGCCAGCGCCATCGGGGTGAACAGATAACGTGCCGCGCCGCTGATGAACACCACCGGCACAAACACGATGCAGATGCACAACGTGGCCACAAACGCCGGTACCGCAATCTGCGCCGATCCGTCCAGAATCGCCCGCACCAAATGTTTCCGCTGATGCAAGTTGCGATGGATGTTTTCGATCGCCACGGTCGCGTCATCCACCAGAATCCCCACCGCCAGAGCCATTCCGCCCAAGGTCATCACATTGAGCGTTTCGCCGAGAAATGCCAGCACAATGATGGATACCACAATCGAGAGCGGAATGGAAATCATCACGATCAAGGTGCTCCGCCACGACCCGAGGAACAGCAGAATCATCAACGCCGTCAATCCCGCCGCCAGCATCGCCTCCTTGACCACCCCCTGCACCGAGGCCCGCACGAAGATCGACTGGTCGAATAGCGCATCGATCTTCAAATCCGGCGGCAGGGTGCTGCGGATCCGGGGCAGGGCGCGCTTGACATTGTCCACCACGCTCAGGGTCGAGGCATTGCCCAATTTGTAGATCGACAGCAGCACGCTGCGCTTGGCATCGGTGTGGACGACGTTGGTCTGGACGTTGAAGCCGTCGCGCACGTGGGCCACGTCCTTGATATAGACCGTGACCCCCCGCACCGTCTTGATAGGCAGGTCGTTGAGCGCCTCGGGGGTCACCGGGCTGCTGTTGATGAGCACCTGATACTCCTGCTTGCCGATCTTCGCCGGGCCGCCGGGCAGGATCAGGTTTTGCACGCTCACCGCATTGGAAACATCCGCGGCGGACAAGCCGAACGCGTGGAGCTTCTCCGGATCGATGTCCACCATCACCTGCCGCTGGCGCCCACCATACGGATAGGGAATCTGCACGCCCGGGATCGTGACCAATTGCGGACGCAGGAAATTCACCGTCTGGTCGAACAATTGCTGCTCCGGCAGGGTGTCACTGGAAATGGCGAGTTGCAGCACCGGCACGCTCGAGGCGTTGTATTGGATCACCAGCGGCGGCTGCATGCCGGGCGGCATCGAGCGAATCGCCGTTTGTGACACCGCCGAGACCTGCGCGATGGCGCTTTCAATCTTCGCCCCCGGCTGGAAATACACCTTGATCACCGCAATGCCAGTCAGCGACTGGCTCTCGACATGCTCGATGTCGTTGACTGTCGTCGTTAGAAACCGTTCGAACTGGCTGCTAACCCGCTTTTCCATGTCGGTGGCCGGCATGCCCGGATAATTGAAGATGACCGACACGACCGGAATGTTGATTTCCGGGAAGATATCCGTCGTCATCCGTGCGATCATCACGATGCCCAGAATGACGGCCAGCATCGAGGCCACCACGAAGGTGTAGGGACGGCGTAGAGCTAGAAAAACGATCCACATGACAAATCAGATGTATTTGGCACGGCGATTTCCGGCGGGCGGGGCGCCACCCGCCGGCTTGGCGCCGGAGGAGCCAAGCGAGGTCAACGCGGGAGCGAACACCCCGCGCAACAAGCGCATCGCGCGAGTGATGAGTTCCCGCTGTGGCTCATCCAGAGCCGCCAGCTCTTGGCGCATCTTCGCCAAGGTCGCAGCCTGCGCGCCATCCAATACCGCCGCCCCCTGCCGCGTGATCAGCAACTCCAATTGTCGCCGGTCGTCGCGGCAATCACTCCGCGTCACCAAGCCCTTGGCTTCCAGGCCGTCGATCAAGCGCGACGCGGTCGGCAGCAAGGCGCCGAGGTGCTCGGCCACCGCCGACAAACTGGCCGCAGGTTGGGCGCGGATCAGGTACAAGGCGCGGAACTGGGGAATGGACAAGCCCTTGCGCTGAGCGCGCATCCACCGCCGGATATACCAAATCACCGCCGGCACCGCATCCAGTACTTCAACCGCGCAATCCACGGTTCCCGCTGGTGCCGGCTTTCCGCTTGCCTTTGACAATGGTTGCATTCGGCAATCATATCCCACCCATGGCGCTTGTCGAGAGGGATTTCGGGAGGCACTCAGGGTCATTTTCCTGTCGTAGGAATTGCCTTGCAAGGAAAGCGGCCGGGACGATGTTGCGTCATGGGAGGAAAATCATGAAACTGCAATTGCTCATTTTGATGGCCGTGGCAGCCGTCGCCGCTGACGAACCCGCACCCCCGGTCAAGGTTGAGAAGCTAACCCTGGGGGATCGCGATTTCTCCGATGTGACGATCACCCCAAAGGACGCCGGGAATGCGACGCTTCGGCACGCTGGGGGCGTCGCCACCGTCTCGCTTGCCGATCTGCCCGAGAAGATCCGGAAGATGCTTGGCGATGTCCCTGAGAACGCCACCGCGTCTAACACCAAGCCGGCGGCGGGCGATGCGGGCGCGGCGAAACCAATCGAAGGTGCCTTCGGATTGAAACTGGGCGATGTGTTCGACGCGGCCAAGGCCGTGGCTATCCGGTCCCCCGAACTACCCACGCCGTTTTACGAAATCAAGCCGGCCGGACCCCTGCCGGGTTTCCAAGGCTACCATTGCACGATCACGCCGACCACCCACCGGATCATCAGCATCGGCGCCGCCGCGGATGTGAAGACGCTGGACGCCGGCCGGGCCGAGGAGGTCCGCATCCTCGAGCTCCTGGAAGGCAAGTATGGCAAGGCGGAGTTGTCCATCACGAATGGCCGGCGGGAATGGCGGATCACATCCAACAACCGCAATGCCAGCCTCACCGGTCCCACAGCCGGCGCGATGAGCATCATGCTGGTCTATCGGGACGAAAGGATGGCCGCCCTCGCCATTGATGAGCGGAAAGCCATCAATGCGGCAAAGGCGGATGCCTCCGGTTTGTGAATCCGCTGACCGGGCGGGGCTGAAACCGGACGAAGCCATTCTTGAACGCCTCTTGGCGCTCAACCAAACATGTTTGGAAAACAGCCGATGACCTCGGTGGTTGTCGAGGGAATGCGACGGAGTCGTCACGATATACCTTCATAGTTCCAGAATGCCTTCTCAAGGCTGGATGCTCACCGGTGTTCCCACCGTCACGGAACGAAAGAACGCCTCGGCCATGAGCGCAGGCATTCGGATGCAGCCGTGCGAGGCCGGGTAGCCTGGCAGGAAGCCCTCATGCATTCCAATCCCGGCAACAATCCGCATGAAGTTCGGCATCTTTGCCCCGTTGTAATGCGCACCCCTTGGCATGGCGTCTTTACCGGTGTCCACGTCTTTCTGAATGACCTTGCCGCTCGCATCAACGTATTCACCAAACAATGAGGACTCATGGTTCTTGTCCTTTTGGATGACGTGAAAATTGCCTGTAACCGTGCCGCGCCCTTCGCGCCCCGATGAAATGGGCGACACCCCGGCGAGTTGGCCTCCCTTGTAAAAGTAGGCGCGCTGCTCGGAAATACTGATGCGGACTGCCGGGCGGCCGACCATGCTGTCGCCTTTCCAATACGACCCGTTGGCCGAAACAACCGTTTGCGGGGGACCTTGTGGGCGGGAAATGGTGGAGCAACCGGTGCCTATCAACAGGAAGGCGACCGACGAAGCGAGCAGGCTGGGACATGATTTCATGGTGGTGATCATTTCTGAATGACTGAACGACAATAGATCGGCCCGGCCGCCGGAACCATGGGGTGTTAACCCCGTTGGAAAAGCCGGCAGGGCGTGCAGTCATGCCAGATGAGCATAGTTGCACCTCCACAAGGCAAACCTCGTCTCGAAAGAGGCATTTACCCATACAATAAATATGACTACGAACCGAATAATTATGATCGACACCGTTAACGAGTTGGAAACGCTGCTAGCCTCATTGCCTCAAATTGCTGAGGTCGGTGGAGAGCATGTGGACAGCCGACTGCCTGCGCTGATTGCAAGAACTCTGAGGCGCATCGGTGACCGTCTGGCAGATATTGAGGAGAAGCTGGGAATTCGAACTATCCGGAATTTCCGGACAGTTGAGGTATGGCGCACTTTCACGCCGGATGCGCTGTCGTGAATGGCCTTCCGCACTGCCTGCGTGTTGAAGACGTGGAAGAAGAACTCGTTCGTCCACGGTACGCCGGGCTTGTGCGTGACAAGTCCAAGTCGTTGGTTATGCTGAAGGCGTATTTCCTGCCCTCCAACTCGGCCTCAGTCGCCTTGTCGTGTTCCAGGGAATCGAGGTATTTGAGGAACAGGAGCCAGGAACTCTGTTCGGTGTAATCCAGTTCACTGGTGCATCCGGCGTCCTTCCAGAGAACGTCGTCGCTGTTTTTGAAGGCTTGCTCGAACATGCGGAGGGGAGGAAAATGCGGGTAGCGGGCGAGGGATCAGGAAACCGGCGGGCAAATCCCTTCCCGGTCTTCCAAACGGGTTAGGTCTATCCATGGCCAGCGGGTCTGCCAAGGAAGAAAACGGGCGGTTGCTTGGATCCGGCCGCTGGGAAGACGGCAATTACCGCGTTCCATCTGCAAGACGCGCCTCGAGCTCGATGGATTTCCCAAAAAGGAGGGAAACGCGTCAAATCGCCGTCTTCAAACTGCACCATAACCGCACCACGGTTTTCCCCAGCCAGGCTTTTTCTGCTAGGAACCGCCGTTTCTTCCTACTCCCACAAGGACTTGGAGAGGTGGCCCGAGACGGATTTGAACCATCGACACGCGAATTTTCAATCCGCTGCTCTACCAACTGAGCTATCGGGCCATGACACGAGCACCCTTGCGGGCGGACGGGCAGTTAAGCGCCATGCGTGCGGTTTGACAATCAGAAATTGCAAAAAAGGCGCGAATTTTCGTCCGGGTGCCGTGCCAGGATCATTTGATGAAGACTTCGCGTGCCTTGGCACCCTCGCCGGGGCCGACGATGCCGCGCTGTTCGAGGATATCGACCATGCGAGCGGCGCGGGTGTAGCCGAGACGCAGGCGGCGCTGCAGCAACGAGGTGCTGGCCTTGCGCTCCTGGCGGACCACTTCGATGCACTTCATGATGAGTTCCTCGTCGGCCTCGGACACGTCATCGTCGTCCTCATCCCCGCCCTCGTTGATCGAGGATTGGATGTCGGTTTCATACTTGGGCGCGCCCTGTTTGGCGCAGTGATCGACGATGCGCTCGACCTCGGCATCGGACAGGTAGGCGCCCTGGGCCCGCTCCAGTTTGGCGGAGCCGGGCGGGAGGTAAAGCATGTCGCCCTTGCCGACGAGTTTGTCGGCGCCCTTGGTGTCGAGGATGACGCGGGAATCCAGTGCGGATGAGACCTGGAAGGCGATGCGGCAGGGGATGTTGGCCTTGATGATGCCGGTGACCACGTCGGCGCGGGGCGTCTGGGTGGCGATGATGAGGTGGATGCCGGCGGCACGGGCTTTTTGGGCGATGCGGGCGATGCACATTTCCACATCGGCGGGCGCGGTTTGCATCAGGTCGGCCAACTCGTCGATCAAAACGACGATGTAAGGGAAGCGTTCCGGGATTTGATCGTCATCGGGGATGAGATCCTCGAGGTCCTCCTCTTCGCCGAGGTCGCCGGCTTCCAGCGCGCGGGCGATTTCCTCGATGGCGGCCTCATCGACGGGCGGCTCGGGTTTGGGCGGAAGCGCGACGGTGCTTTTTTCGGGGCGGGGGCGGTTGTTGAAACCATCGAAGTTGCGCACGCCTTCCTTGGCGAACATCCGGTAGCGTTTCTCCATCTCATTGACCACCCACTTGAGAGCGGCCACGGTTTTTTTCGGATCGGTGACGACCGGAACGACCATGTGGGGCAGCTTGTTATACATCTGCATTTCGACCACCTTGGGATCGACCATGATGAAGCGCAGTTCGTCGGGGCCGAACTTGAAGAGGATGGAAGCGATGATGGAGTTGATGCAAACCGACTTGCCGGAACCGGTGGCGCCAGCCACCAGCAAGTGCGGCATCGCGGCCAGGTCGCCGATGACGGTCTTGCCATAGACGTCCTTGCCGAGGGCCAGCGGGATTTTTTTCTTGGCGGAGCGGAACTCGGGGTCGTGCAGGAGTTCGTGCAGCGGCACCGCCACCTTGAGCGAATTGGCCAGCTCGATGCCCACGGTATCCTTGCCGGGAATCGGCGCGAGAATGTTGATGCGCTCGGCACAGGTGGCCCGCGCGATGTCCGCCTCAAGCTGCGAAATGCGGGAAACGCGCAGCCCGGTGGACGGATAGATCTCGTAGCGGGTGATGGTCGGGCCGCGGGTGATGTCGCCGGCGGTCACCTCGATGCCGAAGGCCTTGAGGGTTTCGATGATGGTTTGCTGGGTGGCGAGCAGTTCAGCGCGGTTGGCCTCGGGGGCCTCCGGGGACTCATCCACATCCAACAGATCGAAGCCCGGCAACTCGTAATCCTCAAAGCCGGTGACCGAGAGCGATTGGTGGCCGGGCTTTTTCCGCTCGAAGGGCCTGGCTCCCGCGCTGACCGGGTCGGAGCTGCGGCGTTGGGAGGCGTCGATGATCTGAGGCGGCGGGATTTCGCGCAAGGGCAGCAGGCCTTGGAGGTCGTCCTCATCGAACGCCTTGGCCGCGGTGGCACTGGCGGCGGCCTCGCGATCCTTGCGGCGCTGCTCGCGCTGGCACTCGCGTTCGGCGAGCATTTCGGCCTCCCGCGCCGCCAAGCGCCCCGCCTCGCCGCGCCCCGCCCGCCATTCATGAAACTTGCGCCGCGCCAGCCGGTAGCAGGCCTTGGCGAAACGCAGCGGCGTTTGGCCGGTAAGCAAGATCAGCGCGATGACATAAGTCGTCCCGCTGAGCAATAGCGTGCCGGCCCGGCCGATGACGGAGGAAAGCACCGAGCCGCCCAGGAATTTGCCCAGTTCCCCGCCAGGACTGAACACGCGGCAACGCGCGGCCCAGTCGGTGAAAAACAGGTCCGCCGCATGCAGGAAACAAGCGCCGGACACCAGCAAGACGGCGAAGCCAGTAATCCAGCGCGGCCACAAGCGCCGGTCCAACACCATCTTCACCACCCCAAACCATAGCATGGCCACCGGGATCAACCACGCCGCCGCGCCGAACAACCAGATCTGCACAAAGGCGAGCACCCCGCCCACCGGCCCGATGAAATTGGCACCCGTCTTGCCTGGGGCGCCGCCAAAGCGCTCCAAATACCACCAATGCGGCAAATCCGCCGGACTGTAGGAAACCAGCGCCAACAACAACACCAGACCGCAAGCCATGAGGACTATCCCAATGATTTCATTGGACCACTGCTTGGGCTCGGGTGGCGCGCCTCGTTTCTTGTTGTCCTTGCTTGCCATGGCTCGCTTCCCCGCCAGCATGCCGGATTTTTCCCGGAACGCAAGATTGTTTTCCAAACCCGGACAATCAGGAAACGGAAATCACAGCGGCAGGTCGTAGCTTCTGCCGCCCAGGCCCTCATGCCAGCGGATATAGGCCATGTTGACCATGGTGAAGCCGCCCACCGTCGGGTAGTCCCCGGTGAAATACCAATCGCCGGACTCACCTTCGATGGAGGCGCGGAGGTTGTCGATGGTTTGAAAGATCACCTCGACCTGGCCTTTCCACTCGGTTTTCTCGGGGTACACCATGCGGCTGATCTCCGCGGCAATGTCCTCGTCGGTGAAGTCGGCATAGACCTCCTTGACGCAGTTGCCGCGTGCCGCGGGCGGCTTGTCCATTTCCGCCAGGCACTTTTGATAGATCCGATCCAGCAAGGCGGTCCGGCCCGCCCGGCGGTGCAGATCCACGGCGGCCTGGAACGCGATGAAGCGGCCCAGGTCGGCCATGTCGATGCCATAACAATCCGGGTAACGGATCTGCGGCGCGGTGGAGCAAATCACGATCTTGGCCGGGTGGGTGCGGGCAAGAATGTTGAGGATGGACTTTTTCAAGGTGGTGCCGCGCACGATGGAATCATCCAACACCACCAGATTGTCACCCGGGTCGACCACGCCGTAGGTGATGTCGTACACCAGCGACACCATTTGATCGCGGCTCTTGTCCTGGGCGATGAAGGTGCGCATCTTGATGTCCTTGTTGGCCACCTTTTCCCCACGCGGCCAGTTGCGCAGAATCAGGTCGTCCACCACCTCTGGGGTGAGGGTGCCGGCTGCCGCGCCGTGGAGAATTGCCGCCCGCACTTCCTGGCGGCGATGCATCCGCAGCCCGTCCATCAACCCGTGATAGGCGGTCTCCGCGGTGTTGGGTATGAACGAAAACACGGTCTTGTCGAAAGCACCGTCGATGGCTCCGACCACCTGCGCGACCAGGGCGGAACCCATGGCCTTGCGTTCCCGATAGATTTGCGGGTCGTTGCCGCGGGAAAAGTAAATCCGCTCGAACGAACACGGCGTGTGACGCTGCGGCGCGGCGAACCGGGTGACCGACATCGAGCCGTCCGCCTTGATGGTGACCACGGTGCCGGGCTCCACCATCCTGACTTGCTCGGCTTCCACTTCAAAGATGGTCATCAGGGGCACCCGCTCGGAAGTGAAGGCAATCACGTCGTCGGTCACCAGCATGTGGCAGGGCCGGATGCCGCGCGGGTCGCGCATGACAAACATGTCGCCGTTGCCGATGACCCCGCAAATGGCATAGCCGCCATCCCACGCGGCGGCGGACTGCGCGATGAGCCGCGGCACATCCAGCGCGGCGGAGATGCGCACCGGGATTTCATGGCCGGCCACGCCCTCGTCGCGCAACTGGCGGTACAAATCCGTGTGCGCCTCATCCAGGTGATAGCCGATTTCCTCCAACACCGTCTGCGTATCGGTGCCAAACACCGGATGCTGACCGCGCTCGATGAGCACCTTGTTCAACTCGGCGGCGTTGGTCATGTTGAAATTGCCCATCACCATGAGCGTGCGGGTGGGCCAGTTGCTGCGCCGCAAATACGGGTGGCACGAGCCTGCGTCGAATTGACCGGACGTGCCGTAGCGCAGATGGCCGACGAGCACCTCGCCGCCGAAATCGAAGTGGGTCTTGACACTGGCCGGATCGCGCGGATCGAGCACGCCCTTGCGTGCCAGCTTGTGAAAGTCCTTGAGTTCCTTCTGATAGATCTGTGCCAGCGCATCCTTTTCGATGCCGCGCCGTCGCTGCACGTAGGGCTGGCCGATGGGCATGTTGAGTTTCACACAACCGATCCCGGTGCCGTCCTGGCCGCGATTGTGTTGTTTTTCCATCAACAGGAACAACTTGTTAAGCCCCCACAGACTGGTGCCGTAACGGTCTTGGAAATAAGCCAGAGGCTTGCGGAGCCGCACCGCGGCGATACCGCACTCGTGTCTGAGAAAATCGCTCATATTGGGGAAAATCGCCGCTTCACGCGCCGCTCACTCGCACTCGCACCCCTTCCTCGGGAATCATCCGCCCGATCACCACGCCGCCCGGCCCGGCTTGCAACGCGGCAGGCACGTCCACCTCGGCGACGATGGCGACCCAGCCGATGCCCATGTTGAAGGTGTGGAACCGATCGGTCGCATCGACATGGGCGAGGAGTTTGTCGATACCCGGCAAATCCCATCGCGGAATCTCCAAATCCGCCCCCATGCCGCGGAACAGGCGTTCCAGGTTCTCCGGCAGCCCGCCGCCGGTGATGTGCGCCATCGCTTTGGGCTTCACCCCGGCCGCCCGCAAGCCGCGCACCACATCGTGATAGAGCCGGGTCGGCTGCAACCAGCCGCGCAGTTCGGTGGCGCTCACCTCCTCGGCATGGTCGCGCAAGACCCGCCGCACCAGCGACCAGCCGTTGGCATGAATGCTGTCCGAGGCGTAACCGACCAACACGTCGCCCAACGCGACGGAACCCGGGTCCACCAACGCGGATTTTTCCGCACAGCCGATGCAAAACCCCGACAACTCGATCACGCCCGGTGGGACGATGCCCGGCATTTCCGCGGTTTCGCCCCCGGCCAAAATGCAATCGCAGGATTCCAGGTAGTCCGCCATCCCCGCAATCAGCCGCGTGATGCGGGCTTCGTCAAGCGCCGCGATCCCGATGTAGTCCAGAAACAGCAGCGGATCCCCGCCGGTGGTCAGAATGTCGTTCACATTCATCGCCACCAAATCCTTGCCGGCGATTTCCAGCAAATCCTGCTCCAGCAGCAATTCCAGCTTGGTGCCCACCCCGTCGCAGCCGGTCATGATCACCGGCTCCGCATAAGCGCTCAAATCATAACACGCCGCAAACAGCCCGAAGGCCCCCCACAACTTGCGCGTCTGTTGGGTGCGGCGCACATGCCCTCCGATGTCTCCCACCAGGGCGGCCGCTTTGCGCGTGTCCACCCCGGCCTGCTGGTAAGTCAATTTTCCCGCCATGGTTCCTGCAGCGGTTCTACCAGCCCTGCCGGGCCAGTCACGCATAAAAACTCGCCAATTCACCCTCTCTCTCCCAATCCCGGTGCTTGAAGCATCAAGCGTCGCGGCGGGCCGTCACCGCCAACTTGCGGCAATCATCCCAAAAGCGCAAACAGGTTTGGTTAGACCGGCCGTCAATCAACTGATCCACTGACCTGAAATCTAATTTTCCTTGACTTCCAAGCGTGATTTCCTAAAACACCCCGCCAGCGATCCACACGCGCCATGACATTACCCGTGCCAAGCATTCTCATGCGTCCCGGTCTTGAAATCGGCTACGGCAGCACGATTGCCCGCCTCGACGAGGAGGTCACGCTGGGCGGCGGCACCCATTTTCTGTTGGCCCGCAACGGGCGGGGCAAGACCACCCTGCTGCGCACGCTGGCCCGCAGCCTCAAGCCGGTGGCGGGAAGCTTCCTCACGGCTGGCTTCACCCAATACCTCCCCGAAGACCTGCGCTTCGACCCGTTCATGCCGGCCAAGGTTCTGTTCCGGACGCTGCTGCCCAAGGCGCGGCGCCCGGACGCCCTGGCGCTGGCCGAGCGCATCGAATTGGACGTGCGCAAACCCTATGGCCGCCTCTCCACCGGCAACCGCCGCAAAACCAGCCTGATCATCGCCGAGTTCTCGGTGCGCCCCGCCGGCGGCAATATCCTGCTCCTCGACGAACCCTTCAGCGGCTTGGACGTCTTCGCCCGCCA
>Ga0209697_10004708_pt1 | contig 17515 bp, 12 predicted proteins | sample AliMusrvi5mmetaG_FD_184115 | JGI IMG/M metagenome (GOLD analysis project Ga0209697, IMG submission 184115) | Freshwater lake bacterial and archeal communities from Alinen Mustajarvi, Finland, to study Microbial Dark Matter (Phase II) - Alinen... | ecosystem: Environmental > Aquatic > Freshwater...
GACAATGAACTTGTCAACCAGGTCGTGCGCCGCGGGCAGGACGACCTGCGCATGCTGTCGACCGAGGTCGACGGCGAGCGCATCGCCATGGCCGGCGTGCCGTGGTTCGTGGCGCCGTTCGGGCGCGAGCTGATGCTCGTCGGTCTCGAGACGCTCCTCCTCGACCTGCGCTGGGCGCAGGCGGCGGTGCGTTTCCTGGAGCGCCGCCAGGGTCGCCACGACAGCGCCTTTCGCGAGGAGCAGCCGGGCAAGATCATGCACGAGCTGCGGCGCGGGGAGCTGGCCGGTATGCGCGCCATCCCGCACACGCCGTACTACGGGTCGGTAGACGCCACACCGCTGTGGCTGCTGCTCGTGGCGGAGCTCACCATGTGGACCGGCGATCTCGACGGCTTCGACTACCGCCGCGACGCGGTCGACGCGGCGCTGACGTGGCTGGACGCGTGCGGCGACCTCGACGGCGACGGCTTCGTGGAGTACGAGCGCCGCTCGCGCATGGGGCTGCGCAACCAGGGCTGGCGAGACGCCGGCGACGCCGTGCTGCACCGCGACGGCAGCGTTGCGGAAGGGCCGATCGCCCTGGCCGAGACGCAAGGCTACGTGTACTACGCCAAGCGCCGCCTCGCCTCGATCTATGGCCAGCTCGGCGACGTCGAGCGCGCCGAGCGCCTCACGCAGGAGGCCGGCGCGCTCAAGAAACTCTTCAACGAGCGCTTCTGGATGGAGGACGAGGGCTACTTCGCGATGGCGCTCGACGGCCGCAAGCAGCAGGTGCAGACCGTGTGTTCGACGGTCGGCCACGCCTTGTGGTCCCGTATCGTGGCCGACGAATACGTACCGGCGGTGGTCAAGCGCCTGATGGCGCCGGACATGTTCACGGGCTGGGGGATCCGCACGGTGAGCAAGGAGGCGCGCGCCTACAACCCGGTGAGCTTCTACAACGGCAGCGTGTGGCCCGCCGACACGGCGCTGATCGCCAACGGCATGAAGAAGCACGGCTTCAATCAAGAGTCGAACCGCCTCGCCTGGGGTCTGGTGGAGGCGGCGCTTGCACACGTGGACGTGCGCCTGCCCGAGCTCTTCTGCGGCTTCACGCGGCAGTCGATCAACCGGCCCGTCTCGTTCCCCATGGCATGCTCGCCGGAGGCGTGCTCCGCCGGCGCCTTCTACCTCGTCCTGCAGTCGATGCTCGGCATCTACGCGCAGGCGGAGGAGAACGTCGTGTACGTGCATAACCCGGGCCTGCCCAAGTGGCTCGGCGAGGTGACGCTCGCCAATCTCACTGTGGGGCGCACGACGATGCGCCTGCGCTTCCGTCGCGAAGGCAGCCAGACGACGTTCTCGGTCCTCGACAAGCAGGGCCCCGGGCGTATCGTTATGGTCGAGTGATGCCCGCCACGGCGCGCCGCTGACGAACGAGGGAGTATGGCCCGGCTGACGATCGCCCACATCTCGGACCTGCACGCCGGCTCGCCGTACTTCGTGCCGAGCCTTATGGACCGCGTGGTCATCGAGATCAACGAGCTCAAGCCCGACCTCGTGCTCTGCACCGGCGACCTCACGGAGATGGGCTTTCGTCAGGATTACCTCGTCGCCAGGGAGTACCTCGAGCGCATCGAGTGCCCGCAGCTCGTGGTGATCCCCGGCAACCACGACGCGCGCAACGTCGGGTACGTGCACTTCGAGGAGCTCGTCGGCCCGCGCTGGCAGACGCTGCAGGTGGGCGACGTGACGATCGTCGCCGTCGACTCCACCGAACCGGACCTCGACCACGGCCAGATCGGGCGCGCGCGCTACGAGTGGCTCAAGGAGAAGTTCTCGGCGCCGGCCAGCTTCCGCATCTTCATGCTGCACCACCACCTGCTGCCGGTGCCCGGCACCGGCCGCGAGCGCAACATCGTCTACGACGCCGGCGACCTCCTCGAGGTGCTGCAGGAGTGCGGCGTCAACATGGTCCTGGGCGGCCATAAGCACGTGCCCTACGCCTGGCGTCTCGAGCGCCTCTTCGTGATCAACGCCGGCACCTGCAGTTCGCTGCGCCTGCGCGGCAACACCAAGGCCTGCTACAACATCGTGCGCATCGACGGCGACCACGTGGAGGTCGTGCGCAAGTACCCGTTCCACGGCAGCGAGACGCTGATCGACTTCGTGCCGTCCACGGCGTCGTTCGAGAAGTACATCCGTCCCGTCTCGGGGGAGGACCGGCGATAGCACCCACGCTCCCGCGCGCCGTCGTGGTGATCGACGGCGAGCACTACCCGCCCGTGGTCGCCGCCGCGCTCGCAGGGCTGCGGCGGCGCTACGAGGTCGTCGGCGGGCTGTTCGCCGGCGGCCGCGAGAAGCTGCGCGGCGGCACGGCCGCCGCGCCCCGGCTCGCGGCCGAGCTCGGGCTGCCGCGGCTCGATGTCGTCGACCCGCTCGGCGGTGAGGTCGCGGACGTCCTCGACGCCGTCAGGGCCGCGCTCGCCGCGACCGGCGCCGAGGCGCTGGTCGACCTCTCCGACGAGCCGGTGATCGGCTACCGGGAGCGCTTCCTGCTCATGAGCGCGGCGCTCGCCGAGGGCGCGCGGTACGTCGCCGCCGACACCGAGCTGTGGCCGCAGGAGTTCGCCGGCGTCACCGCGATGCCGGCGCTCGGCGTCATCGGCACCGGCAAACGGGTGGGGAAGACCGCCGTCAGCGGCTGGCTGGCGCGCCGCCTCGACGCGCACTTGCGCGCCGCCGCCGGCGGCGGGAGTGGCGGCGGTAGCAGCAGCGGCGCCGGCGGCGTGATCGTCGTCGCGATGGGCCGCGGCGGGCCGCCGAAGCCGGAGCTCATCGCCGGCGGCGACGGGCTCGGCCCGGTCGAGCTGCTCGCCGCCTCACGCGCCGGCCACCACGCCGCCAGCGACTGCTATGAGGACGCCGTGCTCGCCGGCGTGCCCGCCGTGGGCTGCCGCCGCTGCGGCGGCGGCCTGGCCGGCATGCCGTTCGACGACAACGTGCGCGCCGCGCTCCCGCTCGTCGAGACGAGCGGGGCGGCCATGGCGGTGTTCGAGGGCAGCGGCTCCGTGGTGCCGCCGGTCGCCTGCGACGCGGCGCTGTGCGTCGCCGGCGCCTCGCAGCCGGCCGGGTACGTCACCGGCTACCTCGGCACCTACCGGCTCCTGCTGAGCGACGTCCTCGTCCTGACGCAGTGCGAGCCGCCCTTCGCCGACACCGCCGACGTGCGCGCGCTTGCGGCGGCGGCGCGCGCTGTGGCGCCCGGCCTCGAGGTCGTGCCGGTGGTCTTCCGGCCGCGGCCGGCGCAGCCGGTCCGCGGCCGCAGGGTGGCGTTCTTCACGACCGCGCCGGAGGGCGCCGTCCCGCGGCTCGCGCAGGCGCTCGCCGAGGACCACGGCGCCGAGGTCGTGCTCGTGTGCACCGACCTCGCCGACAGGGCCAGGCTGGCGCCGGCGGTGGCGCGCGCCGCGCGCGAGGCCGACGTGTTCCTCACGGAGATCAAGGCGGCGGCCGTGGACGTGGTCGCCGAAGGCGCGGCCGCCGCCGGCCGCGAGCTCGTGTTCTGCGACAACGAGCCCGTGGCGCTGGAGGGCGACCTCGGCGCTGCGGTGGACCGCCTCGCCGCGCTGGCCGCCGAGCGCTTCGCGGCGCGCGCTGCGGGCGACTCGCGCGGCGCCCAGGACCGCCTGCCGGCCGGCCAAGACGCCACGGACCGCCGGCAGGCGTCGCAACGCTGGGGGGTGATCGAGCATGGACGATGAGCGCGAGGTGCCGATCGTCGACGAGGGCGATCAGGCGCCGTTCAGCAAAGGACTCATGGCGCAGACGCTGATGGCCACCGGCATCGCGCCCGAGCAGGCCTACGGCGTGGCGGCCGCGGTGGAGCGGCGCCTGCGCCGTCGTCGTCCGCCGGCCGTCTCCCTCGCCGACCTGCGCGAGATCGCCCGCGAACAGCTCGGCGAGCTCGCGGGCGACATCCTCATCCAGCGCTTTCGCCAGTGGCAGAAGCTGCGCCGCCTGGAGACGCCGCTGATCGTGCTCATCGGCGGCGCCACCGGCGTCGGCAAGAGCACGGTCGCCACCGAGCTCGCCCACCGCCTCGGCATCACGCGCGTGATCGGCACAGACCAGGTGCGCGAGACGATGCGCGCCTTCTTCGCCCCCGAGCTCATGCCGGCGATCCACACCTCGTCGTTCGACGCGGCCTCCGCGGTGCGCCTGCCGGTGCCGCGCGAGACCGACCTCAGCAAGGTCGGGTTCATCGAGCAGACCAAGGCGGTGGCGGTGGGCCTCGAGGCGCTGGTCGCACGCGGCATCAACGAGGCGCAGCGCATGGTGGTCGAGGGCGTGCACATCGTGCCCGGCTTTCTCGACAGTTCGCGCTGGCGCGAGGCGCTCGTGGCGGAGTTCGTGCTGGCGGTGTCGGACAAGGACCGCCACCGCGCCAACTTCACGGTGCGCGAGTGGGAGAGCGGCGGCATCCGCCCGCTGCGCCGCTACCAGGAGCATTTTGCGCAGATCCGCCGCATCCAGAAGTACATCGTCGCGAGGGCGAACGAGAAGGGCGTGCCCGTGGTCGAGAACGTGAGGCTCGACGAGTGCCTCAACGAAGTCCTCGGCACGATCCTTCACCGGGTCGACGAGTACGGCTCTCCGGCTGAGGCCTGAGGCCGCGAAGCCGTCGAAGCTGCGGACTTCCGCAGGTGCGCCGAGAGAGGTTACTAGGAATCCCTTGCGCGGTATGACATACTCTGCAACGGAGCCCGCACGGACTCCGCCTTCCATCGCACGATCCACCCTTACTCGTCGGACATCTCCCAAACCAGCGCGCCACGCGCGACCGGGGGGCGATGCCAGAGGTCCCGGGAGCCAATGAGCACTGAAGAAACCACAGAGCAGACGACCGTAGTCAGTGACGCGCCGGCGGCCGAGGCCGCCCCGGCGCCCTCCGCTCCTGCGGCGGCCACCGCCGCTCCGGAGCCGCCCGCCGGGAAGCCGGCCGCGGAGAAGTCGTCCGCCGGCAAGGCGCCCAAGGCCGACAAGGCGGCGCGCTCCGGCAACGGCGCCGAGGCTTCGGCCGAGGGACAGGGGGGCACGCCGGCCGATGGCGTGAGCGTGCCCGCCGACGCGCCGGCGCCGGACGGCTCCGCAGCGGCGCAAGGCGATGCCGCTCCGGCCGACCAGCCCCAGGGCGACGGCGACGGCGACCGCCAGCCGCGCCAGCAGCAGGGCGGCGGCCAGCAGCAGCAGGGCGGCGGCCAGCAGCAGGGCGGCCAGCAGCGCCAGCAGGGCAAGGGCAAGAACCGCCGCGGCCGCGATCGCGATCGCGACAAGCCGCGCGGCGAGCGCCAGGAGCCGCGCGACGATCGTCCGTCCATCCCGTGCACCGGCATCCTCGACGTCCTTCCCGACGGTTTCGGCTTCCTGCGCACCAACGGCTTCACGCAGGGCGACCGCGACGTCTACGTCTCACTCAGTCAGATCCGCCGCTTCGGTCTGCGCCGCGGCGACGAGGTGCTCGGCCAGGTGCGCGAGCCCAAGGACAACGAGAAGTACAACGCGCTGCTCAAGATCGACGGCATCAACGGCCTGGACCCGGACGCCGCGCGCCAGCGGCCGGTGTTCGAGAAGCTCACGCCGCTGTACCCCGAGGAGCGCCTGCGCCTGGAGACCGAAGAGCACGACACGGCGGCGCGCATCATGGACCTGCTGTGCCCCATCGGCAAGGGCCAGCGCGGGCTCATCGTCTCGCCGCCCAAGGCGGGCAAGACGACCATCCTCAAGAAGCTCGCCAACTCGATCGCCGTCAACAACCCCGAGATCGATCTCTTCGTGCTGCTCGTCGACGAGCGCCCGGAGGAAGTCACCGACATGCAGCGTTCCGTGGTCGGCACCGTGGTGTCCAGCACCTTCGACCAGCCCAGCGAGAACCACGTCCAGGTCACGGAGCTTGTGCTGGACCGCGTCAAGCGTCTGGTCGAGATGGGCCGCGACGTCGTGGTGCTGCTCGACTCCATCACGCGCATGGCGCGCGCCTTCAACCTCAACACGCCGGCCAGCGGACGCATTCTCTCCGGCGGCGTGGACAGCACGGCGCTCTATCCGCCGAAGAAGTTCTTCGGGGCCGCCCGCAACATCGAGGAAGGCGGCTCGCTCACGATCCTCGCGACGGCGCTGGTGGACACCGGCTCCCGCATGGATGAGGTGATCTTCGAGGAGTTCAAGGGCACCGGTAACCTGGAGATCCGCCTGGACAGGCGGCTCGCCGACAAGCGCATCTTCCCGGCCATCGACATCGAGGCCACCGGCACCCGCAAGGAAGAGCTGCTCATGGAGCCCGCCGAGGCGGCCGCCGTGTGGAAGCTCCGTTCCGTGCTGCACAGCCTCGATCCCGCGGCCGCGATCGAGCTGCTCATCAAGAAGACCCGCGAGACCAAGAACAACGCCGAGTTCCTGTCGGCGCTGCAGAAGAACTCTCGCTAGCCGGCCGAGGTCACGCCGCGCCCGGCGCGACGGCGACCAGTGCCCGCCGCCGCACGCGCCTTCCGCCGCGGCGTTTGGCGCCGGGAACGATTCGAAGAGCCGCGGGGGTTCGTGGTATCATCCCGCTTCGGCCCAGTCGCGGGCCGATCGCGTCAACACCGGGTTTGCTCCCAGAAGGGATCCGTCCAGATGAAGAAGGATATCCATCCGAAGTACGAAGAGGCGACCGTGCACTGCTCGTGCGGCAACACGTTCACCACGCGCAGCACCAAGCCGGACTTGCACGTCGAGCTCTGCTCGCAGTGCCACCCGTTCTACACGGGCAAGCAGAAGCTCGTGGACTCCGGCGGTCGTGTGGAACGCTTCAAGAAGCGCATGGACAAGAAGTCCGAGGCCGTGAAGGCCGAGGCTGCCAACGCTGCTCCCGTCAAGGCTGAAGCCACCAAGGCCTGACGGGGTCTCTGCGGTGAGCGCCGAGCTCCGCGTCACGCTCCTCCAGCACACACCCGACCCGGATCGCGCCGTCGCGATCGCGGGTCGGCTCTGCTATGCGCCCGTTTCGGCGGCCGACCTCAAGCAGGACATGAGCGACGAGGACGTCGCCAAGCTCGTGCGCATCCTCGTCCGCTCCGGTCATCACTCGGCACTCGAGCACGCCTCGTTCAGCTTCGCCGTCGACGGCGTGAGCCGCGCCTGCACGCACCAGCTGGTGCGGCACCGCGTGGCCAGCTACAACCAGCAGTCGCAGCGGTACGTCAACTTCGGGGCGGGCGACAGCTTCGTGGTCCCGCCCACCGTTGCCGCCAACGCAGAGGCGCAGGCTGTGTTCCTGGCGGCGATGGAGCAGGCGCGCGTCGCCTACGACAAGCTCGTCGAGCTCGGCCTCGCCGAGGGCCGCAAGCGCGAGAGCGTGCAGGAGGACGCGCGCTTCGTCCTTCCCAACGCCGCCGAGACCAAGATCGTCGTCACCATGAACGCACGCGAGGTGCGCCACTTCTTCCAGGTGCGCTGCTGCAACCGCGCCCAGTGGGAGATCCGCGACCTGGCGTGGCGGATGCGCGGCATGGTCATGGAGCTCGCTCCCAACCTCTTCGCGGGCAGCGGCCCCGGCTGCCTGTACGGCACCTGCCCGGAGGGCAAGATGACGTGCGGCAAGCCCTACAAGCCCGAAGACGTCGACGGGCCGGCCGCGCCGCGCGCCTGAGCGCGGGCCGCGCCGCGGCCGGCACTCCTCGCCGAAGGAAGCCACGCTGACATGAAGACTCTCATCCGCATCGCCCTCGCCCTGCCGGGCATGGCCGCCCTGTGGGCGCGCCGCGCCCAGGTCGGCGGTCAGGCCGTGATCGAGGGCGTCATGATGCGCGGCGTCGACCACTGGGCGCTCGCCGTGCGCCGCCCGGACGACACGATCGGCGTGCACGACTTCCCGCTCGTGAGCTGGATGCAGCGCCACCCGGTCCTCAAGGTCCCCGTCGTGCGCGGCGTCGTGGCGCTCGTGGAGTCGCTCGTGATCGGCGTGCGCGCCCTCACGATGTCGGCCAACGAGAGCATGGGCGAGGAGGAGGCGCCGCTCGGCCGCAAGGAGATCGGCGGCACGCTGCTCGTCGCCCTCGTCTTCGCCGTCGGCCTCTTCTTCCTGGCGCCGCTCTTCCTGACAGGGCTCTTCCGCCACTGGATCGGCGGCGGCTACCTGTTCTGGGCCGTCGAGGGCTGCGTGCGCGTCGCCATCTTCCTCGTCTACCTCGCGATCATCACCCAGATCAAGGACCTGCGCCGCGTCTTCGAGTACCACGGCGCCGAGCACATGAGCATCCACGCGCTCGAGCACGGGCAGGAGCTCACGGTCGACAACGTCGAGACCTTCGGCACGCTCCACCTGCGCTGCGGCACCTCGTTCCTGCTGGTGGTGCTCGTCGTGGCCGTCTTCGTCTTCGCCTTCGTCGGCCGGCCGGCGTGGTACCTGCTCCTCCTGAGCCGCGTGATCCTCATCCCGCTCATCGCCGGCGTCAGCTATGAGATCATCAAGTTCGCCGGCCGCCACGAGAACAACTACCTCGTGCGCGCCATCATGGCGCCGGGGCTGGCGCTGCAGTGGATGACGACCAAGAAGCCAGACCGCGCCCAGATCGAGGTCGCCATCGCGGCGCTCGACAAGGTCATCGAGCTCGAGCCCCAGGACCGCCCGCCGGTGAAGGGCGTGGAGGTCATGGCGTAAGCTCTCGCTATGGCCGCCATCGAAGACCTCATCGCCGAGATCGAACGCTCCTACGAGGAGCTCAACGCCCAGCTCGCCGATCCGGACGTGTTCGGCGACCGCGCGCACTACGCCGACACGGCGCGCAAGCACGCCGAGCTGCAGCAGGTCTACGCGCTCGCGCAGCAGTACCGTGAGGCGGAGCAGACGGTCGCCGACGCCGAAGGCCTCCTCGGCGACGACGCGAGCGACGGCGAGATGCGCGACTTCGCGCAGGACGAGCTGCAGGATGGGCGCCGCCGTCTCGACGAGCTCGCCGAGGACATCCGCGTGCGCATGCTCACGCGCGACCCCAACGACGGCAAGGACGTGATCATCGAGATCCGCGCCGGCACCGGCGGCAACGAGGCCTGCATCTTCGCCGGCGAGCTGGCGCGCATGTACACGCGCTACGCCGAGGCCAAGGACTTCGCGGTCGAGGTGCTCAACGCCAACGAGAACGACGACGGCGGCTTCAAGGAGATCACGCTCGAGGTCAAGGGCCAGGGCGCGTACTCCTCGCTCAAGTACGAGGGCGGCGTGCACCGCGTGCAGCGCGTCCCCGTCACCGAGGCGGCCGGGCGCATCCACACCTCCACCGCCACCGTCGCGGTGCTCCCCGAGGCCGAGGACATCGAGGTGGACATCCACGCGGGCGACCTGCGCGTCGACATCTTCCGCGCCCGCGGCCCCGGCGGCCAGAGCGTCAACACCACGGACTCGGCGGTGCGCATGACGCACGTGCCCACCGGCATCAGCGTGAGCTGCCAGGACGAGAAGAGCCAGCTGCAGAACAAGGAGCGCGCCCTGCGCATCTTGCGGGCGCGCCTGTTCGACGCCAAGCAGGCGGCGCAGGACGAGGAGCGCGGCGCGGCGCGGCGCGGCATGGTGGGGAGCGGCGACCGCTCGCAGAAGATCCGCACCTACAACTTCCAGCAGAACCGCGTGAGCGACCACCGCATCGGGCTCACCAGCCACCGCCTCACCGAGGTGATGGAGGGAGAGCTCGACGAGTTCACCGAGGCGCTCGCCGCTGAGGACCGGCGCAAGCAGCTGGCGGCGGCCGGCGGGGGGTGACGGTGGCCGCGGCGGCGAGCGTGAGCGAGGCGCTCCGCGCGGCCGCGGCGCGGCTGCGCGCCGGCGGGTCGCGCTCGCCGCGGCTCGATGCCGAGCTGCTGCTGGCGACCGCGCTCGGCGTCGAACGAGTGACTCTGCTGGCCGAGTCCGAGCGCGTGCTCACGCCGATCGAGGAGCGGCGCTTCGAGGGCTACGTCTGCCGCCGAGAGGCGCACGAGCCGATCGCGTACATCCGCCGCCGCCGCGCCTTTCGCACGCTCGAGCTCGAGGTGACGCCCGACGTGCTCATCCCGCGCCCCGAGACGGAGACGCTCGTGGACGTGGCGCTGGAGGCGCTCGCCGCCGCCCCGGCCGAGCACGGCGAGCCGCTCGCCCTCGACGTCGGCACGGGCTCCGGCTGCATCGCCCTGGCGCTGGCGGCGGAGGACCCGTTCGTCCGGGTCACGGCGGTGGACGTCTCGGCGGCCGCCGTGGAGCTGGCGCGCCACAACGCGGCGCGCCTCGGCCTCGGCGGCCGCCTGCGCGTGCTGCGCAGCGACCTCTTCGCGGCGCTGCCGCCGGGGGAGCGCTTCGACCTGATCGTCAGCAATCCGCCCTACGTCCCGGCGGCCGAGTACGCGCAGCTCGAGCCCAACGTGCGCGACTACGAGCCGCGCCTCGCGCTCCACGGCGGGGCCGACGGCCTCGACGTCTATCGCCGGCTCGCGCCCGAGGCGCTCGGCCGCCTGCGCGCCGGCGGGACGCTGGCCGTGGAGGTCGGGGCGGGGCAGGCCGCCGCGGTGCAGGCGCTGTTCGCGGCGGCCGGCGGGTACGGCCCGCCGCTCGTGCGCGCCGACCTGGGCGGCATCGCGCGCGTCGTCTGGGCCGCGAAGGCGGTCTGACGGTGCGCAGCGAGAAGGTCCGCGCCGTTGTCCTCAGCTCGTTCCCGCTGGGCGAGGCCGACCGCATCCTGCGCCTCTTCACGCGCGAGCTCGGGCGGGTCGACGCGGTCGCCAAGGGCGTGCGCAAGACGACCTCCAGGTGGGGCGGCCGCCTCGAGCCGTTCAACGTCTGCGACCTCGTGCTGTACCCGGGCCGTTCGCTCTACACGGTCACGCAGGCGCAACTCGTCGACGTCTTCCTGAGGCTCCGCGAGGACCGCGAAGCGCTGACCGCGGCGGCGGTGGTCTGCGAGGCCGCCGCCGGCCTGGCGCCCGAGCGCGAGCCCGAGGAGCGCATCTTCGCGCTCCTGCGCAACGCGCTCAAGGAGCTCGACGCCGGCCTGCGCGGCCCGGCGGTGCGGGCACCGCTCGTCCTCGGCGCGCTGCTCAAGCTCCTCTACGAGGCCGGCTACATGCCGGTGCTCGACCACTGCGTGGGTTGCGGCGAGGGAGCGCGGGCGATCGGGTTCTCCGCCGAGCGCGGCGGCCTCGTCTGCGCCGGCTGCCTGCAGGACGACGTGCCGATCACGCCGGAGGCGGTGGCGGCGCTGCGCGAGGCGCTGGCGCGGCCGCTGGCCGAGCTGCGCGCCGAGGAGCCCTCGGCCGCCGCCGAGGAGGCGCTGCGCGACGTGCACAACCTCTACGGCTACCACACCGGTGCGCGCCTGCGCTCGCTGCGCTTCGCGCGCGCCGCCGGTTGACGACGGCTGGCTCCGTCGCCGGCTGACGGTGCCACGTCACCCCGCACAGTGCGCCGCGGGGCCCGGCCTGCCCGCATGCGCAGAGTCGCGCAGCGACTCGGGCAGCGGCGCGCACACGCGAGCGCGCCGGCCGTGAATGAGCGGCTCACGACCGGCGCGCAGCGCAGAGGACGGCGCTCGCATCGCCGTCGCGCCGTGAAGCGCTCGCGTCGCAGTCGCGCCCGTCCTGCTGAGCGGCCGCCGCTTGCGCAGCGGCCGCGTAGGGATGTTGTACCCGTTTCTGGCAGCATCGCGTATAGGACGTTCGTCGCCCCCCGTCGCCGAGGCCGTCCCGGCCTCGCGGGCGCGCTGTCGCTCGTGCGGCGCGACTGCTACAATCGCGGCCCGAGTCAGAGCAATCGCGAACAGACACTGGAGCGGCGTGAGCGCCCAGAAGACCCTCCCCACATTTCAGCAGATCATCGCCCGGCTGCAGGCCTACTGGGAGCAGCAGGGATGCGTCATCCTCCAGCCCTACCACACCGAGGTCGGGGCCGGCACCTTCAACCCCTCTACCTTCCTGCGCTGCCTCGATGCGCGCCCGTGGAGGGCCGCCTACGTGGAGCCTTCCGTGCGGCCCGCCGACGGGCGCTACGGCGAGAACCCGTACCGCCTCGGCCACTACTACCAGTACCAGGTCGTGATCAAGCCGTCGCCGCCGGACATCCAGGACGTCTACCTGCAGTCGCTGGTCGCCCTCGGCATCGACCTGCGCGAGCACGACGTGCGCTTCGTCGAGGACAACTGGGAGGGCCCCACGCTCGGCGCCTGGGGCCAGGGCTGGGAGGTCTGGGTCGACGGCATGGAGGCCACCCAGTTCACCTACTTCCAGCAGCTCGGCGGCATCGACCTCGACCCCATCACCGTCGAGCTCACCTACGGCCTCGAGCGCCTCGCGATGTACCTGCAGGGCGTCGACAGCGTCTACGACCTCGTGTGGTCGCGGTGGGACGAGGGCGGCCGCACCGTGACCGTCACCTACGGCGACGTCTACCGCGAGAACGAGCGCGAGTTCAGCCGCTACAGCTTCGAGGTCGCCGACACGGAGATGCTCTACCGGCACTTCCGCGAGCACGAGGCCGAGGCCGGCCGCTGCCTCGACGCCGGCCTGCCGGTGCCGGCCTACGACCACGTGCTCAAATGCAGCCACGCTTTCAACATGCTGGACGCGCGCGGCGTGATCAGCGTGACCGACCGCACGATGCACATCGGCCGCGTGCGCGACCTCGCGCGCCGGGTCGCCGTCCTCTACCTCGAGGTCAACGGCGACGGGCGCGAGGCCGAGGGCGTAGCCGCTCCGGCCGCCGAGGCCCACGCATGAGCACGCTGCTGATCGAGATCGGCTGCGAGGAACTGCCGTACAAGGTCTGCGAGTCGGTGGTGCGCCAGCTCGAGGGCGCCGGCGACGCGCCGGGCCTCGCCGGCAAGCTCCTCGCCGAAGCCCGGCTGCTCGCCGACGAGACGCCGCCCGCCCGCGTGCTGGTCTCGCCGCGGCGCATCGCCGTGCTCGTCGAGCACGTGCCCGCGCGCCAGACGGCCAAGGTCGATGACTTTCGCGGTCCCAAGGCGGAGATCGCCTTCGACGCCGACGGCCACCTCACCAAGGCGGGCGAGGGCTTCGTGCGCTCGCGCGGCGCCAAGGCCGCCGATGTGCGCCGTGCGGTCGTCGACGGCACCGAGTTCGCGGTCGTGCGCGTCGAGGCGGAGCGCGCCGGCGCCGCCTCCGTGCTGCCCGACGTCGTCGCCGGGCTCATCACGGGCCTGCAGATCCCGCGCGGCATGCGCTGGGGCGCGCGCCCGGCGGGGGCGGACGACTACCTGCGCTTCTCGCGCCCCATCCGCTGGATCGTCTGCAAGCTCGGCGGCGCGACAGTGCCGGGTAGCTTCTACGGACTCCAGTTCGGCGACGTGACGCAGGGTCACCGCGTGCTTGGCGCGCCGGTGGTGCTCGACAAGGCCGAGCACTACGAGAAGCACCTCGAGGAACAGAAGGTCGTCGCGTCGCAGCACGAGCGCCGGCGCGCGATCGTGGAGGGCCTCGACGCGCGCGCCACCGACGCCGGCGGCTCCTGGTCGGACCCCGGCGGCGTGCTCGCCGAAGCCGTGTACCTGGCGGAGTGGCCGAGCGTCGCCCGCGGCGCCATCTCGGGCTCGCACCTGCGCCTGCCGGACCCGGTGCTCGTGACCGCCATGCAGAGCCACCAGCGTTACTTCCCGGTGCGGGACGGCGAGGGCCGCCTGCTGCCGGCGTTCCTCTACGTCTCCAACGCCGGCCCGGCGGCCGCCGCGCTGATCACGCACGGCAACGAGCGCGTGCTCGGCGGCCGGCTCGACGACGCCGAGTTCGCCTACGACCGCGACGTCGCCGAGGGCCTCGACACGATGGCCGACCGCCTGCGCGCCGTGATGTTCCACGAGAAGCTGGGCTCGCTCGCCGACAAGGCGGTGCGGCTGCAGGGCCTCGTCGCCGGGCTCGGCGCCGGCGCGCCGGCGCACGGCGCGCCGCCCGGCGGCAACGGCTCCGGGATGCCGCGCGAAGAGGTCCTGCGCAGCGCCGCTCGCCTCGCCAAGGCCGACCTCGTGAGCCAGGTCGTGATCGAGTTCCCCGTCCTCCAGGGTGAGATGGGCGGCCTGTACGCCATGACCGGCGGTTTCGGTGAGGCGATCGCCAGGGCCGTGGGCGAGCACCACTGGCCGCTCTCGGCGACGGCGCCGCTGCCGGGCACGCTCCCCGGCGCCCTTCTGGCCGTGGCCGACAAGGTCGACAACATCGCCGGCGCCTGGGTCGCCGGCCAGAAGCCGTCCGGCTCGCGCGACCCCTATGGGCTGCGCCGCGCCGCCATGGGCATCGTGCGCATCGCGCTCGAGTACGCGCTGCGCTTCCCGCTCGCCGGCCTGCTCGCCTCGGCGCTCGACCAGTTCGAGGTGCAGGGCATCGAGGGGCTCGACGACGAGCGCCGCGGCGTCATCCTTGCCGAGACCACCGCCTTCGTGCGCGAGCGCCTGCAGGCGCTGCTGCTCGAGGAGGGCCTGCCGCATGCGAGCGTCGAGGCGGCGCTCGCGGCCCCGGCCGCCGACCTGCCGGCGCTGGCGGCGCGGGCGCGCGCCTTCGCGGCGCTCGCCGGCCGCGACTTCTTCGAGGACGCCGTGACGGCGTACAACCGCTGCGCCGCGCTCTCGGCGAAGGACGTCGCCGCGGCCCATCGCGCCGTCGACGCCTCGCTGTTCACCGAGGCCGCCGAGCGCGAGCTGGCGGCGGCCTGTGATTCGGTGCGCGGCCCGCTCCTCGAGGCGCTCGCGCACCTCGAGCTCGAGAGCGCGATCAAAGAGGCGGCCGGCCTGCGGCCGGCCGTCGACAAGTACTTCGACGAAGTGCTCGTCATGGACGAGGACCCCGCCGTGCGCGGCAACCGGCTGGCGCAACTGGCCGCGGTCACGTCCCTGATCGGGCGCATCGGTGAGTTCAGTCGCCTGCCGGCGACGCAAACCTAGCCGCAAGAACTTCCCAGGAGGCCAGTGATGGCGAGCAAGTGGGTCTATCGCTTCAGCGAGGGCAACAAGGACATGAAGGAACTGCTCGGCGGCAAGGGTGCCAACCTCGCCGAGATGACGACCATCGGCCTCCCGGTCCCTCCGGGCTTCACGATCACGACCGAGGTCTGCAACCACTTCTCGGCCAACGGCGGCTACCCCGACGGCGTCGACGCCCAGCTCGAGGCCGCCCTGGCCTCGCTCGAGGCCGACACCGGCAAGACCTTCGGCGACGCCGCCGACCCGCTGCTGCTCAGCGTGCGCTCCGGGGCCCGCGCCAGCATGCCCGGCATGATGGACACGATCCTCAACCTCGGCCTCAACGACACCACGGTCCAGGGCGTCGTCGAGAGCACCGGCAACGCGCGCTTCGCCTACGACTGCTACCGCCGCTTCGTGAGCATGTACGGCGACGTCGTGCTCGGCTGCAACGAGGGCGGGGACATCGAGAGCGACGTCTTCGAGGACCGCCTCGAAGCGATGAAGAAGGCCAAGGGCGCCAGGTTCGACACCGACCTTACCGCCGACGACCTCAAGCAGCTGGTCGTCGAGTTCAAGGCGGCGGTCAGGGAGACCACGGGCAGCGACTTCCCCGACGATCCGCGGGCGCAGCTCTGGGGCGCGGTCACGGCCGTGTTCGGCAGCTGGGACAACGACCGCGCCGTCGCCTACCGGCGCATGTACGGCATCCCCGACGACTGGGGCACGGCCGTCAACGTGCAGACGATGGTCTACGGCAACACCGGCGAGGAGAGCGGCACCGGCGTCGCGTTCACGCGCAACCCCGCCAGCGGCGAGAACGAGTTCTACGGCGAGTTCCTCGTCAACGCGCAGGGCGAAGACGTGGTCGCCGGGGTGCGCACGCCGCGCCCGGCGGTCGAGCTCGAGCAGGTCTGGCCGGACGTCTACGCGCAGCTCATGGAGATCCGCGGGACGCTCGAGTCCGAGATGCGCGACATGCAGGACTTCGAGTTCACCATCGAGAAGGGCCGCCTCTTCATGCTGCAGACGCGCAACGGCAAGCGCACCGGCCTCGCCGCGATCCGCATCGCCGTCGACCTCGCCGACGAGGGCCTCATCAGCCCCGACGAGGCGCTCATGCGCATCGAGCCCGAGCAGCTCAACCAGTTGCTGCGGCCGGTCTTCGGCGCCGAAGACAAGCAGCGCGCGGTGGCGGAGGGCCGGGTCAAGGCCAAGGGCCTGCCCGCCGGCCCCGGCGCCGCCTCCGGCCGCGTCGTCTTCAGCGCCGCCGATGCCGAGGCCTGGGCCGCGCGCGGCGAGCAGGTCCTGCTCGTGCGCGACTTCACCAGCCCCAAGGACATCCGCGGTATGGATGCCGCCCAGGGCATCCTCACGGCGCAGGGCGGCATGACCAGCCACGCGGCGCTCGTCGCGCGGCAGATGGGCAAGGTCTGCATCGTCGGCTGCGGCGCGCTCGACATCGACATGAAGGCGCGCCGCTTCAAGGCCGGCGGCGCGACGGTCGCCGAGGGCGACTGGATCAGCATCGACGGCTTCACCGGCGAGGTCATCCTCGGCCAGCTCGAGACGCGCCCGCCCGAGGTGCTGCAGGTCCTGCTCGAGAAGAGCATGAAGGCCGAAGAGTCCGGCTCCTACCGCTACTACGCCGAGATCATGGAGTGGGCCGACAAGACGCGCACGATGGGCGTGCGCACGAACGCCGACCAGCCCGACCAGAGCCGCGACGCGCTCGCCTTCGGCGCCGAGGGGATCGGCCTCTGCCGCACGGAGCACATGTTCTTCGAGGGCGAGCGCATCATGACGGTGCGCGAGATGATCCTCGCCGACGACGCCGCGGCGCGCGAGGCGGCGCTGGCCAAGCTTCTGCCGATGCAGCGCGACGACTTCGCCGGCATCTTCCGCGTGATGGGAGAGCGCCCCGTGACGGTGCGCACGCTCGACCCGCCGCTGCACGAGTTCCTGCCGCACGACGACGTCGACACGCGAGAGACGGCGGCGGCTCTCGGCATCAGCGAGGACATCGTCAAAGCCAAGGTCGACGATCTGCACGAGAGCAACCCGATGCTCGGCCACCGCGGCTGCCGCCTCGGCATCGCTTACCCCGAGATCACCGCGATGCAGGTCCGTGCGATCCTCGAGGCCGCCTGCCTGGTCCAGAAGGAGGGCCAGGCGGTCCACCCCGAGATCATGATCCCCCTGGTCGGCACCAAGAAGGAGCTCGACCATCAGACGGCGGTCGTCCGCGACGTGGCGGCCAAAGTCTTCGAGGAGCAGGGCGTCACCGTCGACTACCTCGTCGGCACGATGATCGAGATCCCGCGTGCGGCACTCACCGCCGACAAGATCGCCGAAGTCGCCGAGTTCTTCAGCTTCGGCACCAACGACCTCACGCAGATGACGCTCGGCGTGAGCCGCGACGACGCCGGCAAGTTCCTGGGGCTCTACACGAGCGAAGCGCTCGAGATCTGGCCGGCCGACCCCTTCGCGACCCTCGACCAGGAGGGCGTCGGGCAGCTCGTCGAGATGGGCATCGAGAAAGGCCGCAGCACGCGGCCGCAGCTCAAGGT
>Ga0209697_10004709_pt1 | contig 17512 bp, 15 predicted proteins | sample AliMusrvi5mmetaG_FD_184115 | JGI IMG/M metagenome (GOLD analysis project Ga0209697, IMG submission 184115) | Freshwater lake bacterial and archeal communities from Alinen Mustajarvi, Finland, to study Microbial Dark Matter (Phase II) - Alinen... | ecosystem: Environmental > Aquatic > Freshwater...
ACTCGGCGCAGTCCCTGACCATCCTCAACGGCTACAAGGACGAGACCATGATGCGCCTGGCTCTGATGGGCGTCAAGCTCGGCAAGAAGATCATCGTGGTCATCGAGAGGTCCAGCGAGGTCAAGCTGCTCTTGAAGGTCGCCCGCGAGATGGGCGTGCGCCCGCTCATCGGGCTGCGCTGCAAGCTGCAGACGCAGGGGACGGGGCGCTGGAAGTATTCGACCGGCCATGTTTCCAAATTCGGGCTGACCACGCCGGAGCTCCTGGGCGCCGTCGCGACTTTGGCGGAAGCGGGCATGCGGGACTGCGTCAAGCTCCTGCATTTCCACATCGGCTCCCAGGTCTCGGACATCCAGAGCATCAAGGACGCGGCCAAGGAGGGCGCCCGGGTCTACGCCAAGCTGCGCCGCAAGAAGCTCGACCTCGAGTATCTCGACTGCGGCGGCGGCCTGGGCGTGGATTACGACGGCACGCACACGGCCGTGGACAGCTCCACCAACTACACCCCGCGCGAGTACGTCAACGGCATCGTCTACACCATCCAGGAGGTCTGCAAGCAGGAGGGCGTGCCGGAGCCCCACATCGTCACCGAGTCCGGCCGCTCCGTCGTGGCCCACCATTCCTTCATGGTGGTGGACGCCGTGGGCCTCATCGAGTCCGGGGCCACCTCCGCCGACCTGCCCGCGGCCGAGAAGGAGTCCGAGGTGGTCAGGGAGATGCGCGATACCCTCCAGGAGATCAACCCCAAGAACCTCGCCGAGAGCTACCACGACGCGCTGCAGCGGCGGGAAGAGGCCTTTTCCATGTTCAAGCTCGGCTATCTCGAGCTCGAGGAAAAGGCCAAGGTGGAGAACCTGTTCTGGCGCATCTGCCAGGAGATCGACAAGCTTCTGCCCAAGGCCAAGTTCGTCTCCGAGGACCTCCTGGAGATGGGCAAGACCGTGCGGGCCCAGTACCTGTGCAACTTCTCGGTCTTCCAGTCCCTGCCGGACGCCTGGGCTATCGGACAGCTCTTCCCCATCATGCCGGTGCATCGTCTCGGCGAGGAGCCCACCCAGCGCGCGGCCCTGGTGGACATCACCTGCGATTCGGACGGCAAGATCGTGCAGTTTGCCTGCCACCGCAAGACAGGCGGCGCCTTACCCCTGCATCCCCTGCGCGACGGCGAGCCTTATTACGTGGGCTTCTTCCTCATGGGCGCCTACCAGGCGACCATGGGCGACATCCACAACCTTTTCGGCCGGGTCAACGAGGTCCACGTGTTCGAGGACGCCGACGAGCCGGGCGGCTATTACCTGGAAGAGGTGGTGCACGGGCAGACGGTCCGGGACATGCTGACCAGCGTGCAGTACCACGACACGGAGCTGATCAAGCTGATGAAGGACCAGATCGACGCCCAGGTCAAGGCCGGCGCCATCAAGCCGCGCGAGGGGGTGGAACTGCTCGACGCCTACGAGGCGGTCATGGGGCACTACACCTATATCGACCGCAACGCCATGCGCGTCCCGGACGAGATTCCCGCCGCCAAGCCAGCTTAGGGATACGTCCTCTCAGGAGCGCGGCCGGACACGCTGATTCAGGCCAAGTAGCCGAATTCCTTCAGCGCGCGCGGGTCCTTGCGCCAGTTCTTGCGCACCTTGACCCATATGTCCAGGTCCGCCGGCCGGCCCAGGAAGTCCACTATCGCCTGCAGGGACTGCGCGCGCAGTTTGCTTAGGGCCATGCCGCCCTTGCCCAGGATGATCCCTTTCTGCGTGTCGCGCTCCACGTAAAGGGTCGCGTCTATCTGGTCCGGCGCGCCCGCGCCCTCGCGGAACCTCTCGATGACGACCGCGGTCGCGTGCGGGATTTCCTCCCCGTAGAGGTCGAAGACGGCCTCGCGCACCAGCTCGGCCGCGAAGAAGCGCTCGTAGCGGTCCGTGAGTTGGCCCGCCTCGTAGAACGCAGGCGAGATCGGCAGGTGCTTCACGATCTCCTTGAGCAGGGCCTCCACGCCGTCGCCTTTGAGCGCCGAGAGCTTGCACGCGACCGTCGGCCTGAGGGCTTCCGTATAAGATTGGAGCGCCCTGTCGTGCTGGCCGGCAGGCGCGGACAGATCGCATTTATTGAGGGCCAGGAGCAGCGGCTTGCCCGAGCGGTTGAGCCCGGAGAGCTCCTGGAGCAGGCGCGGCGAAGGCTCGCGCGGCTCCACCAAGAGCACTATGACGTCCGGGTCCTCATGGGCCGCGCCCATGGCCTGGCGGCGCAGGCCGTTCTGCAGGGGGTCCTTGGGGTCCTCGATCAAGCCCGGCGTATCCACCAGGCAGGCCTGGAAGCCGTCGCCGTTGAGGATGCCCAGGATGCGGTGGCGCGTGGTCTGCGGCTTGGGTGAGACGATGGAGAGCTTGGACTTGAGCAGGGCATTGAGCAGGGTGGACTTGCCCGCGTTGGGCCGGCCCAGGAGCACCACGAAGCCGGCCTTGAAGGTTCCTTCATCCATGGCGTAATGATATCAATTTGCCGGCGCGAGTCGCGGGACCGTTGCCGCTTCCACGAGTGAATTTCGTACAATGCCAGGCATGGCCGGAGAAAAGAAGGTCCTGCGCTGGGCCTTGGAGGCGGGCTCGCTCAAGCGGGTCAAGCGCACGGGCTGGTGGTGCGCCGGCGTCAAGGATCCGGAAAGCGTGGCCGAGCATTCCCACCGCATGGCACTGCTCGCTTATTACATCGCGGGCGAGGAAGGGGGGGACCCGTGCAAGGCCGCGGCGCTGGGCGTGTTCCACGACTTGCCCGAGGCGCGCATCGGCGACGCCCATGCCGTGGTCAAGCGCTATTGGACCGGCCTGCGCCAGGACGAGGAGCGCGCTCGCGCCGAGCAGAACGCCTGCCTGCCCGCGGGCCGGAGCCGCAGGAGCATCGCAGGATTGGGCCGGGAATGGAGCCAGGGGAGCAGCCCCGAGGCCCGGGCCGCCCGGGACGCGGATTATCTTGAATGCGCGCTCCAGGCCCTGGAATACCTTTGGCGCGACGGAGCCGTAGCCCAGGAATGGCTGGATTCCAATATCGGGCGGCTGCGCACCAAGACCGGCAAGCGTCTGGGCGCGGCCTTGCGGCGCGTTTTCCAGAGGGGCGAATGGGAGGCTCTGCGCATCTGGTGGAAGGACATCTACCAGCTTTGACTTTGGTGTAACGGAAACAGGGATATCGTCATCGTCACAGATGTATGGAATCAGGGAGGCAACATGAGAATATTGATCTGTCTGTCCGCGCTGTGGCTGTCGGCGTCTGGGGCGGGAGCCGCGGAGGTCTATGACATAGACCCGAGCCATTCCACGGTCGGCTTCACGGTCAAGCATCTGGGCATCTCGACGGTGCCGGGCAAGTTCGCCAAGTTCAAAGGCACGGTCACCCTCGAGAAGCACAAGCCCACCGCCGCCAAAGTCGAGGCCGTCATCGAGGCCGACAGCATCGACACCGGCATCGTCGGGCGCGACACGCACCTCAAGAGCCCCGACTTCTTCGACGTGACGAAGTTCCCGGAGATCCGGTTCGTGAGCACCAAGATATCCCCCGCGAAGAACGACAAGTTCGTCATGGAAGGCGAGCTCACCATGCATGGCGTGACCAAGCCCGTCAAGCTCGACGCGGTCTTCGGCGGCGAAGCCAAGGACCCGTGGGGAGGATATCGGGCGGCCTGCTCCGCGACGGGCGTCATCGACCGCAAGGACTTCGGACTGGCCTGGAACAAGGTGATGGAGACCGGCGGCCTGCTGGTCGGGGAGAAGGTGCAGATCGCCATCGAGGTCGAGGGCGTTTTGCACGTCGACAAGACGCCATAGCCATCCCCGCGCACTTGCGCGGTAGTCGCATTTTTGGGACAATCTCGTCAGACGCGCCCGTAAGGAGGCCTTCCCATGGGAGTCGGACTTTCAATGCCGGTCATCATCCTCGTTGTCGTCGCCATCATGTCCATCAAGATCATCACGGAATACGACCGCATGGTGGTCTTCATCCTCGGCCGCCTCTGGAAGGTCAGCGGCCCCGGGCCTATCATCGTGGTCCCCGGCATCATGAGCGCCCAGCGCGTGAGCCTGCGCACGATCGTCCTCGACGTGCCGCCGCAGGATATCATCACCAGGGACAATATCTCGATGAAGGTCAACGCCGTGGTCTATTACCGCGTCATGGATCCGGAGAAGGCCGTCATCCAGGTCGAGAACTACATGTATGCCACTTCCCTGATCGCGCAGACCACCCTGCGCAGCGTGCTGGGCAAGCTCGATATGGAAGCTCTCCTGTCCCAGCGCGAGAAGATCAACTCCGAACTGCAGCAGATCCTCGACTCCCACACCGAGCCCTGGGGCGTCAAGGTGAGCACGGTCGAGGTCAAGAACGTGGATCTGCCGCCGGAGATGCTGCGCGCCATGGCCAAGCAGGCCGAGGCGGAACGCGAGCGCCGGGCCAAGGTCATCCACGCCGAGGGCGAACTGCAGGCCTCCGAGAAGCTCAGCCAGGCCGCCAAGGTCCTCTCCGAGAACCCGGCCTCGCTTCAATTGCGTTACCTGCAGACTCTGTCCGAGATCGCGGTGGACAAGAATTCGACCACCATCTTCCCGGTGCCGATCGACATGATTTCGCTGTTCATGAAAAAGAACTGACGGGGAAAAAAGGTTGGCTGACGCGGACGGGTTCCTAGGGCTCTACGTCCACATCCCGTTCTGTTCCGGGAAGTGCGCCTATTGCGACTTCGCCTCCTATCCCGGGCGGACAGCGGACATCCCCCGCTACCTCGCCGCGCTGGAGGCCGAGGCGGCCTTGGTCCCGGAGCATCGGGCGCCGGAGACGCTCTACGTCGGCGGCGGCACGCCCTCAGAACTCGGCGCGGGGCAGATAGACGAGCTCTTCGCCCGGCTGCGGCGGGCTTATCCGGACTCGCGTTTTTCCGAGATCACCTTCGAAGCCAATCCGGAGTCCCTCGACAAGGACAAGCTGAAGGCCCTGCGCCGGGCCGGGGTCACGCGGTTGAGCGTCGGATTGCAGTCCCTGGATGGCAAGGTCCTCGAAGCCGCGGGCCGACGGCACACGGCGCGGGATTCCGGGCGGGCCTTCGGTTTGGCCAGGGTCTCCGGCGATTGGTCCGTCTCCGTGGACCTCATCTGCGGCTTGCCGGGCCAGAGCGCGGCGGTCTTCCGGGCCGACCTGGACCGGGTCCTGGCGTTGGGGCCGGACCATCTCTCCCTCTACTGCCTTGACCTGCACGAGGGCACCGCTTTGGCGCGCAGCGGGTTCATCCCGGATGAGGACCTGGGCCGCGAGCTGTTCGAAGAGGCCATCGGCCGTGTCACGGCCGCGGGCCTCGACCATTACGAGATATCCAATTTCGCCAAGCCCGGGCACGAGCCGCGGCATAACCTCAACTATTGGAGCGGCGGCGAATATGTCGGCCTGGGCTGCGGCGCCGCTTCCCATCTGGGCGGCGTGCGCTCGCGCAACGCGGGCGACCTCGACGCGTATCTGGGACTGGTGGACCGGGGCTTGCGGCCCACGGCCGAGAGCGAACAGCTGGAGGGCAAGGATAAGCTCGGCGAGCGGATCTTCTTGGGCCTGCGGCGCGTGGCCGGGCTGGAGCTCGATCCCATCATGGCGGCCGAGTTCCGGTCGGAATGGCTGGCTCTGGAGCGCCGGGGGCTGGTGACCCGGCACGGAGGCCGGGCGCGCTTGACCCGGGAAGGGCTTTTCCTCGCTAATGAGGTCTTCGCCGAATTCGTGGCGCCGTTTGAGACGCGGGAGGTTCAATCATGAAGACTTTTGTCCTCGACACCAACGTCATCCTTCACGATCCCATGGCCATGTTCGCCTTCCAAGGCTCGCGCGTGGTCATCCCCATGCCCGTCATCGAGGAGCTCGACACCTTCAAGCGCAACAACGACGAGCGCGGCCGCTCGGCGCGGCTGGTGGCGCGCAAGCTCGACGAGCTGCGCAAGAAGGGCAAGCTCTCCGAGTGGGTGGACCTGGAGCACGGCGGCAAGCTCAAGGTGGAGATCCAGGTCTCCGGCGGCCTGCCCAGCTCCTTCTCCCAGCACACCAAGGACAACGAAATCCTCTCCTGCGCCCAATTCCTCAGGAAGCAGGGCGAGAACGTGGTCTTCATCTCCAAGGACATCAACCTGCGCATCAAGGCCGAGGCCCTGGGCCTGGAGACGCAAGACTATGAGAAGTCCAAGGTGGACATCGACGTGCTCTACGCCGGCTGGCGCGAGGCGGCGGTGGACACGGCGTTCATCGACCGCTTCTACAAGGACCATAAGGCCGCGCTGCCCGGAGTGGAGTTCAAGCCCAACGAGTTCGTGATCCTCAAGAGCGGCTCCCAGAGCGCCTTGGCGCGCTTCGACGCCAAGGCCGCGGCCCTGGTGCCCGTGGCCAAGAGCGACAGCGCGCCGTGGGGCGTCAAGCCCTTGAACACCGAGCAGCGCTTCGCCCTGGAGCTGCTCCTCAACAAGGACATCCAGCTCGTAACCCTGGTCGGGGTCCCGGGCTCCGGCAAGACCCTCATGGCCCTGGCCGCCGGCCTGCAGCAGACCTTGGAGGAGAAGGTCTACCGCCGCATCCTGGTGGGCCGGCCGGTGGTCGCCGTGGGACACGATATCGGCTTCTTGCCCGGCACCAAGCAGGAGAAGCTCACCAACTGGATGGGCGCCATCTACGACAACCTGAGCTTCCTGCTGGAACGGCCCAAGGGCTCCCTGGAGACCACCGACATGGACATCCAGATGCTCATCGAGGATGGGAGCCTGGAGATCGAGGCCGTCACCTACCTGCGCGGCCGCAGTCTGCCCAACCTCTACATCATCATCGACGACGCCCAGAACCTCACCCCGCACGAGGTCAAGACCATCATCTCGCGCGCGGGCAAGGGCGCCAAGATCATCCTGACCGGCGACCCCTACCAGATCGACAATTACTATCTCGACGCGTCCTCCAACGGCCTGACCTACCTGGTGGAGCGCTTCAAGGGGCAGCCGACTTTCGGGCATGTGACCTTCACCAAGAGCGAGCGCAGCCCGCTGGCCGCTTTGGCCTCGGACCTGCTCTGACGCGGCGTCAGTTCTTTATCCGGTCGATATAGAACCGGGCCTCTGCGTGGTCCGGCCGCAGTTGCAAGGCGCGCCTGAGCCAGCCGACCGCTTCCCCTTTGGCGCCGGAGTCGAGCAGGAAGAGCGCCTTCTGCACGCAGAGCTCGGCGTCTCGGGGCGCCAAGCCGCGGGCCGCGTCGTTGAGCCGTAGGGCCTGCCCGCGCGACCCCGTCGTCCACAGAGCGTCGGCCATGCCGGACAATACGATGGCCTGCATGGCGGGATCATCGCCTGCCGCCCGGGCGGCAGTATCCCCGGCGGCGATAAGCTCCTGCAGGTGAGCCTGCGCCAGGCGGGATATCCCCGCCGGAAGGACGGCAGCATCCGCAGGGATACTGATGTCGAAGGCGGCCAGGGCGCTGCGGTAGATGGTCATGAAGGTCCGGTCGTCCGCCGGGATTTGGGTCCAAGGAGCTTGGCCGGTCTTCGAGAGCCGATTCAGGCATTCCGACGCCTCGCGCCAAAAGAATGGAGTGATCACATGCTGGGCATCCAAGAAGCTCTCCCAACCCGGGATGCCATGGGGAGCGGAGCGCAATACGAGGCGCTCGAAATCGAGCAAGACAAAGCCCTTCTCCTTCGCCACACTCCGGATCAAGCCGTTGGCCACGTTTGATGCCCGCTGAAGACGGGGATCATCGTCCCGAGCCGCGACCAGCCAGCGCCGGGCTTCCCCGTAGCGCCCGGCTCGGTAGAGCCATCCTCCCAACTGGAATTCCCACCAGGCATCAGGCCGGCGCGCCAGCGCCCGCGCGCATCCGCGCATGGCGGCCTCCTTGCGGCCCGACCAGTATAGAAAGTTGGCCTCCAGGAATGTGGGGTCCCAGCGGTCCTTCTCCTTGGCCTGAGGAGGAAACTGTAGATTGCCCGGCACGGTGCACAGGGCCAGCCTGATGCCGCGCCGGCGTGCCTCGTCCGCCATCTGGGAGAGGGCCTCCCGGAAGGCCAGCCAGCGGCCGGGGGTGCGGAACTTGACGCACGGCATCCGGGACCGGCGATGCTCCGAGAACAGGGACAGCAGGCGGCTGTGCGACAAGAGGAATAGGCGGAAGCCATCGGCCCCGGGCCAGGCTGACAGTTCGACCAAGGGATAGTGATAGAAGAGATTGTGTCCGAAGAGCACCACGATGTCGTCCGGGGCGCATTCCAGGGCCTCGCGGAACCGGCGCATGGTTTGTTCCAGGTCCGAGGCGCCCACCCCCATGTTGACGATGTGCGTGGTCTGCGCGGGGACCTGCTGTTGGACGATGTAGCCCGCGGTTGCCGCGAGGTTGCGCGCGCTGGATTCCCCTATGACAACGATCCGGTTCAGCCCCGCCGGCTTCGCCAGCTCAAACCCCTGCGGCGCTGGGAGCGGGAAGTATTTGTGGCTCGGGACCTGGATCTGCAGGCGCCGCCCGCCCTTCTCCTCAAGCCGGAAGAACGGGCCGGAAGATTCGTAAAGGTACCGCGCGTAATCGGGATCGTTCAGCGGGTAGTACCGGCGCGCGGCGAGTTCCGTTGCGCCCACAATGCCGGCGACCAACGCGGCGGATGCGAGGGAGAGCCAGAGGGGATGACGCACGCGATTCCTGGAGTAGGCGCGTCATTGTACCTAAATTGGCGCGGAGCCGGCGGGCAGCGCCAGACGAGATGGCCTAGGGAATCAATCCTGATCGATATCGGGCAGGCCCAAAAAATCTATAATGCACCTTAGATGCTTAGGAGACCATTTGATGCTCGATAAGACCTACACCCCCGGCCCCGTTGAGGCCAAGTGGAGCGCGAGCTGGCGGGCCGCGGACCTGTTCCACGCCGAGCCTACGGCCGGCGGCAAGCCTTTCGTCATGGTCATCCCGCCGCCCAACGTCACCGGCGCCCTCCACGTCGGCCATGCCCTCGACAATACTTTGCAGGACATCTTCGCCCGCTACCACCGCCTCGCGGGCCGGCCCGTCTGCTGGGTGCCGGGCACCGACCACGGCGGCATCGCCACCCAGAGCGTCATGGAGAAGCAGCTCAAGGCCGAGAAGCTGACCCGCCAGCTCCTGGGCCGCGAGAAGTTCCTGGCCCGCATGCAGGTCTGGACCCGCCAGTGCAAGACCACGATCCTGGGCCAGCTCGATCGCCTGGGCTGCGCCCTGGACTGGCGCCGCGAATCCTTCACCATGGACGAGGACCGGGCCGAGGCCGTGCACGAGGCCTTCAAGGTTCTCTGGGGCAAGGGCCTCATCTACCGCGGCGAGCGCATGGTCAACTGGTGCGTGCGCTGCGGCACCGCGCTTTCCGACATCGAGGTGGAGTTCGAGGACCGCAAGGGGCACCTCTGGCACATCCATTATCCGGCCGCCGACGGCGGCCGGGGCCCGGTGGTGGCCACCACGCGGCCGGAGACCATGCTGGGCGACACCGCGGTGGCGGTCAACCCCAAGGACCCGCGCTACCAGGGGCTGGTGGGCAAGGTCCTGCGCCTGCCTCTGGCGGGCCGCGAGATTCCGCTGGTGGCCGACGCCTACGTGGACTCGGATTTCGGCACCGGGGCGCTCAAAGTCACCCCGGCCCACGACCCCAACGACTTCGAGATCGCCCAGCGCCAGAAGCTGGCGTCCGTGACGGTCATATCGCCGGACGGCCGCATGACGGCCGCGGCCGGCGCCGCCTACGAGGGGCTCTCCCGCGAGGCGGCGCGCGACAAGGTGGTGGAGGACCTCAAGGCCGCCGGGGTCCTGGAGAAGGTCGAGGATTACCCCCACCGGGTCGGGGTGTGCTACCGCTGCAACCAGCCCATCGAGACGCTGCTGTCCTGGCAGTGGTTCGTGCGCATGGAGCCGCTGGCCAAGCCCGCGATCCTGGCCCTCGACACCGGCCGGTTCCGCCTCTATCCGGATTCCTGGACCAAGCCCTACCGCGATTGGCTGGCCAACATCAAAGACTGGTGCATCTCGCGCCAGATCTGGTGGGGCCACCGCATCCCGGTGTGGTACTGCGTCAAGTGCCACGGCGAGCGCATCAAGACCCACTTCCATCAGATCGCCGATGCCCGGGGCGTCTTCTCGCCGGAGGAGCCGGCCTCCTGTCCGGTCTGCGGCGGCGCCGAGTTCATCCGCGACCCGGACGTGCTCGATACCTGGTTCTCCTCGGCCCTGTGGCCGTTCTCGGTCTTCCGCTGGCCGGGCGCCACGCCGGAACTCAAGGCTTTCTATCCGACCTCGCTGCTGGTCACGGGCTACGAGATCCTCTACCTTTGGGTGGCGCGCATGCAGATGATGGGCTTGGCCCTGTTGGGCGAGGTGCCTTTCCCCGAGACCCTCATTCACGGCATCGTGCGCGACAAGTCCGGCAAGAAGATGTCCAAGTCCCTGGGCAACGTGGTGGATCCCCTGGTCATGATGGACAAATACGGGACCGACGCCCTCCGGTTCTCCCTCGTCATCCAGGCCTATCCCGGCAAGGACATCCCTTTCGCGGAGAGCTCGATCACCGGCTCGCGCAACTTCGCCAACAAGCTGTGGAACTCCACGCGCTTCGTGCTCATGAACCTGCCGACCGACCGCCCGGTCGCCGCGCTGGCGCAAGTGGACCGCAAGCGGCTCGAACTCTGCGACCGCTGGATCCTGGCGCAGTACCAGGCCGCGATCGCCGCGGCGCGCGCGAAACTCGACGTCTACGAGCCTGCGGCCGCGGCCGACGCGCTCTATGGGTTCTTATGGGACAAGTTCTGCGACTGGTACGTGGAGCTCGCCAAGATCCGGCTGCAAGGGACCGATGAGGCGGCCCGGGAGACGGCGCGCGCCGTCCTGGTCGAGGTCTTGAGCGGGACCCTGCGCATGCTGCATCCCTTCATGCCCTTCATCACCGAGGAGCTCTACGCCGCGCTGCAGCCCTTCACCGGGCAGAAAGCCGCCTTCATCATCGCGGCGGGCCTGCCGGAGCCGTCGGCGGAGCGCGCCGACGAGGCCGCCTGCCGGGAGATGGGGGTCCTCATGGAGGCGGTCTCGGCCCTGCGTTCCTTGCGCGCCCAGCTCAATGTGCCGCCGGGCCTCAAGATCCGGGTCTTCGGCGCGGGGGGCGCGGCCGACGTCCGGGAGCTGCTGGCCAGGCGCTGCGACTATCTCAAGGCTCTGGCGCGCATGGAGGACTTCGAGCTGTGCGCGCAGGGCGCCCGGCCTCCCCACAGCGCCACGGCCGTGGCCGCCGGCATGAGCTTCTACGTCCCTCTGGAGGGCGTCATCGACTTCGCGCAGGAGCGCGAGCGCCTGCAGAAGGAGATCGTCAAGGCCGAGTCGGACATGGGCAAGCTCGAGGCCAGGATAGGCAACAAGGATTTTCTGGCGCGGGCGCCCCAGTCCGAGGTGGAACTGGCGCGCGGCCAGTACGACGCGGCCCGCGCGCGGCTCGACCGGCTCAAGGAGACGCTGCGGATGCTCTCGCAATGACAGGGTTCCTGGTCGCGCTGGCCCTCGGCGGGCGAGCCTGGGGAGCCGGACCGGACTCGGGCCGCGGGGCGGTCGCGGTTTCCACGGCCGCGGCCGTGGCGGTCTCCAGCGAGGCCTCCGCCGGCGCCCCCGTCGAGGCGCGGCCCAAGGCCCCGCGGACGCGGCGCAGCCGCGTCATCGTCCATAAGGAGGCCGCGGACTGGGAGCCGGTCTCGGTCGTGCTCCAGCCCGGCGCGGGCCGCCGCACTGCCTTCGAGCGCCTGGTGCAGGGATACCCGGGCGGCGTGTACCGGGGCAAGACCTCCCCGACCAAGGCCGCGGCGCGGGCCTATCGGGCCAAGGGCGACCGCTGGCTCGTGATCGCGCTTTATCCGGCCGACCTGCGATCGGCGCGGACTCATCTGGAAGCGCGCTTCCGCGTCCAGGAGGGCTACCTGGAGGAGGTCAAGGTCGCCGCAGTCACCAGGACCAGGGGCGGCGGGGATGACACGGGCGACGAAGCGGAGGATTCTTTTTCCCTGAGCGCCCAAGGCGCTGACTTCACCGAGCGCTTCCCGGGCAGCGCCGAGGTCGAGCTTTCCGCCATCGACCCGGAGCCGGGCGCGCGCGCCGTCAACGCCGGCCGCGTGAAGTTCGCCGAGTTCGGCGGCCAGGATCTGGGATTCGTGGGTTTCTCCTGGTCCCTGACCGGCGTCTCGGGGGAACGGACGGCGGCCCCGGGGCCATGACATGATGCCGCGGGAACTGCTGCGCGAGGTCTCCCGCTCCTTCTACCTGTCGCTGCGCGTTCTGCCGGCCGAGGTCCGGCCGCAGATCTCCCTGGCCTACCTGCTGGCCCGGGCCAGCGATACGGTGGCCGACACCGGGATCGTGGCGCGCGAGCGCCGGTTGGAACTGCTGCGCCGGATGCGCGAGGGGGATTTTCGAGGAGTGCCGGAACTGGCCGCCGGGCAAGCCGCTCCCTCGGAACGGCGCCTCTTGGAGAGCCTCGACGCCTGCGCCGCCGAACTGGCGTCGCTGGAGTCCGCAGACCAGGCCTTGATCCGGGCGCTGCTGGACACCATCATCTCGGGCCAGACCTTCGACCTGGAGCGCTTCCAGGCCGCGGCCCCGGGGGCGCCCGTGGCCTTGGCCGACGGCGCCGAACTGGACCGCTATGCCTATATGGTGGCGGGCTGCGTGGGCGAATTCTGGACCAGGCTGTGCGCCGCGCACCTTCCGCTTTTTGCCGCAGTGGATCAGGAGGAGATGGTCCGTCTGGGGGTGCGTTTCGGCAAGGGCCTCCAGCTCGTCAACATACTGCGCGACATGGCCGCGGACCTGCGCTTGGGGCGCTGCTACCTTCCGGTCCCGCGGCCGGAGGCGCTCCTGGACCCGGCGCGTTATCCCGAGGTGGCGGAGGATTACGCCCGGTGGCTCGATGTCGCGCGGGAGCATCTCGACGCGGGCTGGCGCTACGCCCTGCGCATCCCGCCGCGGCTCTGGCGCGTGCGCCTGGCCTGCGTCTGGCCCATCTGGATCGGGCTGGCGACGATCGCGCTCCTGCGACGCAGCAATCCGCTCGATGCGACCCAGCGGGTGATGGTGCCGCAGTGGCGGGTCAACCTGTTCCTGGCGCGGTCCTTGCTCTGCGCCCGCAGCGACCGCCTGTTGAATCAGACCTATGAGGCTCTGTGCCGCGCCTCCGCCTAGACTATGGAAAACATTCTGGACAGGTTCCTGCGGCGCGAAACGCACCCCGCCGTCCAGTTCATCAAGTACGCGCTTGCCGGCGTTGTGGCCACGGCCGTGGACGTCTCGGTCTTCTACCTGGCCGCTATTTTGATTCTGCCGGCGTTGAGCCCGGGCGACCCTGTGGCCCGACTGCTCGGCCTGCATCCTGCCGAGCTGGCGGAGGGCGTCAGGTCGACGCACTATGTCTGGGACAAGGTGCTGGCCTTCCTGTTCTCGAACATGACCGCTTACCTGTGCAACGTTAAGTGGGTATTCACTCCGGGCCGGCACAACCGGGCCATGGAGTTTGTGTACTTCTGCGCCCTCTCGGCGTCGAGCTTCGCCGTGGGCACGGTCCTGGGCTGGCTGCTCATCCGTTCGACCGGCCTGGCCAGCACCTACGCCTATGTCGTGAACTGCGCGGCCTCCCTGGCCATAAACTACGCCGGCCGTAAGTTTCTCATCTTCAAATCTTGAGACGCGCTGAAATGAAGCCGGTGCTGGTCCTGCTCCTGGCCATGGCGGCCGGGCTGGGTGTGATGCACTTCACCATGAAGAGGATATTCCCCCACCAGGCGAACCTCCCTTTCAATATCCGCCGGTCCGACCCATCTCGGGACGAGCCTTGGTCCCAAACGGCGGCGCCCGCATCGCCCTTGCCGGTTCCCGAGGCCTTGCCGGCCGCCCCGCAGCCGGCCGGGAACCCGGCGGCGCCGGCTGCGACTGCGGCGACGGCGGTTGCTCCCGTGGGAGCGAGGGCCGTGCCGGCTTCAGGCGATCGGCGATCCACCGAAGGCCTGCCCGAGGCGCCGCGCGGCGGATCATCCGGCTCGCGTTCCGCGACGACGGTCCCCGTATCGGAACAAGCGGCCGGCGGCGCTCCGGATGATGCGGCGCGGGAGCCGGCGGCCGGTAGCCCGGACCAGACGGCCGGGCCGGGACTTGAGGGCGATGCGCAGGCCCCGCGTCAGGCCATCGCGGGCGCGGCCGCGCCTCCTGCGCGACCAGGCCCGGCGCAGGGCTTGGAACCGTTCCCGGCCGAGCCTCGGCGCGGGCCGCCGTTGCCGCCGGCTGCGCGCGGCGCCGCGGATCGGCTCCCCTCGTACCATCCTCCCAACGACCTGGCCGTGATTCAAAGCCCCATCCAAGCGCAGGTGCAGAACGTCGTCACCCAAGCGATACAGGCGAGCGCCTCAGAGAAGACCATGGGCGCCTATTTGGCGCAGACCAGCGGCTTGGCCCCGGAGGTCGCTCTGGCCTGGGTCAAGAAGGAGAATGGGGTCAACAACGACATCCTCGGGGTCACCAACCAGAATGGCCTGGAGAAGTTCGCGACTTGGCAGCAGGGGATCGACGCGGCGGTCAATCTCTTGCAGACCTCAAACTACTATGCGGGCATCCGAGCCGCCATCGCCGGAGGCAACCCCTGCGCCCAGCGCGACGCCATCGTGGCCAGCCCCTGGTCCGGGAGGAGCCACTATGGCAACGGCGCTAATTTCCCTGAGATTCCGGGCTGCCCGCCTTACGGGCAATAGGGAAGAATATACTAGAATTGAGCGAGGAAACCTGAGCGATGGAACTCACGAAGACGGGACTTCCGGATGGCGTGGTGACGCTGGCGCTGAAGGGTCGCCTGGACGCGGGCACCAGCGCCCAAGCCGAGGCCGCCATCCAGGATTTCCTGGGCGCCGGAGGCGGCAAGCTGATCCTCGACCTGGCGGGTCTCGACTATATCAGCAGCGCCGGGCTGCGCGTCCTGCTGGTAGCCAACAAAGCCATGAGGCGCAAAGCCGGGGCCCTGGCGCTGTGCGGAGCCCAGGGCAATGTCCGGGAGGTCCTGGAGGTCAGCGGTTTCACGACGCTCTTCCTCATGGCGGACACTCCGGAACAGGCGCTCGCGGCCCTGCGGCCCGCCTGACATGCGCCGTCTGGCCCGACTGAACGCCCCGGCCGTCCTGGCTAGGCTCCCGGACTTCGTCGCCGCCGCTTCCGAATCGGCCCGCGCCGGCGGGCTCGGCCCCCGGAAGGTCGGCTCGGTGGAACTCGCCGTGGAAGAGGCGGTCACCAACATCTGCAAGTACGCCGGCCAAGACCAGCCGGCCGACATCGCGCTGGCCTGCTTCGCGGACGACGCCCTCTTCGCCGTGGAGATCTCCGACGATGGAAAACCTTTTGACATGACCGCGCAGCCGGACCCTGATGTGACGGCGGGCCTGGAGCAGCGTCCTCTCGGCGGCCTCGGAGTCTTCCTGATCAAGAAGGCCGCGGATGCGGTCCGCTACGAGAGGCGCGACGGCCGCAACCGTCTGCGCCTGGAGTTCCGTCTTCCCTCCCGCCGATGAGGATCCTGGTCTTGGCGTGGCTCCTGTGGCCCGGCCTTTGCGGCGCCGCGCCGGCCCCTCGGCCGGCCGTCTATGTCCCGCTTTGGAGCCCCCAGGCCCAGTTCGCTGGCTACTACATGGCTCAGTCCAAGGGCTTCTACAAGGAGCGCGGCTTGGACGTGAGCATCCTGCGCGGCGGGCCGGACATGCCCGCCGAGGCCTGGCTCGCGGCGGGGAAGGCGGAGTTCGGCACCCTCTGGCTATCGGAGGCTATCAGGGCCAGGGCGCGCGGCTTGCGGCTGGTCAATCTGGCCCAGACCAGCCAATACTCGGCCCTGGTCCTGGTCGCCAGGAAGTCCTCCGGCATCCGCAAGCCCGCCGACATCGGGGGCAAGACCGTCGGGCTTTGGGAGGATTTCCAGGTCCTGCCCAAGGCGTTCTTACGGAAATACGGGATCGCGGTCCGCGAGGTGCGCCAATCCCATTCCATCAACTTGTTCCTGCGCGGCGGCGTGGACCTGGCCTCGGCCATGCTCTACAACGAGTACCATACCCTGATCGATTCCGGGCTCGATCCCGAGGAGATGCAGGTCTTCCGTTTCGACGAGTACGGACTCAACGCGCCCGAGGACGGCATCTACGCGTTGGAGGCGGCCTTCGCCAAGGATCCGGCCCGCGCCTGCGGCTTTGCCCAGGCCACCTTGGAGGGATGGCGCTACGCCTTCGCCCATCCCGATGAGGCCTTGGACGAGGTTCTGCGGCGCATGGAGGCGGCGCACATCCCGGCCAGCCGCGCGCACCAGCGCTGGATGCTCGACCGGATCCGTGAGCTGTCCGAGGAGCGCGCCAGCGGGACCTTCACCGGCCAGCTCAAGCGCCAGGACTACGACCGGGTGGCCCGGATGCTGCGCGATGGCGGGCAGATCTCCGCGGCGCCCGCCTACGACTCCTTCGTCGCCCGCTGCGCGAGGCCGCATGGGCAATAAGAGCATCGCCTTCAAGCTCATCGCCCTGGTCTCGGGCACCTGCGTCGTTGTCTTCTTCCTGATCTTCGGATTCTTCTATCGCTTCACGCGGCGCATGGCCTGGCAGGACACCGAGCAGTACGCCCGCCAGCTCGCCGAGGGGACCACCCACCGGATGCAAGCCATGGTGGCGCCCATGCAGGAGATACCGGAGGAACTCGCCATATTCCTGGAGAGTTCTCCCTGCGGCCAGGGCACCTTGCTGCGCCTGCTCCAGAGGCTGGAGGCGGACAACGCCGGCATCTTCGCGGTCTGGGTGGCTTTCGAGCCGCGCGGCTTCGCCCCGAGCCGGCGGTTCTACATGCCCTACTGCTACCGCGAGGGCGGTCAAGTGAAGTTCAAATGGCTGGGCGGACCGAACTATCGTTATTTCAATCTCGATTTTTACCAGCTGGCCCGGGAACTGGGGCGCCCGGTATGGACGGAACCTTACGTGGACGAGGGCGGCGGCGAGGCCCTCATGGCGAGTTATTGCGTGCCTTTCTACAAGACCGTCGGCGGGAGCCGCCGCATCGCCGGAGTCGCCGGCATCGATATCTCTTTGGATTGGCTCGCGCGCGTCGTGAATTCCATCAAGATACTGAAGACCGGCGGCGGGTTCCTTATCTCCAAGAACGGGACTTACATCACCCATCCTGTCGAAAAGCTCATCATGAACGAGACCATCTTCAGCATGGCGGAGAGCCGCCATGACTTGGTCTTGAAGGACATCGGCAGGAGGATGATCCGGGGCGAAACCGGGTTCCTGCCTTACCGCCGCATCCAGGACGGCGCGCCCAGCCACCTCTACTTCGCGCCCCTGAGCAACGCGGGCTGGTCTCTGGGCGTGCTCTTCCCGGACCGGGAACTCATGGCGAACATGCGCAAGCTGGCCGGGACCATCGTCGGGCTCGGGTCCTTGGCCCTGCTGGCGCTCATCCTCATCC
>Ga0209697_10004721_pt1 | contig 17477 bp, 7 predicted proteins | sample AliMusrvi5mmetaG_FD_184115 | JGI IMG/M metagenome (GOLD analysis project Ga0209697, IMG submission 184115) | Freshwater lake bacterial and archeal communities from Alinen Mustajarvi, Finland, to study Microbial Dark Matter (Phase II) - Alinen... | ecosystem: Environmental > Aquatic > Freshwater...
TTGCAGTCCGTATTCGGGCGAGATGTTACGGCGGCTTGGGGAATACATCAAGAGTATCGATGAGAAATGAAACACAAAGGAGATAGACAGATGAACCAACAGAAACAAAGGCCGAGCGCGATGCCCGCATGAAGTGGTTTCGCGAGGCTCACTTCGGGATGTTGATTTGCTGGGGCCTTTTCTCAAAACAGCCGTTCCGCACGGAGAACTGATGATTTCATAACAAACAAGGAAAATATTAGACTATGACTAAAACAGGAACTGGAATGCTTATGACGTGTGCGGCGCTGGCTGCAGGCGTTTCGATTGGACGGGCCGAGTCCCAAAACCAGCAGCAGGTTGATCCGCTGGACAGTTACAACGTCGTGTGGACTACGCCCAGCGAGAACGCGCACGGATCCATGCCCTTGGGCAATGGCGATGTGGGCATCAACGCATGGGTGGAGCCATCCGGCGACCTGGTATTCTACGTCAGCAAGACCGACGCGTGGGATGAGAACGCCGGCCTGTGCAAGATCGGCCGGGTAAGGGTGAAGTTCGATCCGCCGCTGGCACCCAAGGACGGTTTCCGCCAGGAGTTGAAACTCCGCGACGGAGTGATTGAGATCAGCGGGAAGTTGTCAGCGCCTAGGAATCAAGCGCCGGGAAGCGATACCCGGACACCAGCCACTGATCACCGATCACTGAATACTGATAACTTCTTCCTCCGCCTGTGGGTGGACACCGATCAACCGGTGGTGCGGGTTGAGGCGGAATCAGCCGTGCCGGTGAGTTGCCGCGCGGAAGTGGAATTGTGGCGTCTGCGCGAGCGACCGTTGGATCCGGTGGCGGAATACGGATACGGCGACGGCAAGAACCCGTTGGCTCAATCATACAAACTGACGGTGTTGCCGGATGTGGTGGCAACTTCCGCCCAACCGCAGGTGGTCTGGTATCACCGCAACACACGATCCCTTTACCCCGTGTGCCTGGAAGTCCAACATCTCGAGACGCTCAAAGGCAAGTTCACGGATCCGCTGTTGAATCATACCTTCGGTGCCAGCATGCGCGGCGTTGACATGGTTGCCGATGGCACCAAAACCTTGAAATCCAGTAAAGCCGCCAAACACCACCAACTTTCCGTGTGTGTGTTGGCGGAGCGTGCCGAGACGCCGGACGCCTGGCTGAAAGACCTCGGGCGGGTCGAAAAGGCGGCGTTGCAGGTGAGTGATGAACAGTCCCGCCTAACGAACTCGAAGTGGTGGCAAGCGTTTTGGAATCGAAGCTGGGTGTTTGCCGATGAGGATGCCGGCGCCGCGATCCCGGCCAATGCGCATCCCGTCACCCTGGGCGCGGATTCCAAGGGCGAGTCCCGTTTCCGCGGCGAGATCGCGGCGGCAGCCATGCATGACCGGGCGCTGAGTCCGGCCGAACTGTTAGGCCGCAAGCCGCCGGCGCAGCCTGATAGAATTCCCCGGGATGTGGTGCCGGCCAACCGGACATGGCCGAATGGCCTCACCATGGAAGCGTGGGTCAAGCCTGCACCGGGAGAAAGCGGGCGGATTTTCGACAAATGCACGCCGGGGCACGCTGACGGATTCCTCTTGGATACCAACGGGTCGTCGCTGCGCTTGATTCTCGGCCCGGAGCAATTGTTGGCCAACAATTGTCTGAAACCCGGCCAGTGGCAGCACCTCGCGGTGACGCTCGACCGGCCCAAATCCGGCGGGTGGATCATCTATGTGGATGGCAAAGTCGTCGCCAAGCGCGATACCGGAACGGCACCGGCCTCTGAAGTGACGAACGGTTATGTGTTGCAACGCTTTATGAATGCCTGTTCCGGTCGCGGCGCTTCGCCTATCAAATTCAACGGCTCGATCTTCACGGTGGAAAAATCCCCCGGCGCGCCACCCGAAACAGCCGACGGTGATCCGGATTGGCGGTGTTGGAGTGGCAGTTACTGGTTCCAGAACACGCGTCTGTCCTATTGGCCGATGCTGGCCAGCGGCGATTTCGAGATGATGGAGCCATGGTTCCGCATGTACCTCAAGGCGCTGCCCTTGAGCAAAGCCCGCATGCAGGCCTATTACAAATTCGAAAACGCCGCATCCTTTCAGGAGACCATGAATTTCTGGGGCATGCCTAACAACAGGGACTGGGGCTGGGGAAACGCCGGACCCGAGCCGGGCAATGCGTGCATTGGTCACTATTTTTGCGGTGGCATGGAACTGACGGCCTTCATGCTCGACCGCTATGACTTCACGCAAGACGACAATTTCGCCCGCAACACGCTCGTGCCGCTGGCCGATCCAATCATCGCCTTCTTCGACCAATACTGGCAGAAACGCGACTCTAACGGAAAAATCATCGTGTATCCGGCCCAGGCGCTGGAGGCCACAATGACGGCCAATCCGATGCCGGATATCGCCGGGTTGCGCTTCATTCTGCCACGACTCTTAGCCCTGCCACAAAACATCACCACCGAAGCGCAGCGGACACGCTGGACGAGGATTTTGAGGGAAATGCCCCCGCTGCCTGTCGCCGAGGTGGCTGGAGTAAAACTCCTGCTCGCTTCAGCCAAAGGGTCGGTCAAGGCATCCGAGAATCCGGAACTTTACGCCGTGTTTCCCTACCGGCTCTTCGGTGTGGGCAAGCCTGACCTCGACATGGCCCGCGCAACATACGACAAGCGATTCTCCCGAATCAACTACGGCTGGTGCCAGGACAGCATCCAGGCTGCCTGCCTCGGTCTCGGCGATGAGGCCGGCCGACAGGTCGCCCTCCGCGCCAGGATCAACCGGGCCTATCGCTTCCCGGCGATGTGGTCGGGCTTTGATTGGATCCCCGACCAGGACCATGGCGCCAATATCCTGACGACCTTGCAATGCATGCTACTCCAATCCGATGGCCAGAAGATATATGTCCTGCCGGCCTGGCCCAGGAAATGGAACGTCTCGTTCAAGCTTCACGCGCCGTATAACACGACCGTCGTGGGTGTTTACAAGGCCGGCAAATTGGAGCAATTGACGGTCACACCGGCATCGCGGGCGAAGGACGTGGTCATGATGAACGAAACAAAGTAGACAGATGCCATAACAATGAACAACGGAAAATATGAAGACAAACAATACGCACGGGTTATCGGTCAATAGGGTATTCAAGGCGGCGCTGCTGGGCCTGGGCTTGCCGGCCATGCTCAGTTCCGCTGCCGACCCCGCGACAACCCTGCCCGGCAAGCCTGCGATTCCTTTCCCGGCAGCATTGCAGGAGGCTGGAGTTCATTTGTCAAGAATGGCGGATGGGCAAACGGAGAGCCTCATCATCGGCAATGGCGATCTTTACGGAATTGTCTGGGAGAAGGAGGGCAGCCTTTTCCTCCGCATCACCAAGAACGATATCTGGGATGCCCGGGTGGACACTTCCAAGGATGGCCCTCTGCCCAAGGTGAATATCCGCACCCGGGCGGTAACGGGTACGAGGGGCGCTCCTCCAAGCTATGGACATGCGTTTCCCCAGCCACTGTGCGCGGCGGCGCTCCGCATCGGCGCGGCTACCGGGACCCAAGGCACATTGGATCTAGAGCGTGCCGTTGCCACGATCACTCCGGCCAAGGGTGACAAAACCGAGGTTCGGGTGTTGGCCGATAGAAATGTTCTCCTCATTTCCTCCAAGGAGGCGGTGGGTATCGAGCCCGTCCGTGGCGGCCTAACAGGCAAGACCGCCGGCGTGGAGTGGCTGCACGTGACCCTGCCGGGCGACATCGATTACAAGGGCATGGAATACTGTGTCGCAGTTGCCGGGACGGCCGCCACCAAGGTGGCCGCGCTGGTCACCTCTTTCGATCTAACCACTGGCGACGTGCGCGGTGCCGCCATCGCGCTGGCGAAGAAAACCGTGGCTGAAGTGGAACGTTCACCGGACCAACTGATCGCCGGCCATGAGCAGGTCTGGCGCGATTTCTGGGCACGCAGCGGCGTGGAGTTGGCTGACCGCGACCTGCAGCACTGGTGGTACCGGATGATGTATTTCGCCAGGACCGTCTCCCGGCCTGGCGGCAGGTTCCCTGTCGGGTTGATGCCCCCGCTGGCAACCGACGAAACTCCTTGGCATGCGGATTTTCATTTCAATTACAATTCCTGGCAGCCGTTCTGGTCGGTGATTTCCGCCAATCATGCGGAACTCGCCGACCCCTGGATCGCTTATGTGGACCGATTGTTGCCGCGGGCACAATGGCAGGCCAGAGAGGTCTTTGATTGCGATGGGGTGTATTACTCGATCAGCCAATTTCTGCATGAACCCGATCCCGCTGTCTGCAAGAGTGTGAACAAGCGCTCGCTCGTCATGAGCCCGTGGGGAATGACCATCGGCATGGTCGGGATGACCGCACAGAATCTGTGGCACAAGCATCTGTGCGATCCGGATCGCGCCTATCTGGAAGCGAAAATCTATCCGACACTTCGCGAAGCGGCGCGGTTCTATCTTTCGTTCATGAAACAGTGCAGCAAGGACGCGGCCGGGAGGATCCTGCTCGGGCCGTCGTACAGTCCGGAACATGGCGACCTTGGCATCAACAATTGTCCTTTCGACATTGCCTATGTGCATTATACCTTTGACGCTTTCGACAAGGCGTCAAAGGAATTGGGAAAAGACAGGGATCTGGCCGCCGAGTGCCTCGCCATGAAAGCCCTGCTCGCGGATTATCCGGTGGCGCAGGATGCCGGCGGCAAACCGGTGGTTGTGGATTGGACCGGCTGCAATCACAAACAGGTAGGCGTGCATAACCTAACCGTGCCGGCATCACCGGTATTCCCGGCGGAACAGGTGACCTGGTTCTCTCCGGAACCGGTCAAGGAACTGTTTCGCCGCACCATCAAGGACACCACACACAATGGCAACAACTCCCATGTCATGTTCAATATCGCCAAGGCCCGGCTGTCGATGCCCGAGGCGTTCGCCGACACCAAGGCATGGTTCAAGACCCGGGAACATCCCAACGGCATGTTCGGCTGGCAGGGGCATGCGCACGGCACGTTCATGCCGGAAAGTATTGGCGTGGCAGCCATCGTCACCGAATTCCTGATGCAGAGCGTCGGGGACACCATCCGGGTCTTCCCCTGCTGGCCGAAAGAGCAGGATGCGAAATTCACCAACCTGCGCGCGCAGGGCGGATTCCTGGTTTCCGCAGAACAGAAGAGCGGCAAGGTGACGAGACTCGAAATCACCTCGACCGTGGGCGGCCCCTTGCGGCTGTTGAACCCGTGGGCGGGTAAGATCGTCGAGTGCGCGACGCAGCCAGGACAAAGGCTGGCGTTCACCGGGACGGAAGGATCGTGACACATGACACTTTGCTAGAACAACCCGCAATTCACCCAAGGAAAATAATCCAATGAAACACACCCTGCTTGCCGGCCTTGCCGCGCTGACCACTGTAACAACCATCTTGGGCGCTGAACCCAAGCCAGGCACCACCCGGGCCACGCACCAGCTGGATCTTGGGCGCGAGTTCATCACCAATGCGAAGTTCGGCATCTTCGTCCACTATACCGTGGAGTATGCCGATGTTCTGGGGAAGCCCGAACCGGCGGTCTGGGACCTGGATGCCAAGGCCGACGCCTTCGACGTCAAGGCATTCGCCGACGCGGTCGAGGGCATGGGTGCGCAATATGTTACTCTAACATCATTCCACGCGGCGATGTATCTGCTCGCACCGAGCAAGGTCATGGTCGATGCCGGCTTGTCCAAGCATCAGGCGAAGCGCGATTTGCTAGGCGAAGTGGCCGACGAACTGAACAAGCGCGGAATCGCGCTGTGCCTCTATGTCCATCCCACCGACCAACACGACCTGTCGAGGGAAGAGCGGGCACTGTTCGGCTGGGGCCCGGAGGTAAACGGCCTGCCCGGTGAGAAGCTCGGCCAGTGGCCGAATCCGACATGGGATGCTTTCCTGTTAGGTCTGTTCAAGGAAATCAGCCTGCGATATGGAAAGCGGGTCGCCGGCTACTGGATCGACCAGCATTCTGGCAAGGTGTTTCCTGATGCCGGGCGGCTAGCCGTGGCCTTGCGGGCTGGCAACCCGGAGGCGGTGATCTGGCAGAACGGAGGCGCCTACGTCCCGGCCGGGCTTTCGTTAGAGAGCGCGTGGCGGGCCAGCGAGGGCGGCGATCCCAGTCATGGCGAAAAGGACCAGTGCTGCATCCTGCCGACCGACAACGCCTGGTTCCTGGGCAAGAAAGTGCAGATCCCGGCACCGGAGGTTTTCCGCGGCGTGGTCCGCTGCGCCGGCACCCCCGGCCAGAAAGGCGGCGTCCACGTGGCCCTTACGCCCTACGCGGACGCGTATGCTCCCCCGGTGAAGCAGATGATGGATGATTTCGGAAAACTTTGGCGCGAGCGCAAAGTGTCGCTGCTCAATACCCGGCCCAGCAAGATCCTCCAGATCGAACAGAAGAGCAATCCATGGGAAATCGTGGCCACCGATTCCACTGATGGCTCAACCGTGTATGTGCATGTGATGATTCCCCCCGCTGGACAGACGCTCCACCTGCCCCCGTTGAATGATAGTAGGAAAATTACCTCCGCCTCAATTCTGTTAGGTAACAAGGAAGTGAAATTCAAACAGTCGGAAGAAGCACTTGAGTTGTCGCTGCCTGGAGATTTGAAATGGGATCCGGTGGACACGGTGATCGTGTTGAAGGTCGGGCCGGCATTCGAGCCGGGTGTTGTTCTCAGCGAGAATGCGAAGCTGGAGATCAGCTCAACATGTGGACATGATATTGAGGCAAACCATGCGCGGCTTTTTTCGGGCGACAAAATTCCCTTTGCGTTCCATACCGACAACGAAAAGAACCCGTGGGCGAAGATCGATCTCGGAGCTGTTAGAACCGTGCGTACCGTCGAGATCGAGAACCGCGATGGAGAGCAAGAGCGGACCAAAGGTCTCATCATGTCCATCTCCGAGGACGGACAGAAGTGGGAGGAGGTCTGGCAGGCGAAGAACTGGGTCACGACGTGGATTGCGCGGGTGACACAGGCGTCTGGCGGCACCGTGACATCGGGGCGCAAGGCGAGGTTCATCAAGCTGGAAACGAGAGGCGAATCCCCCAGGCCGCTGGTGCTTAGGCGTGTGACGGTTTTCGGAGTTAAGTGAAATCAGAAGAAAGGGCAATGCCAATGAAACACCTCTTCCACCACGTTGCGGCCTGCCTGCTGGTTGCCAGCGCGTCGCTGTCAAGCATTGCGTCGGCGCAGGCTGCCGCCGTGACAAACCTGCGCTGCGAATACCGGGAGAACCCGCTAGGGATCGATGTGGTTAAGCCGCGGTTGAGCTGGAAGATAGAGGTCAGAGATCAGAGGTCAGAGGTCAGAGATCAGAACGCGGAGAGAGCGCTAGCGAACTCGGAAAAACCCGGCGAAGCCCTAACTGGCATGGCCAAAGGCAACACAGAGGTCAGAGGTCAGCGCCAGAGCGCCTATCAGATACTGGTCGCAAGTTCGGAAGCGTTGTTGAAGAACGACAAGGGCGACCTGTGGGACAGCGGGAAGGTGGTATCGGAGCAGAGTGTTTTGGTTGAGTATATTGGGAAACCACTGGAGTCGTGGAAGCAATGTCATTGGAAGGTGCGGGTATGGACTCTGACCTCTGACTTGCCTTCGGCCATGCCAGTTAGGGCTTCGCCGGGTTTTTCCGAGCTCGCTAGCGCTCTCCCCGCGTTCCGACCTCAGACCTCTTCATCTTGGAGCCAGCCTGCGGCATGGACGATGGGGCTGCTCAAGCCCGAGGACTGGCAGGCGAAATGGATTGGCGCCGCGGCAAACACACACGAGTCCCTTCTGTTGCGCCGCGATTTTCCGGTCAAAAGCGGATTGCGCCGTGCGGTCGTGGCGGTCAGCGGACTCGGGCACTATGAGCTGACGCTCAACGGCAAAAAGGTATCGGAAGATGTTCTGACGCCGGGCTGGACCAAGTACAACAAGACTTGTCTCTACGACATGTACGATGTTACGCAATCCCTGCGGCCGGGCAACAACGCCATGGGGTTGTTCCTGGGGAACGGCATGTATAACGTCAAAGGCGGGCGGTATGCCAAGTTCACCGGATCGTTCGGCCCGCAGAAAGCCATCGCGCAACTCCGTCTGGAGTTCGAGGATGGCACCAGCGAGACGTTGGTGACCGATGATCAGTGGCGCGTCCACTCCGGTCCGGTCACGTTCACCTGCGTGTATGGCGGCGAAGATTATGACGCGAGATTGTGCCAGCCCGGATGGGATCAAGCGGGATTCTCCGACGCCAAGTGGGAGCCGGCGGTGGTCACGCAAGGGCCGGGCGGGGCAATGAAAGGACTGTCCTGCGCCGCGCCGCCGGTCCGCTGTTTCGACACGTTCAAGCCGGTCAAGACCACGGTCCTCAGGCCGGGGGTCACGGTATACGACTTTGGCCAGAACGCGGCGCAAATGCCGCGCATCACGGTCAGCGGGCCGCGGGAAGCCTCCGTCAAGCTGTCGCCTGCCGAGATTGTTGGACAAAACAACGAGATCGGTCAGGCCAGCGTCGGTGGCAACATTTCCTGCAGCTACTGGCTGGACGGCAGCGGACGCGAAACCTGGTCGCCGCGTTTCTTCTACTGCGGATACCGCTATCTGCAGGTTGAATGTGTCGCGGCGCCTCAAGGCGGCGCGCTGCCTGTGGTCGAAGCACTGGAGAGCCGGGTGGTGCACACCTCGTCAACGCCCATCGGCGGGTTTTCCACGTCGAACGAGTTGATCAACCGTATCTATCAAATGATCCGCTGGGCGCAGCGCAGCAACATGGTCAGCGTCATGACCGACTGTCCGCACCGCGAGAAACTCGGCTGGCTCGAGCAGACGCATCTCAACGGACCGGCGCTGCGATATAACTATGACCTGAACGCCTTTTTCAGCAAGCTCATGAACGACATGGCGGACAGCCAGCTCGACAACGGCATGGTGCCTGACATCGCGCCTGAATTCACGGTCTTTGGCGGCGGCTTCCGCGACTCGCCGGAATGGGGCAGCGCCTTTCCGCAGGTGGCTTGGCATCAGTATCAGTTCGCCGGGGATATCGAGTTGCTCCGCCGCTACTACGACGGCATGGCGCGATATGTGGCGTATTTGGAAAAAAAGGCCGGCGGCGGCCATATTCTTTCAGACGGCCTCGGCGACTGGCGCCAGCTCGAAAACACACCCAATGCCGTGTCGGCCACGACGATCTTCTACGACGATGCCCGGATTCTCGCCAAAATGGCCGGATTGTTAGGCAAGGCTGAGGATGCAGCCCGTTACGGCAAACTTGCCGCGGAGATCCGCGACGCGTTCAACAAGCAATTCTTCAATGCCGCCGCAAAGCAATACGCCACCGGCACCCAGACGGCCAACGCCATCCCGCTGGATATGGGCATGGTGCCGGAAGAAAACCGGGCGGAGGTGTTAGGGAGTCTCGTCAAGCGCCTGCAGGCCGACGGCCTCAAGGCGGGGGAGATCGGGTTTCCGTATCTGCTCCGCGCCCTGGCTAATGGCGGACGCTCCGATGTGATCTTCGCGATGATCAACCAGACGGACAAACCGGGGTACGGTTTCCAGTTGAATTACGGGGCCACCAGCCTGCCCGAGGACTGGGACTATCAACCCGGCAGTTCACAGAACCATTTCATGCTCGGCCACATCAATGAATGGTTCTATCACGATCTGGCGGGAATCCAGTGCGATCCGGCGGCGGTTGGGTTCAAGAAGATTATTATCAAACCCGTGCCTGTCGGTGATTTGACATGGGTGAAGGCGCACTACGACTCGCTCTACGGACGGATCGCAAGCAACTGGCAACGTGATGGCGACAAACTGACGATGGACGTCACGATCCCCGTGAACACCACGGCAACCATCTGTGTTCCAACGAAAGATGCCGCCGGAGTGACCGAGTCCGGAAATCCCGCAGCGAAAGCCAAAGGCGTGAAGTTCCTGCGCATGAATATCGGCGCCGCAGTATATGAGGTGGGATCGGGCTGTTATCGGTTTTGCAGCGGGAAATAGTTGGAAAATGGAAGAGCGAACGAAAGGAAGTTGATCAATGAATATACCGCTTTGGAATCGCGCATTCGCTTGCATTCGGATGGTCCTTATGGCTTGCTGGTCGCTCTTGGGCATTACTTACGCGTCCGAACCGCCATCAGGCCTGGCTTTGTGGTATGACAAGCCGGCGAGTCAATGGCTCGAGGCGCTGCCGGTCGGCAATGGACGGCTTGGCTGCATGGTGTTTGGTGGCGTCGAATCCGAGCGGCTGCAGTTGAATGAAGTCAGCGTCTGGTCGGGCTCGCCTCAGGATAGCGATAATCCCGACGCCTTGGCTGCACTGCTTGAAATTCGTCAGCTTCTCTTTGACGGCAAATACAACCAGGCCAAAGAAGTGTCCGCAAAGAAACTCATCTGCAAAGGGGTCGGAACGAGAGGCGCTGGCTCCGCGAATGATCCCTTCGGCTGTTTCCAGACGCTGGGTGACTTGACGCTGAAGTTCGACGCACAAGGCGGCGCGAGCAACTACCGCCGCACGCTGGATCTCGAGACGGCGGTCGCCACGGTGAGCTATCGCGTGGGCGACGCCACGTTCACCCGAGAGGTCTTTTCCAGCGCGCCGGATCAGGTGCTGGTTGTGCGCCTGACCTGCGACAAGCCTGGCAAGCTCGGCTTTGCGGCCAACCTGACACGGCCGGAGCGCTTCGCCACAACGGCCGACGGCAGCGACGGGTTGGTCATGCGCGGGCAGTTGAATGACGGCTTGAATGGCACGAACGGGATGAGATACATCGCCCGGGTCAAGGCTGTCGCCGAGGGCGGCACGGTGAAGACCGACGGAAATAATCTGCGCGTGGCAGGAGCGAATTCCGTCACGCTGTTTTTGACCGCAGGCACGGACTATAAGCTCAATCCGCCGTATCGCGGCAATCCCCATGAAAAGGTGAGTGCCGACCAGCTTGCGGCAGCCGCGGCCAAGCCTTACGATGAGTTGCGCAAGGCGCATGTGGCCGATTACCAGAAGCTCTTTCGCCGGGCATCGCTCGACCTGGGCGGCCATGAGGCCCGCAAGCTGCCCACCGATCAGCGGCTGGCCCGCATGGCCAAAGACAAGACGCCTGATCCGGACATGGAAGCGTTGTTATTCCAATACGGACGTTATCTGGCGATTTCAAGCTCCCGCCCCGGCAACCTGCTCTCCAGTCTGCAGGGGATCTGGACCGAAGCAATCCAGACCCCGTGGTGCGGCCAGTACACGGTGGATCTCAACGTGCAGATGAACTGCTGGCCGCTTGAAATTGCCAATCTATCGGAATGTTTTCTTCCGACATTCGACCTGATTGATTCGTGGCGCGTGCCGGGTGCCAAGACGGCCAAGGTGCATTATAACGCCAAAGGCTGGATCGTGCATACGGTCGCCAATGTGTGGGGCTTCACCTCCGCGCCCGAGCATCCCGCCTTCGGGATGTATATGGGGGTAGGCGCCTGGCTCTGCCAGCCGGTGTGGGAGCACTACGCATTCACCGGCGACCGCGAGTATCTTAGACGCGCCTACCCGGTGATGAAAGAGTCAGCGGAATTCTATCTCGATTGGCTGGTGAAGCATCCGAAGACCGGCAAGCTGGTCTCCGGCCCGTCCACCTCCCCGGAGAACGAATACATTGCCGCTGATGGCCAGCGCGGCTGGCTCTGCATGGGGCCGTCGATGGACCAGCAGCAAATCTGGAATTTGTTCGGCAACGTGATTGAGGCCGCCAAGGAGTTGGGTATAGACGACGCGTTTGTAGCCCGTGTCCGCGATGCAAGGGAGCAGTTGGCAGTCCCGCAGATCGGATCTGACGGCAGGCTTATGGAGTGGCCGGTGGAGTTCAAGGACTCCGAAAACGGCGGCCACCGGCATCTATCACACCTGTTTGGATTGTATCCCGGATCGCAGATCACTCCTCGCGGTACGCCGGAGCTGGCCGCCGCGGCCCGGAAATCCCTGGAAGTCCGCCTGGCAAACGGCTCAAGTGGTTGTGGGTGGAGTTGTGCCTGGACCATCAACCTGTTCGCCCGGCTCTTGGATGGCGAGAAGGCGCATGAGCATATCTTACAGTTAATGAATAGACAGATCGCGCCGAACTTGTTCGACATGATATCCGGAGGTGGTCCTTTCCAGATTGATGGAAATTTCGGCTATACGGCGGGTGTTTGCGAAATGCTGTTACAGAGCCACAACGGCGAAATCGCGCTGCTGCCCGCGCTGCCTAAGGCATGGCCAAACGGATCAATCAAAGGGCTGCGTACCCGCGGCGGTTGCGAAGTGGATATGACGTGGGCGGATGGAAAGGTTGTAACGGTGACCCTCAAGTCCGGCTTGGGCAAGCGATGCCGGATCAGCTCGGCTTCTCCGGTGAAGATGGCAGACGGTGGCCTCAAGCCTTCGGTCAAGTCGATTGACGCGAATGTCATCGAGTTCGATACGAAGGCGGGGAAAATCTACACGCTGGTGGCTGTGCCCGGCAGCAAGGAGAACCACCAAGTACCGCAAGTTCCGGAAAAGGCACCAAGAAGGTAGAACTGAATAAAGGCAAGCAAGCTTATGATTACACGAGTGACAGGATTGATGGCGGTGGTTATGTGCGCACTGATTGGCTTTCAGGCGCATGGTGCCGAGCATGCCCAACAGTGGAGTGTGTTTGAAACCTCGTATGAAAGCGAAAAGGCGTACTCGAATGCGTTCATGGATGTGGAGGTCAATGTCGTTTTCAGCCAGGGGGGGAAGCAATGGTTGGTCCCGGCCTTCTGGGCTGGCGGCAGCAAGTGGACGGTGCGTTTCTCGCCGCCAACCCAAGGTAAGTATGAATATCGCGTTGAGTGTTCGGACAAGTCCAACACCGGGTTGAATGGAAAGGATCGAACCCTTCAAGTTGCCGCATACAACGGGGATAATCCCTTGCTGAAGCATGGGTTTCTCAAAATCAGCGCGGACAAGCGGCACTTCGAGCACGCTGACGGCACGCCGTTCTTCTGGCTGGGCGATACCTGGTGGAAGTGTTTGTGCAAGCGGCTGACTTGGGAAGGCTTCCAGGAACTCACGGCCGACCGCAAGGCGAAAGGCTTCAGCCTTGTGCAGATTGTGTGCGGGCCGTATCCCGATGAAGGCCTGTTCGAGGCGCGCTGGGAGAACGAGGGTGGCAAACCGTATGAAACGCAGGATTTCAGCGTGGTCAATCCGCAGTACTTTGAGTATTCGGACCGGCGCTTCAAGCATCTGGTCGACAACGGGCTTGTCCCGGCAATCGTCGGCGGCTGGGGGCGTGGCGATTGCGACGGGATGAAGGCCGGAGTCGCGGGCCTCAAGCGGCACTGGCGGAATCTGATTGCGCGGTACGGCGCCTATCCCACGATCTGGATCATTGGAGGCGAATCGAGCGGCCCGCAGTGGACCGAGGTGGCGAAGTATGTGCAGACAATCGACCCCTATCACCATCCGGCGACGATGCACCCCGGCGATTCAGCCCGAAACTCCGTGACCGACGAGACCGTCATTGATTTCGACATGCTTCAGACGGGCCACGGCGATTGGGATCTGGCTCGCGGGGCCATTCCGAAACTGAAGGCGGCCTGGGCACGGACGCCGCCCATGCCCGCGATGATCGGGGAGTATTGTTACGAAGGCCACATGCAGACCGCATTCCAGGATGTGCAGCGCTATGTGTTCTGGGCTGGCACGCTGAGCGGCGCGGCGGGCCTCACCTATGGCGCGGCCGGCATCTGGCACGCCGGCGTCGAGGGCGATCCGGGCACCGCGAATGTCTACGACCTGACGACGTGGAAGGAAGGCATGAACTACCCCGGTTCAACCCAGCTTGGAATCGGCAAGAAGCTGCTAGAACAATATCCGTGGTGGCGCTTCGAGCCGCACCCGGAGTGGGCACCGGGCTGTTTTGCCGGAGGTATCCCCGGCGGGATGCGCGTCATCTACCTGCCACGACGCAACATTTACAATTGGAGCGGTTTCACCGTGAACAACCTCGTGCCAGGAATGCCGTATTCCGCATTCTATTTCGACCCAGCCACCGGGCGGCGTTTTGACCAGGGCGTCGTAACCACCGCTTCCGGTTCATGGAATACGCCCAATGTGCCTTCACCCCAGGACTGGGTTCTGGTCATGCAGGCACCGGACCTCGGTGCGCCGATGATCCTACCGGGCGCTGCGGCAGGTCAGGCCTACTCCGGTCGCTTGCTGCCAGAGGGTGCCACCTTTGCCAAGCGGGAAGGGGGCGGTTGGCTTGCGATCCATCCGGACGGCAGCGTCTCGGGCACGCCAGGAGACAACGATGCCGGTGTCAATGCGTGGGTCGTTGCGGTGACGAAGGCCGGCAATCCACCTGCATTCATCCAGCTCCAGATCCCAGTGGCCGGTGCGCCCGGGGTCCTTTTCGCCGGGAATTTCAACGGCTACAGCGGAACCCAGAACGAGACGCAATGTCAGAGCGGGCTGAAAGTCGCCTACAATGGCAACGTGGCCGGCTGGACCCCTGCGGGCGCCGGCGCCATCCACGCGGTTGACCGCGCCAATCCCGCCGGGCAGTCAAACCCGCCGGACTGGGCCGTCATGATCTGGCAGGACAACGTCATCACGTCGCGCGCCTTTGAGGCGAATGTCGCCGGGCATGCCTACCGCGTGAACTTGGAGGCCGGTGCAGCGGTCTATGCGGATGCGAGCCAGGCCACAAAGGCCGGTGACGCCCTGCTCATTGAGGTGCTGCGCACTGACAACAGTGTCCTGGCTAGCCACACCCACGCGCCGGGCACCTGGACTGGCAAGATGGCATTCACTGCCGCGAGCTTCCAATACACCGGCGACGGCTCGGGCAACGTGCGCCTCCGCATCGGGCCGGCCGGCCCCAAGGCCAGCGGACGCTTCCAAGGCGCGTTCGACAATGTGATTGTGAGAGAACTGAAATGAAAGGACATGAAATGATAACAAGCAAAGTGAAAGCATGGATTTTGGGAGTGTGGATCTTGATGCCGACGGTTGTGTCGGGCGCGGAAGTTGCGCAGTGGAATGTGTTTGAAACATCCTTCGAGAGCGCGAAAACATATACGAACGCTTTTGTAGAAATCGAGGTTGATGTTGTCTTCAAGAAGGGCGAAAAGCAGTGGAAAGTGCCGGCCTTCTGGTGCGGCGGCGGCAAATGGACCGTTCGCTTCGCACCCCCGGTGCAGGGAGAGTTCACGTGCCGCGTCGAATGCTCGGACAAAGCCAATCCCGACCTCAACGGGCACGAGCAGGCATTTCGCGTCGGGGCCTACACGGGCGGCAACCCGCTGCTCAAACACGGCTTCCTGCGGGTGAGTGATGACAAGCGGCACTTCGCGCACGCCGACGGCACGCCCTTTTTGTGGCTGGGTGATACGTGGTGGAAAGGTCTTTGTGACCGGATCACCTGGGACGGCTTTCAGCAGCTCACGGCGGACCGCAAAGCCAAGGGGTTCAATGTGGTTCAGATCATCGGTGGCGGTCCCTTTCCGGACGAGCCGTTGTTTGATGAACGCTGGAAGAACGAAGGCGGGATGCCCTACGAAAAAGACTTTGAGCACCTCAACCCGGCGTATTTCTCCTCCGCCGACCGCCGGATCAGGCATCTGGTGGAAAACGGAATGGTTCCCGCCATGGTCGGCGGTTGGGGCTGGAACACGGCATGCATCTCTAACGAAGTGATCGGCGGCCGGGAGAAATGGTTTAACCGCCACTGGCGCTATCTGATCGCGCGCTACGGGGCGTACCCCGTCGTCTGGATCGTTGCGGGCGAGATGCGGCATTCCTACCTGAATGATCTGGCGAAGTATGTCCGGACCATTGATCCCTACCAGCACCTGACCGCGATGCATCCTCCCGGCGTGCCGGAGATGCAGTCGGGCCGGAAGGTTGTGGTTGATGAGGCGCTGGTGGATTTTGATTTCTTGCAGACGGCGCACAACGAGTGGGCCTCCGCTCCGATCACCGTGTCGCAAGTCACCATGTCCTACTCCAAGACGCCGCCCATGCCGGTGGTCAACGGAGAAGTGACCTATGAATGGCACAAGAACCAGAGCCGGCATGATCTTCAGCGTTTCATGTTCTGGACCGACATGCTCAACGGGTCAGCCGGACACACCTACGGCGCGGGCGGGATCTGGCAGATGAACACCGAGACGGTGCATGGCAGCACGGCATACGAGACGATCCCCTGGCATGTGGCCATGCATTACCCCGGCTCGGCCCAGCTTGGCCTGGGCAAGAAGTTGCTGGAGGAATATCCGTGGTGGCGCTTTGAGCCGCACCCGGAGTGGGTCGAACCTCACAGCACGACCCTCCTCGAACCGCATGCCGCATGGTATGACAATCACCAGAAGTGGGCGGAGCTGAAAGGCCGTTGGGATTTGCCCTATGCCGCTGGCATCCCCGGAGAGGTGCGTTTCGTTTACATTCCCGGCAACAACGACTACCAGTTGAAGGCGCCTGCTGTGCTGCACCTGGAGCCGGGCGTCAACTATCGCGCCTTCTTGTTCGATCCGACCTGGGGCAAACGGATTGACCTTGGGCCGGTTGTCAAGTCCGGGCCGGCCAATGAGTATCGTCCCCCGCAACTGCCTTCGCCCCAGGACTGGGTTCTGGTGTTGGAGCGGGTGAAACCATGAGATTTGTCGTAAGACACAACCAACGAAGCATCCAATTGGGAAACCACATGCACAACATGGTATTGGCATATCTTTTGACTGCGTCCATTCCGCTCTTTGCCGCCGAAACGGTTTGGAGTCCGGTCAAGGACGCGACGCTCAACGGCAAACCGCTTGAAGACCTGACCATCAACGGCAGACCTTATGAAGTGTTCCAGCACGGGGTGAAGCCGGAATGGGGATATCAGGCGCCGCAGCAGGACAACTTCATTTTGATTCATCCCAAAAAGGAGCGCAAGAACGCGCCTCTCTATGTTGTGCTGCATTCGGCAGGGCATGATGTCCTCAAGGCGGTCACCTGCACCCGCGACATCGGCAACCACGATATCTACCGCTCGCCGGATGATTTCTATGCGCTCTATCTCGACTGCCGCCGCAACCAGGGCGACTGGTGGTGGGGCGGCATGCATTTGAATGACGCAGGTTTGACCGCAAGAAATTCCGGTGGCGATCCCACTCCGGTGGAAAGGCGGGTGATGGACACGGTTAGATGGGCGATCAAGAACTATGGCATCGATCCGAACCGCGTGTATCTGTGCGGCATCTCGATGGGCGGAAGCGGCACGCTTGGAATCGGCATGCGCAACGGGGATGTTTTCGCCGCGATCAGGGCCAGCGTCCCCGCCGGAATCGAGCATGTTTCCCAGCGGATGTATTTCCTGGCGCCAGCGATTCCGGATAACGCTGCGTTGCCCGATCCTCCGCTCGCCATCGACGAATCGGCACAGAATGACGGCTGGTCCAACGGTCACGAACGCTTCGTG
>Ga0209697_10004725_pt1 | contig 17458 bp, 15 predicted proteins | sample AliMusrvi5mmetaG_FD_184115 | JGI IMG/M metagenome (GOLD analysis project Ga0209697, IMG submission 184115) | Freshwater lake bacterial and archeal communities from Alinen Mustajarvi, Finland, to study Microbial Dark Matter (Phase II) - Alinen... | ecosystem: Environmental > Aquatic > Freshwater...
GTTCTAAAGATTGCGACGGATGCATTCCCCCATCTGCGTATACTGGCCACCGGATCCTCGACGCTGGCGGCGACCAGGAAGTTCCGCGACTCGCTGACGGGGAGAAAGCGCTCGGTGGCACTCTCCCCAGTGCTGGCGGAGGAGTTGCCCGCCTTCGGGGTGAATGATCTCAATGACCGCCTCCTACGTGGAGGCTTGCCCCCCGCCCTGCTGTCGCAAGAGCCCAACTGGGAATTCTACGCTGAGTGGCTCGACTCGTATTTCGCCCGGGATGTGCAGGAGCTGTTCCGCGTGGAGAAGCGGGGCGCCTTCCTAACGCTGGTGGAATTCGTTCTGCGGCAGAGTGGAGGTCTCATGGAGGTGACATCCCTCGCCAAACATGCGGGGGTGAGCCGCCCTACCGTCATGAGCTGGATGGAGATTCTGCAGGCTACACATGTTGCTCATGTTCTGAGGCCCTTCTCAGGGGGCGGACGGAGGGAACTGATCGCAAGGCCGAAACTCTATGGATTCGACACGGGCTTCGTGTGCCATTCCCGCGGGTGGGATCGCCTAAGGCCGGAGGACTGCGGCCTGCTCTGGGAGCATCTTGTCCTCGACACCCTACTGGCGGCACCCGTTCAGAAGGTTTATTTCTGGCGCGATGAGTCGGGACGTGAGGTCGACTTCGTTGTACCCAAGCCGGGCGGGCATGTCGATGCGATCGAGTGCAAGTGGAATCCCGATGCCTTTGAAGCCAAAAGTCTCCGCACCTTCCGCGAGGCATATCCGGAGGGACGGAATCTCGTCCTCTCTCCGCATGTGATGACCACCTACGAGCGGCAAATGGGAGAACTCAAGGTAGAGTTTTTGCCGATCAGAGATCTAAGGGCGGCTGTGGCATAGCATGGGCTGAGTCTCAGGGGCACGGGGGCAAGGGATGAAACCTGAGGTCTTGAGACTTGAGTCAGAAAATGGCGGAAGGAGGAAAAGTATGAAGTCAAAATTATGAAGTATGAAAGAATTTACCACAAAAGTTACAAAAGGGGGAAAGAGGAGCGGAAGACTGAGGTCAGAGGGCAGATAGCACGGGCAGGCGACGTATTGGGAAAAATTGATGATTGTATATTGTTTATTCCTGAGGGCTTCAGCAATTAGCAAACAAGGACAGAGGTCAGAGATGAACCTACCAGATGACGTGACAACCGTATTCCCGAAAGGGTTCATCGGGCGTAAGAATCGGCATCTTGTGGATCAGTGAATCCGCGGCAATCATCCTATCGAAGGGGTCTCTGTGAACTATAGGCAGTCTCCCGGACTGATAGATGACCGAGCGCTCAAGATTCATTATGGAGATATCCTGCACGCGAGTCTGCTCTTCTATCCACTCCTCAGGAGGTTGAGGGAGTGGCAATTTGCCATTGTGATATTTCAAGACGATCTCCCAAACGGAAGCGGCACTCAGAAACCTATCCTTATGAGGATCCTCAAGAGCGGATCTTGCACCCGAGCCAAGGTGCTGCGGATCACTTGCAAGCCAAATGAAGGCACACGTATCGAGTAAAATCCTCACGAAACTCCCCACTCCCTAATCTCCTCCTGACTCAGTGGGGCAAAGGCATCAGCAGGAAGCTTGAAAGGCTTCGAGGTAGGATCTCCAACAGTTGGGCGTTGACGCGGTGAGGATAAGGCAGGGACGAGTCGGGCAACAGGATGCTTGCCCCGGCAGACAATTACCTCTTCCCCCTCCTCCATTTTGTGCAGAAGTCGTGAGAGATGAGTTTTGGCTTCGTGGATTGTTACCTGCATCAAATCAAACTAGACTAGACCTTGACTAAGTCAATTCAGCGAACGCGACTATTGGAGCCAACTTGAGATAACACAGTTGCCAAAAAAAGGAGGGGTTAGCCTTTTTAACTGTGAAGACTGTCAGAGAGTTGAGGTCTGAGAGCGGAGGTCGAAGGGGGAGCGGAGGTCGCAGGGGCCAAATTGATAATTGTTCATTGTTGATTCCGAAATTTTCCAGCAATCAGCAATCACCCATCAACCCTGCATCCTTTATGAGCGCCGGATTCGCAGAATATGGGCAACCCTTCGCGAGGGATCCAGGGAGACGAAGTTCCTCGACCCCCTCCACGAGAAGACCTCACCGGTGAGCAGATCCTCGATCTGGTATCCGGAATCTCCGGCGATCCCGAGATCACTGGTCGGGACTTCGATCCAGCCACTCTGAATATTCCTGAAGTCGGTGGTGACAATAACCATCACCATGCTGGCATCATCGGAAGATTTCTTGAGATAGAAAAGTATGGAGGGGTTATCGCTTCCGCAGAACGTCAGATGATTGGTCTGCTGGAGCGCCGGGTTTTCGGATCGGATCGCATTGAGCCGTGTGATGAGGGGCTTGATATTGCCGGGGGCATTCCAATCCCGGCCCTTGAACTGGTATTTCTCGGAATCCAAATACTCCTCACGACCAGGGAGGGCGGCATTCTCACAGAGCTCGAATCCGCTGTAGATTCCATACACTCCGCTCAGAGTGGCGGCCAGCACCGCACGGATCATGAAGGCTGGGCGTCCCCCCTCCTGCAAATAGAAAGGGAGAATATCCGGGGTGTTGGGAAAGAGATTGGGGCGGAAGTATTCTTGCATCTGGGAGCCAGTAAGCTCGTTGAAGTAGGCCTCGATCTCCGGGCGTGAGTTCCTCCAGGTGAAGTAAGTGTATCCTTGGGTGAATCCAGCCTTCGCCAGCAAGCGCATCATCTTGGGCCGGGTGAAGGCCTCGCTGAGGAAGATGACATCGGGGAACTTGGCCTGAACCTCTGCAATCGCAAACTCCCAGAAAGCAACCGGCTTGGTGTGGGGGTTGTCGACGCGGAAGATCCTCACCCCGCGCTCGGCCCAGAAGAGGAGGACGTCCCGAAGTTCATTCCAGAGGGACTTCCAGTCGGGGTTGTGGTAGTTGAGCGGATAGACATCCTCGTATTTTTTGGGGGGATTCTCAGCATACTTGATGGTGCCGTCGGGGCGGTGGAAGAACCACTCCGGGTGATCCTTGACATAGGGATGATCCGGCGAACAGTTCAGTGCAAAGTCGAGCGCAACCTCCATACCGCGTGATCGGATCTCACCGAGTAGCCAATCGAAGTCGGCGAGGGTTCCCAACTCGGGCTCGATTTCACAATGCCCGCCGGCGGGACCACCGATGGCATAAGGAACACCGGGCTCTCCGGGCTTGCAGTCCAACGAATTATTAGCCCCTTTTCTTGCCGTGATACCGATGGGGTGAATGGGTGGAAAGTAGATCACATCGAAACCCATGGCCTTGGCATCCTCGATGCGTTCCAGACACTGGCGGAAGGTCGATCCACGATCCCCCTTCCCTTCTGCGGAGCGAGGGAAGAACTCGTACCAGGCAGAGAAGGCAGCTGCGGAACGGTCAACACGGACTCTCTGGGTGGGGGCGTAGCTCGTGGCAAGTGAACGATCAGGCCACCGGGCCATCAGGAGTCCGAAATCCGGATCAGTTGCCATCGCAAGAAGAGCAGCAGGTTCACCCCCCGAGGAGGCGATAGCCTCAGCAGATTTCAAGAGCTCCTGCACCGAGGCATCCCTGCCGGCTCTTATTGCCGCATTCCGGATAAGAGCAGCTCCCTCCAATGCCTCAGAGGCCAGTGAAAGGGCTCCGCCCTTGACCTTCTTTCCGATCTCATCGACCCAGGAAGCAAAGTCATCGTTCCAAGACTCGATGGTGAATTCCGTGAATCCAACCGGCCCAACTGTGAAGCGGCCATTCCATCGATCCTCACCCATCGTGGTCATGGGGGCCTCCTGCCATTTCTTCTCCCCATGAGGACGCCACTTCACTACGGCACGGACGATATCGTGTCCTTCCTTGAAGATATCCGCATACACCGAGACCTCCTCTCCCGGGGTACGTTTGATTGGATAACGACCTCCCTCGATGAGAGGCCAAAGATTTTCGATCACAACGGTGGGGAAGCGATTTTTCATGGCAGGATGTTGATGGTTCAAGGGGTGGGTGGTGACTTGAGATCTGCCACCAAGGTGGTCAGGTCGTCGAGACGATCCTTCGGGTGAAGTTGATGAAGAGCCTCCCTGAGGCGCACGAGTGCAGGCAGGACATGCGATCGAAACGAGCTCTTCCCCCGGTGGATGCTGAGATAGCCGTAAGCTCCGAGTGCCTGCATGAGGCGCTGGACGGCGCATTGCCAGAAGATTTTTTCAAAATCCTCACCCACGGGAGTGCCGGCACGGAGGCTCAGTTGCCGGTAAAAGTCCAAGAGATGATCGCGTTCTTCACCAGGGATCATGACATACGGGTCGCACAGCAACGAGGCGAGGTCATACTGGGGCAATCCTAGCCGCATCCCCTGAAAATCAATGAACCAGGCCTCGCCGGAGCGGATCAGAATGTTCTGGGACTGAAAGTCACGATGCACAAGATGACGTGGCAAGGAGGCCAGATCAGCAGCCATACGCCTCATTGAAGAATGCTCGAGAATCCTCTTCCTGACCTCCTCCCCGACGTTAAAAAGATCGCCCAGGCAATGGTCCGCAAAGTAAGCCTGCTCCCAGCGATAAAGGCGCTCGTCAAATGCTGACTGGAGTTGAAGCCCCTCCATGGCAATGGATGAAGGCTCGATGCCATGCAAGATCGAAAGTCCGCACAGTGCCGATTCGTAGAGCGGACGTCGCACCTCCCAAGGTTCGTCCCGGGTTGCCCAGAGATCGTCCTCACCGAGATCCTCCAGCCAGAGAAGCCGATCGTCTTCACAATTTGCAAGCACTCCGGGAACGGGAACTCCTTGAGCGGCAAGGAGTCCAGCCAGCGAGGCGTAGTGTTTGTTCTCCTCTTTCTCGCCCGAATCCTGGACAAGGATGACGCTCTTTTTTTTGGTCGATTGGATGCGATAAAAACAGCGGCTTGATCCCCCCTTCTCGATGGCACGAAGAGAGACCGGATGAAACGCCGGAAGTAAGACTGAGGTCTTACGAAGAAGCTCGTCAGTGGTCATCATGACTTCGGTACGTCTTAAAGAATGGCTCCCGTGTATTCCCCTTGAACGGGAGTGCGACCGGTCACCACACACCCCCTCAACCGGGAACCCGGTAGAATCACCGAACCGGGCCAAACAATCGTCTCCTCGAGATGAGAGCGTGCACCGACAAGGGAACGGGGTCCGACAACAGCAACCCCTTCAAGGGTGACCCCGGACTCAAGATGGGCCTCGGGGTGAATGGGGGGAGGCATCTGGTGGGTGGTTCGTGATTCAAACTGGAGGAACCGTCGGTGAGCCTCCAGATAGGCGGAGATCGTGCCGATGTCGCTCCAGTTCCCGGTGGATGAGAGGATTCCTCTGACCGTCTTTCCGCGACGCATCGCCTCCAAAAGGGCATCGATGATCGAGGAGGGCCCGATCGGGGGAATCCAGTCAAAGATTTCAGGTTCAAAGATCGCGACTCCCGAGTAGACGCACTCCCCTCCCCCCTGCGCTCCCAGGACTCCGCGAAGATCAAGCACACGTCCCGATTGCATATCGAACCGCACATTTGCAGTTCTGACACCGGCAGGCGATCTGAGTAATAGCGTGGCCAAGGCACCTGAGGATCTGTGCTCGTGGAGAGCATCGGCCAGCGGCACATCGGAAAAGATATCCCCGTTATAAAGAAAAAACGTGGAGTGTTCCAAAGCGGCCCGGGCATTCCTTATTCCTCCTCCCGTATCGAGCAGAATGGTCTCGTGGAAGAACCGAAGCGAATGATCCCGATAGGACGGATCGGTACCGAAGCTGTCCGTGAATGCTTCGGGAAGGTGATGTGTGTTCAGTGAGATTGCTTCAACTCCGGCCAAAATCAGGGCATCCATCGCATAGGTGACCAGAGGCCTGTGCATGATAGGCACCAACGGCTTGGGAAGAAAGTCCGTTAGCGGCCGGAGCCTCGAGCCCAAGCCGGCAGCAAGAATGAAGGCGGGGATCCTCTGCTCCACTATCGCATCTCTTGTTTCCTCTCGACCAGTCGCAGGATCGAGTCCGCGGCACAGGCAGCCCCGAATCCGTTGTCGATATTCGTCACGGTGACGCCGTTTGCACAGCTATTGACCATGCCCAGCAGAGCGGTCAGGCCACCGAAGCTTGCGCCGTAACCGACGCTGGTCGGGACAGCGATGACCGGGATCTGCACCAGTCCAGCAACGGCGCTGGGGAGGGCTCCCTCCATCCCGGCAACAACGATCAGGACGGCACAGGATCGGATCCGCTCGATCTCACCAAGAAGACGATGAATCCCAGCCACCCCTACGTCATGAATCCTCTCAACGTGGCGACCGAATGACTCAAGGGTGACGGCAGCCTCTTCGGCAACCGGCAGATCCGAGGTGCCCGCGCAAAGAAGCCCTACGGTGTGGGTATCGGTGGATGAATGATTTTTTGTAACGCTTCCCAGGGTCAGACAACGGGCTCTGGCATGATAGGAGGCGTCGGGTAGAAGGGGGCGAATTTCAGCAGCCTGATCGGCGCTGACACGAGTCACCAGCACATGCCCCTCCCGGGAATGGATCACGCCTGCAATGCGCACGATCTCTTCCGCAGTCTTCCCCTCACCGAAGATGACTTCGGCACGTCCGCACCGCTCTTTACGAGCAGAATCAACGCGGGCAAACCCGAGATTCACAAAACCGATCGAATCGATTTGACCGGAAGTTACGGTGTCACGACTCATCTGAGGGAGGGGATCCATTCCCGGTTAATGGCGGCGTATCGGCGTTATCTTGCGTCGAAAAATAGTATCGCATGGGAACCATCCCACTCTTGTGAAAGCCATGATGCTCGTAAAATGCATGGGCACGGTTCTCCAATTTGTCAGTGAGGAGCGTCACCCGAAGGAAGCCCTTGGCCCTTGCGTAACCCAGTGCATGCTCCACTAGCCTGCCTCCATATCCTTGACCACGATGGTCACAGTGGATCACCAAGTCCTCAAGGATCAGGACAAATCCTCCTTCAGCCGTGCTGATCGTGATGAGCAGGTTGATCATGCCGATAATCTTGGAACCGCTACGAAGGACGAAAATCCGCCCGCGGTTCGGTTGCTCCAGGATCAGACGAAGCCCCCTCATTTGCTTGTCACGGTTAGGAATGAAATCCGTCTCCTGCGAAAACAACCCGTAGAGCAGATCCGCTAACTGAGGAAGATCCTCAACGGTTGCGGGTTCAATGAACAGTTGGTCTGGCATGCGGAGTCCTTTGCGAAATTCCCTTTATGGATTCCATGATGGCAGGTCGTCAGGAGACTTGCAACGCGGGCGGTCCCTCCAACCCGTCGAGAAAGGCGGTTGTATTGCGATCATTGTCCAGCCACTCGGCCACCATGCGAGCACTCCCCTCCTGCATGGAGAGGAGTCGCTCCGGATCCGAGAGCAGTGCCCTCGCCCCAGAGATCATATTCACCATGGAACCACCGGCCAAGATGCCGGATCCAAACCGTTGGATCATGCCGTCGGGATCAATGCAGAGTGAGAGGAGGGCGGCATGACCCATTCCGGATTGGATAAAGCTGTTGGGAAACCCCTCAAAGGTCGAGGTATTCACGAAGATCCCGGCCCGGTCGTAGTATTCCTGAATTTCGTGGTAGGGAACTTTTTCGATAAATTCAAGGTTGGTCAACTTGGCGGCACGGGCGGCCACGGATTCCCAAAGTTTCTTATCCTCGCAGGGACATATCATCGTGCATCGCGCTTCCGGAAAAGTCTCAACAAGATCCAGGAACAGATGTGGTCGCTTGAGCTCCTGACAGCGCGACACCCAAAGCAGATCGATCTGCTTTTCGGAAACTCTGGGGAAACTTCTGGGAATGAGTAAATACCTGTAAAAGGTGGCGTCCATACCCCGACTCCGGAAAACCTTCTCCTGATCGCTGGTGATTGAGTGCCGTGCATCGCAGCGTCTGACGGCAAACTCAAAGAGAGATCCGAAAATCGGATTCTCACGGCGGTATTCCCCGTTGATTTCTGAATCGAGCGAACAGATGAAATCCAGCCTGTATCGAAAAAACGGCCTGAGGAACCAGAGTATAAAAAGCCAGGCCGTCCAACCCATCACCGCCACCCACTCGGGGCGTTCCTCACGGAGCACCTGAACCAACCTTGGGATCGCCGTGAGCATTTCGATGCATCGGCCGGTATGGAATTTTCCCGCATTGCGAGTCATCACCCCATCAAGAAGAACCTGATCTGCCTGCCCGTCATCCCCTCCGGCAATGACCACGTCATGGCCACGCTCGACGAGTTTCCTGGCCAGCAGGGCCACCTGCAATTCGGCGCCACCCGACGTGCGCGTCTGGTTTTTCTGGAGCACCAGATGAGCAAAACTGGAAAGGAAGAGAATTTTCATCGGGCGGGAGGGCGAATCCTGCGACGACTACGGTCAGCAAGGATATTTGGGAGAACTTCCGTGCCCAGGAGTGAATCGAACGCTGCCAAAGGAAATGCGGCAAGAGACCGGGGATTCCTTAAAGGAGCCATGATCCATGACTTCCACAGAAACCCACATCCCTCCCTGGGCCGTTTATGCCGGAAAAATGCGCGCGCCGTATTTTCATAATGCTGGGAGATGACGATGGAAGCGTGTTCCGCTCCGAAGGCACGGAATTCCTCCCCATGCTTTGATAAAAAATAAACCAGGCTTTGAGCGGTCTGATCCGCATCCGAGGGGTTGTTCTCATGGATGATCGCCATCTGCCCTGGCAGGACATGAATCGGGTGCATCTTGGAAATTCGCAGGAGCCAATCCCAATCCTCAAGGACACGGAGACGCTCATCAAACAGGCCCACGGATTCGATGACCTCGCGCCGGACCACGCATGTGGAGGCCCCATGAAAGCTCTCGGCAAGGTGCAGTTCCTTGCGCCAATCAGCGGGATTCTTACCGGGATAGGGAATGCGCTCGCCATGACGACTCACGAGCAGATGTCCCGAACCGCAAAGTCCGACCTCGGGGTGCTCTTTCAGAAATTTTACCTGATGTTCCAGTTTGTCAGGAAGCCACTCGTCATCGGAATCGAGAAAAGCGAGCAGATCACCCTTGGCAAGCCGTATGGCGGCGTTTCTTGCCGCCGAGGCCCCCTGATTGGTTGTGAGGCGCGCGACCTGGATATCGGGCAAGATTGAAAGTGCCACTTCCACGGTTGAGTCGGTCGAGGCATCATCTCCCAGAATCACTTCGAGCTCGCTGATTCCTTGAGCCTTGATGCTCTCAAGAGCACGAGCGATGCAACCGGCGCGGTTGTAAGCAGGTAGGATGACGCTGAGCAGCATGACGAAGGAAAGATTGGGCGATGATGATGATCGAAGACCATCTTTTTCACAAAGTCCTTGCCGGCTCTTGAACCAATCCCCTTCAATTCGTGTCATTCATGAAGAGTGCGTCCTTTATCCATCGTCGCGGACTCCTCCAAGGCCGCTATCTCCTGGCCCTTGCCCTTCTGCTGGCCCTGACCCTTTCCACGATCGGCATCACTTGGGGACGCTATCAGGACTGGCACTTCGATCAGATTGCCTTCATCGGCATCAGACCCAATGGCATGGCATGGCTGTATCTGAAGCCACCCCTTCACACTTATCTGACGGAATTCCTTGTCATCAGGCCCCTTCACCAGATCTCCCAGCTCTTCCCGGCAAACCCAGCAAATCCTAACAGGTGGCTTGCCATCACGATGGTTTGCGGTCACTTGCTCACGATCCTGCTCTTCTGCGGGAGCGTTGCCCTGCTCTACGGCATTGTGAGGAAATCCTGCGGTGAAAAATCGGCCTCGATGCTCGCATTGATCATGGCCACAAGTGCGGGACTGATTCAATTCAACCATTGGGGAACGGTTGATTCCCCCCTGCTCTTCTGGATGCTGGCCTCGTTGACTTTCTCCATGAGGGCATCCGTCACCGGCACCCTGATCGACACGGTTCTAGCAGGCCTGTTGGCGGGGCTGGCCGCTGCAGATAAATACAATGGGCTTGGGGTTGCCGCAGCAATCCCGGTGGCTCTCTTCATGCACTCAGGATGGAGGTCTTTCTACCGGATACCACTGATTCTTGGATTGCTGGCCGTTCCCATGGGATTTCTTATCGGCTGCCCGGGGGCTGTTTTGGACCACGAGAAATTCGTGGGGCAGTTCCTCTACAACCTCTACACAACACCAGTCTACTACGGGAGCAGTCACAGATTGGGATATCTTGATTTTTTGACTTCCTTCCCGGAGTTAATCGGCTTGCCTGCCACGATCGTCCTTGTTCTGGCAGTCATCAAAACGCTCTTTCTTCTTAAAAATGGAGCCCTTGCTTCCGGCGAGCGCACCCTTCTTGCATGTGCTGGAATTGTTTTTCTGGGCTACTATCTGAACATCGGGAGTTTTCCCCGCATGGAGGCCCGATTTGTCCTGCCCGTGGTTCCATTTGCCTTGTTGCTGGCCGCACCCGCCCTGCAGAGGGTCCGGATGTCGGAAAAAATACCCTCCATACTGTTTGCGGCCATTCTGGCTTACAACATGATCTGCTGCATCATCCTGGGCGTACGCTTTCTTTCTGATCCCAGAATGGGTTCGCAGGTCTATGCGATGAAAAATTTCCCAAAAAACGCCACTGTGGAAAATACTTATGCACCGGATTGGAATCTCATGCCCGGAGTCTCTGTAAAGTTAACGACTATGACCTGTGAAAGCGGCCATCAAGAGCGTTTTACCAAGATTTTTGGAAACAATGAAATCATCAGGAAAGGACTCGAAGGCTGCGAGACTCATGACCCGGCGGATGCATTTACCGCTGAATCCCTCAGGCTCAGAAACCCCGATTTCATCGCCTATAGCTGGGTCACGTATATGAATGCCGGTGATCCAAAAACTTTCCGATTCTACAAAGACCTTGAGGATGAAAAACTGGGGTATGTGAAGGTCTTCGACAAACGTCTCATGAAGGCGCCCAAATGGGTCTATCCGAGGCAATCCGATGCGTTGATGCCCGAGATGGTGATCCTGAGAAGAGCTTCGCCCCGCACCTAATCACAAGTCACCATCTCATCACGGAAAAGAAGCCGAACTCACCCCTTGTTCCTTGTTTTTTCAGAGCTGAGCGAATCGCTCGAATCCCGGAGCACACGAAGGGAAACTCCTCCATGATAGGAGGCCCATGTCGAGAAGGTGCTTGGCGGGCCGATAATTTTATCGCAGAGGGATAATGCATGCAGGTCCCCTGCAGGAAAACCGGGGCCTCTCACAACCAGAAGATCCCTAAAAAGGGTTTCATCCAGGGCTCCGCTCGCACACACAAGAAAAACCATTCTTTTGCCGGGACTCCCATCGGCAAGTTCCCTCATCCATCGCCCATATTGCTCCGTCTCGTAAAAGTGGATGCCATTCTTCCAGTTCCGGTAATCCTCCTGCCTGATATGCACCCCAACCAATAGGTCCCCTTTACTCCTGGCCCTGCACACAATGGCCTCAGCTGGATTCCTGACAGATTCCACAGGCGTAAAATAACGGATGATTTCCTTCCGGTATTGTGAGATTCCCAAGTGATCAGAAAACTTCCACCCCAAGGGGAGGATCAACTTCTCTGATTCCAAAACCTCTGCAAAAAAAGAGCCGTTAAGATCCACCTCTCCTTCCTCCGTTTCATCGAAATGACGGATATCGATAGAGCGCACACCAGGCACGATTCCCATTCTGGCGGTGAGACCAAGAAGGTAGGCGCCATGATATAAGAACTCCCTGCATTGACTCGCAAACTCCGAGTCGGACTCTCTCCACTTCTGCGGATACCCACAGAATGGATCTCTGAGGCTTCCCTCAAAAAGGTGCGCATACTCCCCCAATGAGGGATTTAGCAGGCGGTAATTCAACCTCATGGCATTCGCCATGAAATGGGCCGCTTGAAAGAGTCGATTACCGAGTCGCCCCGATTTTGAGGCGATCATGACGACGGCTTGATGATGAACGCTCATTCTTTAACTCTTTTATAAAATCTAAAATACCCTTTCTTGCGAGACACTGACACAATCACCCCTGCAGTTTCACAAAGGGGTAAATTGTATCAAAAAGGGTTTTGTGAGTGATGAGCTTTAAAAAAAAGTCCGCTTGATACCCGAAAGGCGTTGACTGGAGATAACTAAAGACACTCCAAGAACAGAGGGGTATTCCCAAAAATATCAAGTGCCACTTTTGCGGCACCCATGGCAATCTGACCCTTTGACCATATTGGATCACTTTCCTAGTGGCCAGTTCCAGTCGGGGGTTCGACCAATTCAATCCCAGTAAATAAAGAGAAATGGAGGAAGAAGTCCATAGAAAGATCCAGCGTCCGTAATCCCAACCGATGATAAAAAGTGGAAAAATAAACAGGAGTTGCAAGAAAAGAATAATAAAGAGACGTCCCTTTTCAATCGCTAGATCACTCTCAGTTTCTCTGCTGCTTTTGGAGTCACTTTGAAGTAAACTAATAAGATAAATAAAACAGAGAAATATGGTAAACATCCAAGCAAGAGGGGTATACACATGGTAATTGATTTCCCAAAGGGCGCTGTATCCGTTCCAAGGACAATTGATGAAATTGTATTTGAGACTGTAGATGGCACAGGATGGATTATAGATGTCGTTATTATTAGGCTCAATATGATGCCAGAGTTTAATCAATGAGTTATTGATGGCGTAAGCGGTTGATTCGTTACCGTGAAAGTAGGACGAAAGGAGGAAGGCAAGGATCATCGGTGAAAAGCTACATAGCGACCGGATGATTGTTTCTTTGGACGAAAAATACCTGAGCATCAAAATGCCTGTAAAACCATAAAAAATAAATCCCTCGTGGCAAAGGATTGCGGCAATACCAATGACGTTTATTAGAATATTTCTAATCAGTAAAAGACATCTGCTTTTTTCCACAAGCAGGCATGCAATGAACAAAACTATGCACAACGTATCTTTTCTAATCAAAAAATCCTGAAATGTTGGCCCTCCTAAAACTAGAGGTGAAAAAAGCACGATCCATGGCAATCTTCCTTTTGACTTCCAACAAAGGAAAACCATTAACAGGATTAGCATGATTCCACAGAGAGATATTATAATGACATTAGCAGAGAGACCCGTTAACTCCGATAGGCTCAGAGCCATTTGTCCAAAGAATCCACGCCTAACAAAACCACCGGCATAGTTAATAAGACATTCATTCATGCACCAATTATTATGCCCCCAGGAAATCGATTGATAGAATTGCTCACAGGCTGCCAAGCTGAAGAGTAGGATCATCAAGGGGGATGCAAGGTTGTTTAATACTCTTGGAACCTTCATGGATGGATTTTGATTGTTAGGATTACTTCCCTCGATCCAGACGCTCTTTTTTCAAGATCTGACTTTTGGTTTTTCCTCCGCGAGACAAAAAATCGGGTAGGGAGCGGAGGATCTCTTCTACAAAGCAGGCGGGCCATCTTGGATTTTCAGAGACCCCCGCCCTGAAGGCCCGACTCAGGCCCCCCCAGCGATATTCCTCCAGTGCATTCATACCCGCCTGCACCGTCAGGTAATCGTGCCACTTTCGAAGAGCCTGCCGTGCGCTTCCTGTTGCTGTTCGAAGATGTTTTTTTGCGATTGCGAGATTCTCTTGCGAGAGCTTGGACGAGAGTGCATTGCCCTCCGTCATGGTGCTAGATCCGGAATGCCAGCGATAGCGATAGGTCCTTGCATCCACTTCGTGCTGGATCATGCCCGTTTCGGTCGCGTGTAAAAGAAAATCCCTGTCGGATGCCAACGAATATTCCAACGAAAACCCTCCCAAAAGCTCGAAAGCATTCCTCTTGAAAAGGCGCGCATTGATCATCGGTTCTCCAAGGGCCAGATTTTCGGCGGTCAGAAGCTTGCGACTTGTCTCTGTCACCGACCAAACCGTCGACCAGCACCCTTCGGACTCTTTCACCGCTTCTGCGGAGCCACAGATCACCGAGGCCATCGCACTTTCTGAAATCGCCTTGCGGTAAGCCTCGAGGGTCCCGGCAGGCAGCCAATCATCGGCTTGAAGGAAAAGGATCCAATCACCCTTAGCCAGGGCCGCCCCTTTGTTCATTCCATCGTAGATGCCACGGTCACGCTCTGAGAGAATCGTTAGGTGGGGATACTGCCTTGCGATATCAAGCGTGCCATCACTGGAACATGCATCGATCAGCAGATGCTCGATGTCATCGGATAGCTGTGGCAGGAGACTCTCCAACATGTCCCCGATCGTTCCGCTCGCATTGAAGCTGGGGGTGATAATGGAAATGAGCGGCTGCTGCACGGCGCTCATATTCCTCACGGAAGAATCGTCTTGTCGAGATAGCTCGCATGATCCCTCACATAGCTTGATCGCAAGTGATGCGGATCACAGTAAAGAGGCCTCTTCTGATCATCGAGGGATGGGCAGATCCCGTTTGTTGAAAGTTGGGGTATTGGATCAATGACAGTTACCCCCTGCCGACCTGCTTCCCTTACAAAGAGGTCCATCACCTCCCCATGGGTTAAGGAATTCTGTGTCTTTTCAGCCATTAGCTCTTTTAAAGACGGATCCTGACGATTCAGCACAAACGATCCATCAAAGCCGCGCTCAATGATATTTTTTGGATCGAGCGCCTGGGATGTCGGTATGCTCAGGATCAGATAGGTTTTCTTGCCTGCAGCAACAAACTTACCGAGCTGCTTCATGAGGACCTCGATCGCTTTATGGGTCCCTTTTTCAGAGCCGAGCGGGATCCCATCGATCGAATACTTATCCCCCCCGATGCCAAAAAAATACTTCCAGTTTGCAGAGACAACAATTCGATCAATATCTCCCCGTGCTCCAAACTCGCATATGCCCTTGGTCATTTCTTCCTGAGCGGCCTGCAGCGGGCCGACGATTCCCGGGATCGGAACCACAAGGCCGATGGTAAGGAAGATTGCTCCACGGTCATGACCTTGACCGGATTGCAGCAACTTCAGAATTCGAGGCATGCACTGCTGGGCGTGACTGTCACCGATATACAGAGTCTTTGCACCAAGCTCTCCTGCTTGGTAAAGCCAGATATGGTCACTGAACTTGGATGCCGAGAAGCCATCGAAAAAATTATGTTCCTGCGATGCCCGCGAGTATTCCTGTAAGAGGCTTCCGGAGAGACGGGGATGAAGTCCTTTTTGTCGGATCACATAACCCAGAGCTCCGGTAAGCAGGAAAGCAGCAACCAACATGGGCAGGGTCCACCGGAATTTGTGATGACGGATCCTCTTCTCGATGAAGTAGTAGGTCAGGATGGTGAGCAGTAAAGCGACACCGAGTGCAGCGAGGATGTATCCCTCCTTGGGACTCTCCCCCTTGACGATATGGACGAAGGCGAGGGCGGGCCAGTGGAAGAGATATAGCGGGTAGCTGATGAGTCCCACCCAGACCACCGTAGGATTAGAAAGGATCTTCCGGTTGATCCAGGCAGAGCGTCCTCCCTCAATGAGCAGTAGGGTTCCCGCCACGGGCAGGAGTGCCCTCCATCCGGGATAGGGTTCATCCTTGTGGATCAATCCAAACCCAAGCCCCAGCAGGATCAATCCGCACCAAGACAAGGCCTCCCGATAGGCAGGCGCCTCTTCCTCGTGATTCTTGTCGTAGTGCCACAAGGCTAGCAGACTACCTCCCAGAAACTCCCACGCACGGTAGGGTGTCAGGAAGAAGTCGCTCACGCCGTTCTGAACGGACATCACAACGTTCAGGATGAAGGTGGCGATCAGTAGAACCACCATTGCTGGAACCAGAATCTTTGGCTTCTTCCACAGCAGCACCAGTAGCGGAGGAAAGAAGATGTAGAACTGCTCCTCCACGGCAAGCGACCAGAGATGCAACAAGGGCTTCAGGCTCGCCACCGTGTCGAAATACCCGCTCTCCTGCCAAAACACGATGTTCTGAATGAAGAGCGTTCCTGCCGCGACATGCTTGCCCAGTTGCTGAAACTCATCCGGTAGCAGGATCATCCATCCATACGCCATCGTGAGCAGTAGCATGGTGATGAGTGCGGGAAAGAGCCTTCTGATTCTCCTCGCATAGAACTCCCCAAAGCTGAATGGGCTTAAGTTCCCTGCTTTATGCCCCTTATACAGGATCCCGCTGATCAGGTAGCCGCTGATCACAAAGAAGATATCCACCCCGATGAACCCTCCGGGAATTACCTTCGGAAAGGCGTGGTAGATCACCACCCCAAGCACCGCTACAGCTCTCAACCCATCTATGTCAGCTCGATACTTAAGCGATGTCATCTTTAGGAAATTCAGGGAGCCACCGTGCCATCAAGATACTTCACCCGCTCCCGGACATATCCCGGCCGCAGGTGGAAGGAATCGTAACGGATGGGGATCCCTTTTTCATCCTCCGCAATGCAAATCCCGTCCGAACACAGATAGTCCATGGGGTCGATCACCTTAGCGCCAGACCGTACACCTGCCGCCTTCAGATCTTGGATAATTCCGCGTGTTGTCTCAAGGAACTGTTGCGTGGAAAACGTTGTGGCTTTTTTCGGATAAAGCCCCGTGAATCCCCGAGCGTGAAGATGCTTAGGATCCAATAAGCGTCCCGTAGGAATGCTGGTGACTAGAATCACTTCTATGTTTTTTGCACGAAGTTCCCTGATCATATTTGATAGAGATTTCAGGGCCTCCTTACGGGCCTCATCGTTGCCAAGCGACACCCCGTGATAGGTATATTGAGAATCCTTGAAGAAATACCCATGCCACCATGCGGCGATCACAACACGATCGACTCTTGAATCCTTGGAAAGAATTTCAGAAAGGGTTGGAATCAAGTCCCGACATCCATCCACTTTCTGATTCTCGACACCGGGAATCGGAGGCGTGCCTCCGGAGGTCACATAGAGGACACCTCGCCCGGATCGATCGTTACCTTTCACGAAATCATAAAATCTTGGAGCGTATTGCTGGGCATTGCTATCTCCCAGAACAACTGTCTGTGCCCCCTCTCCTCCGGCCTTACACAAAAGAACCTTGGCACCCAGTGGAGAGATCCATTTCCAATGTTCAAGCATCTCCTTGTCATGAACAGCTTCCGGAATGGAAGACATCTCCCGCGGTACGGTCCGGTAATGAATCACTCCATTCCAGATACAGAAACCTGTAGCACCACAGAGCAGGAAGAACGCAACCAATGATGGAAGAACAAGACGCGCACGATTATGTCGTAAAGGTCGCTCAACCAAATAGTAAACGCCGATCGTCAGCAGGATCGCACAGCCCAGCGCTGCAAATATGTATCCCTCCTTCGGATTCTCGCCCTTGACGATGTGGACGAAAGAAAGAGCGGGCCAGTGGAAAAGGTAGAGCGGGTAGCTGATCAGTCCCACCCAGACCACCGCAGGATTGGAGAGCATCACCCGGTTCACCCATGCTCCCTTGACTCCAGTTCCAGTCCCCACACCTC
>Ga0209697_10004726_pt1 | contig 17455 bp, 11 predicted proteins | sample AliMusrvi5mmetaG_FD_184115 | JGI IMG/M metagenome (GOLD analysis project Ga0209697, IMG submission 184115) | Freshwater lake bacterial and archeal communities from Alinen Mustajarvi, Finland, to study Microbial Dark Matter (Phase II) - Alinen... | ecosystem: Environmental > Aquatic > Freshwater...
TCTTATGGGCATGGGACATTTTGACAAACTCTATGCCCATGCCTGACGGAGATTCAGGAGAAGACTGCTTTACCCAGACCACTCTGCCGGCAATATCCATCATCTCCAAATCCAGTGGCAGCCTGATCCTCAAGGCAAGTTCGGTATCGACGGAGAGCATGGTTTCAGTCTCTACAAAGACGCCGCTGCAGCTGATATCCTTTACATTGGCGAATAAAAAGTCACCGGCGCTGCTGAACGCGAGAACCATGCTGGCTTTAATGCGGGAAGCAATTCTTTTTTCCTCCATGTATCTTCTCCTTGAAAAAAAATTGTATGCCGTATAGTCACAACTAAAACAGAACCGCCATTGTACCTTATTGTTGCTGCTGGTAATGCACTCTGCAGCCCGCCACCGATGGCAAGGGGGAGGAAACCGCCGGTAACGGGTGCAGAGTGCTTTGCGTGCATTAATATTTCCCAAATTCCCGGTCATCAAGAGCAATTACCTGCTCGGGGGCATTGTGGCCGGCTTCTGCACCGCCCCAGGGAACTGCAGAAGCGCTGCTTGCAGTATCACGCCCTTGCGTGCTTGAGAGCAACATAGGCTGCCCAGCCTCAGGCGCCCTTATGGCCGCATGCATATCAACCTTAAATGCCGATACCAGCTGCTGCAGCACCAGTGCCTGGCTCGACAGCTCTTCGGCCGCCGATGCGCTTTCTTCGGCATGGGCCGTGTTCTGCTGCGTTACCTGGTCGATCTGCCCGAGCCCCGCGGTAATCTGAGATACGCCCTGGGCCTGCTCGTTTGACGCGGCTGCTATCTCGCCCACCAGATCCGTCACCTTTGACGCAGCAGCAACTATCTCCCTCAGCGCTTCGGCGGTCTTGTCGGCCATTTCCGTGCCGTCGGCCACCTGCTTGACCGAGTTCTCGATCAGGTCCTCCGTTTCTTTGGCCGCCCTGGCGCTGCGCGCGGCAAGATTTCTCACCTCTTCGGCTACCACGGCAAACCCCTTGCCATGCCTGCCGGCCCGGGCCGCCTCAACCGCGGCGTTCAGCGCCAATAGATTTGTCTGAAAGGCTATTTCATCGATCACCTTGATGATTTTGGAGATGCTGCGGCTCGACTCGCTGATCTCCTTCATGGCGCCCACCATGAGCTGCATCCGCGCATTGCCCTTTTCGGCAAGCGCCTTGGTATCGCCGGAGAGCCGGTTTGCCTGCGTGGCGTTCTCCGCGTTCTGCCTGGTCTGCGAGGCGATCTCATTCATGGAGCTTGAAATCTCCTCAAGCGAGCTTGCCTGCTCGGTGGCGCCCTGGCTCATGGCCTGGCTGGTCGAGTTCATCTGGCTGGCGCCTGCCGCCACATTGCTTGATGACAGGTTGATCTCTGCCATGGTTTCGGAAAGCTTTTCAACCATGTTCTTCAGCGCATGGCCCAGCGCGTCCTTTTCTGAAAGAGGGGCGACCCGCACGGTTAAATCTCCTGCCGCGATGAGCTCGGCGTTTTTCACCATCTGCCGCAGGTTATCCACCAGGGTATTCATGGAGTCGGCAAGAACGCCTATTTCATCCTGCTGGTCAATATCGAGGTGGGCCGAAACATCTCCAAGGGCAACCTGGCGGGTGTACTCAACACCCTTTACAATAGGACGCGTAATGATAACGGCAAGCACCATGGCTATCGCAACACCTATGACCACCGACAGCAGTATGGAAATGATGATGGCCGTATTGCTGTCGGCCACCTGCGTTGTGGCCGCCGTATCGGCCTCCTGCAGCGACTGGTAGCTTGCCGCCTCGGCCGACTGCGCCTGCTTAATGACGTTTTCTCCAAGGCTCTTCATGGCGGGCAGCACCTGCCCCTTAAGGGCAGTGTCGAGCCGCGCCCATGATTTCGCCGCGGCGCTGTATTTTGCCGAGGCTTCTTGTGCGCTGCGTATCAAGTCAACCAGCGAAGCGTCTTTCTGGACGGCTTCCATCTCATCATACATGGAAAGCAGCTGCTGCATCTTCTCCTGCATGGCATGCAGCGCCTTCTCATCGGCATGAGCGATGTATTCGTTCTCGAGAAACCGGATATCATTGGCAAGAGCGACGGCCCAGTCAGCCATGTTGGCCTGCTCATTGGTCGCCGCGAGCAGCTCCTTTACATTCATCTCGATGGCGTCATTCATCTCCTTAAGCATGGCGGTTTGGTATTTTGTCAGCAGGTCGATAACCGTGGCGCCGTCCTGGCTCATGACCTTCTCGGCCTCTGCAGCCTCCGTCATGAGCGACACGCCCTTTTTGAACTGCCCGGCATATTCGGCAATGGCCGTACGGGCGGTTTCGGCCTTCTGATGCAAGTCGGGGTTGCCGTATTGTTGTGCGATGCCATCGAGCTTAACAAGATAGCCGTTCAGCTCCTTTATGGCGGCTTCAGCCTCCCTGATGGGTTCCTCCTGCCGCCCCAGCAGGTAATTCTTCTCCTGCATGATCGCAGCCATGGCCATGCGCTCGACCCCTACGGCGTACTCCAGCGCCTTGGCCTGATTCTTGGTTATCCCGAACAGCGTTCCTGAAATTTTCCCCATATAGCTGTAGGCCAGCAGGCCGAAAATAAACGATACAAGCACAAGCGTCATTGAGCCGCCCAGGCTCTTGTACTTTATCGACAGATTCTTGAACTTCATGTTGTCACTCCTCAAGTGCCGTAATGCCAAAGATTTGCTTGTTCCCAAACAACCACGGTGCCGCAGGAATAACGGAAAACGGTTGCCTGCACCCCGGCCATCTCTGCAATTCAGTTTATTTCTTGTACACGCCGCATCCGACAATAATATCATCCACGCGCTCGATATACATTTCCTTTGGTTCGATCTTCTTGTTGAGAGGGTCCATGAACTTATAATCCTGCCAGGCTGAAGCCTGCTTTTTCATAAGCTCCACGCGCTCTTTTATGAACTCCTTGCCATCGGGGTCCTTCATGCCGATCAGGTCCTTTCCCACCATATTGGGCTTCTGGCCATGTGCCACGCATTTGCCGTTCATGTCATAAACTGCGATGTACAGGTCGCGGTCGACAAACTGGCCCTTGGTGTTGCTGAACTCGGCGAAGGCCTTGTCCCTGCCGTTGGCTTTTATGAACTGTATGGCCTTTTTCACCATGGCCATGGCCTCGTCTTTGGTGCCGGTGGTGCCGGCCAGCGCCGTGCCGGCGCATGCCAAACAAAAAATACAAACCATCAGTGCCGCGCATTTTTTTATCATGATTCCTCCTTGCTTCTAAGTTAAAGGTTATTTTAGCTGCATCAATATTTCCCGAACTCACGGTCATCAAGAACAATCACCGGCTCCGGAGTCTGGTTCCCGGCTGTTGCGCCTCCCCACGGCGCAGCCGGCTTCGACTTTGCCGCACTTTGCGCCCTGGCAGGGCACTGGTCCAGCATTTTCTGCCGGTACTGGCCGGTCAGGCGGTCTGTTCGCGCACCTTAAAAGCGCTCACCAGCTGTTGCGTCATCAGATCAGTTTTATCGATTTTTTTCCGACCCATGTCTTTTCCCAATCCTTGACTTTTGCCAGTTCATCCGGGGTATATGCGGCGCCCAGCACTTCATTTGCACCAGCCACTGCAGGCACAAAACCAAAGCGCTCCGAGCACACACAACCTGAACATCTGACACCATCCTTTACTCCTTCTCATTATTTTTCTTCGCATTTCTAAAGTGTATATAAACTTTGAACGTTCTCCAGTATCCTTTCGTCGACCATAAAGCCGCTCACCAGCTGCTGCAGAACCATGGCCTGACTGGATAGTTCTTCCGCCGCCGAGGCGCTCTCTTCGGCATGGGCCGTGTTCTGCTGCGTCACCTGATCCACCTGGCCAAGGCCCGTGGTTATCTGCGATATACCCTGCGCCTGTTCGTTTGAGGCAGCCGCTATCTCACCGACCAGGTCCGTCATCTTTGACGCTGCCGCCACGATTTCCCTCAGTGCCGCGGCGGTCTTGTCCGCCATATCCGTTCCGTCATCCGCCTTGCGCACCGAGCCCTCGATAAGATCGGCCGTTTCCTTTGCCGCCCTGGCGCTGCGGGCCGCAAGGGTGCGGACCTCTTCGGCAACAACCGCAAAGCCTTTGCCGTGTTTGCCGGCCCGGGCCGCCTCCACCGCGGCGTTCAGCGCGAGCAGGTTTGTCTGGAAGGCGATCTCGTCTATAACTTTGATGATCTTGGATATGTTCCTGCCCGATTCGTTGATCTCCTTCATGGCCCCCACCATATGGGCCATCCGCTCATTGCCGCGCTCGGCAAGCATTTTTGTTTCCCCGGCAAGCCTGTTGGCCTGGGAGGCGTTTTCCGCGTTTTGTATTGTCTGGGCGGCGATTTCATTCATGGAGCTTGAAATCTCCTCAAGCGAGCTTGCCTGCTCGGTTGCACCCTGGCTCATGGCCTGGCTCGTGGAGCTCATCTGCTTAGCTCCTGCCGCCACATTGTTGGCGGCTATATTAATATCGACCATATTTTGCGAGAGCATTTCAACCATTCCCTTCAGCGCATAGCCCAGGACATCCTGATCCGACAGCGGCCGTATCTTCACCGTCAGATCGCCCCCGGCAATGGACACCACCGTTGTCACCATCTGGCTGAGATTTTCCGTCATGGTTTTCATGGCGTCGGCAAGCACGCCGATTTCATCCTTCTGACACACGTCGATGGATTTAGTCACGTCACCGATGGCAACGGCGCTGGCCAGCTCGACGGCCCTCCCGAGAGGCACCGTAATGATCCGCATGATAAAAAGCGCTATGCCGACCGCCACAAGGATGCCGATGGGGAAAATAATTCTGGTTACGCTTATTGCCCTGTCGGCTACGCTGTTCAACGTCTTCGCGTTCTGGGCGTTTTCATCGACAAGCAATGTGCTGATTTTGGCAAGAGGCTCCATGGCCGCTGCCTTTTCATCGTCGATCAGCCTGTCAAGATCGCGGATTTTTTTCTCAAGATCGGCGGCGGCGTTCAGACCGGCATCACCTGTCTTGACAGCAATTTCTTCCCGCTGGGCAAGAAGAGGAAAGAGCTGCTTTTCAATCAAGGCAAGGTAGTGTTTGTATTTTTCGATAAACTGATCGGCCAATTGCCGCTCCTGGTCCGTGTCCATGCGGTTGTGGACGGCCTGCATGTCTTTCTGCGCTGCGGGCAAAAGTGTTTCAAACGCCTTCCTCGATTCGGCAAGATTTTGGCTGATGATGGCATGCGCGGCAATGGCGTAGGAGGAGGCTACGCACTTTTCAATATCACGTATGGCAAGAGAACCCTCAAAACTGCCGGAGCCTTTATCCTGCAGCTCGCGCAACCTGCTGAAGCTGGTGAGCTGATGGAGCGAGGCAAGGGCAAAAATCGCCACCACGGCAAAAAAACCCGAAATAAGTTTTACCCCGATTTTCATGTCCTTGAAATGCATTATCTCTATTCTCCCTTGTGTGCACAATTACACAGTCGCCGCTGCCGTGGCCTCCGTCCCGGGCGCATATCCGGCAATAGACCTCACAGCACCTGCATCCTCTTTACGTACAAGTCTTTCCACATCGAGCAGTATCTTCACCTCGTCACCGATTTTACCCAGCCCGCTGATGTAGTGATGAGTGCTGACTTCAGCCATCTCCGGCGGCAATTCGATATTGCTCTCGGGAATGTTCACCACTTCCTTTACCGTATCAACCACCAGCCCCACGGCCGTGCCGTTCACGCTCACCACCACGATACAGGTGCGCTCGTCGTACTCCCGCTCGGGCATCCGGAACCGCACCCGCACGTCCATCACCGGAACAACTTTGCCCCGCAGATTTATGACGCCCTTGATGTAGGTCGGCATGTCCGGCACATCGGTGATCTTCTGTATGCCGATGATCTCGGTGACGTGAAAGATCTCTATGCCGTAATCCTCACGGCCAACGGTAAACGTGAGATACTTGTCCTTCTGGGTGTCTTCATCGTCGTCGTCATAAAAATCATCGTCAATTTTTTCCCGGCCTTTTTGATCTGTCATAATGGCAATCTCTTCTCGTGATCTCTGTTTTTTGATCAATCAATTTCATATGTGCTGCAGGTACCGCGCCGGCCATTTCCTGCAGCCGGCCCGTCAGCCTGGCTGGTTTTTGCCGAAATCCCGGTCAGCACGAAAATTCGCCGCTGCCGGCTCAAGGCTTCCCTGCGTCACGCCGCCCCAGGGCGCGTCCGCCGCTGGAGGGGCTGCAACCATTGCCTCACCGATGCCCAGCATCCTCCGGCCATTCGCTTTTTCCGGATTGGCCGCCACCTGGTGGTCATTCATGCCGCGTTCAAGGGTAAACGTTGCCACCAGGTTCTGCAGCACCTGCGCTTGACATGACAGCTCCTCAGCCGTCGACGCGCTTTCTTCGGCATGCGCGGTGTTCTGCTGCGTTACCTGATCCACCTGTCCGAGGCCCTGGGTTATCTGGCTCACGCCCTGCGCCTGCTCATTGGAAGCGGCTGCAATCTCGGCTGCGAGGCCGGTCATTTTCACCGCTGCCGCCACAATCTCCCGCAGCGCCTCTGCCGTCTTGTCTGCCATCTGCGTGCCGTCATGCACCTTCCTGACCGAGTTCTCGATCAAGTCCTCCGTCTCTTTTGCCGCCCTGGCGCTGCGGGCGGCAAGACTCCTCACCTCTTCGGCAACCACGGCAAAGCCCTTGCCGTGCCTGCCCGCCCGCGCCGCCTCCACTGCAGCGTTCAGCGCGAGCAGGTTCGTCTGAAAAGCGATTTCATCTATCACCTTGATGATTTTTGATATGCTGCGGCTCGCCTCGGTAATATCTTTCATGGCGCCGACCATCAGGTCCATACGCTCATTGCCCCGCTCGGCAAGCATTCTCGCCTCATCGGCAAGACTGTGTGCCTGCCGCGCATTCTCCGCGGTATGCCTGGTCTGCGAGGCGATTTCATTCATGGAGCTTGAAATCTCCTCAAGCGAGCTGGCTTGCTCGGTTGCGCCCTGGCTCATGGCCTGGCTGGTGGAGCTCATCTGTTGTGCGCCTGCCGCCACATTGCCCGCCGCTACAGCAATTTCTGACATGGCATGGGAAAGCGTTTCAACCATGGACTGCAGCGAATACCCGAGAGCGTCTTTATTTGAGAGCGGCATGACGCTGACGGTTAAATCGCCTATCGAAATTTTTCTGGCCACCTCGACAAGCCCCTTCAGATTGTCCACCATCTTGCGCATCGCATCGGCAAGCCCCCCGATTTCATCATGCTGGTCTATGTCGATGCGCTCATCGAGATCTCCGAGGGAAACAGCCTGCGCAAGCTTCACCGTTTTTGCGACGGGGACGGTAATGATGCGCACCATGAAAAATACAATTACCAGGGCTGCACAGAAATCAAATACGCAGAGCCCCACGGTTACCTCGCTGCTGCGCGAGGCGGCTCCTGCGTGCATTTTCATCGCCTCTTCATTTTTGTCGCTGAAATTTTTTATTATGCTGTCAAGGGGTTTCTTGCATGCCGCGCGCTGCCTTGCCAGCGCCGTGTTCAACTCGCCGAGCAGCTTTTCCTGATCCTCGGATTTTTTTAAAGTCTCCCTGATTTTCTGTTCAACACTCCGAATCGGCGCAATAGCCCTGCCCAGAAAAATATCGAGTTCCTCCTCAAGCGGACGCAGCGCATCCATTGTTGCAGAGCCCGATTTCAGAGCTGGCAACAACTTGTTTTCTATGCTGCTGATATATCGCACGTACTCCTGCTTGACTGCTTCCACCAACCCTCTTTCATAGGAAGCCTGCGTTTGACCAACCCTCTCCAGTGACGACAGCAGCGCCTGGATCTGCTCCTTCATTTCAGGAAATTTCGCTGTAGCAACTTCCATATCTCCAGTAATAATGGCAGCCGAAGTCATGATGGACAGATCCGTCATTTTCTGCTCAAGTGTGGCAACGTCTATAACATCCTGCGCGCACTTCAGAGCATCTTCCCTCTCGGTGAGCAGCGGCAGGATCTGCGTATCGCAAATAGCTATATAACTTCTGTACTGCCGGAAAAAATCATCGGCCCACTGCTTCTCCTCTTCGGTTTCCACAATCCCGCGGATGGTCTCCATGTCCTTCTCGGCAACCTGCTTGAAATGCGTAAAAGCTTTTACTGCGGCTTTGATATTCCGGTTAATAACGGCATCGGCGATAATGGCATAGGAAGCCTCAAGGTTCATGTCGATTTCTTTTACAACAATCGCGTCATGGGCTCTTGTTCCCCCTTCCTTCTGCAGCGCCGACAGATTGTTCAGGCTTATTATCTGGTTCAGCGCGGCAAGGCAAAATAAAAAAATAACCAGGAGAAACCCGACGAGTATTTTGGTTCGTATTTTAATATCTCTGGCTCTCATGGAGGCACACCTCTCTTTTTTTCAATTACAGTTGCTTTGTCAGACCTGGGCTCGGCTGATCATTTTCTCAACGATCCTGCTGATGTCGGAAAAATCTTCATCCGCAAATGTCAGAAAGCGGGGGAAAATTTTGTATGCTGTTTTTATGAAATCCTTGTCCCTTTTGGGAAGCACCAGTATGATTTTCGTGCCGTTGAAAAGATCCTGCATTGCTATGATTCCATTTATTTCTTTCTTGTTTTTCAGATATAAAATAGCGACATAGTCGGAATTTTTAGGCTGGCAAAGCCGTCGATACAACTCATCAAGGCTTTTGTACCGCTCAATAGCAACACCATGGGCATTAAAATTCATGACCGACCCGCTTACCTTTTCCAGCATGGCCGTAGCAGATGCAAAACAAAGTATATTCATGTGGTGTGTCTCCTCCCGGCAAAAGCGGCTCTTTCGATTTTTCAAAACTAAAAAGAGTGCAATTGTTGTGCCGAGTGCACCGTTCCAACAAGTAAAGAAAATAAGCAAGCCAGTACGGACTGTTAAAAGGAAAGATGCTTGAACAGGCAAAAAAACGGCAGTGCCCGAGAGGATGGTTTTGTCCAATGGAATTAGACAATCTAATTGCACTGGACTTTGGACGGTGAAAAAGGCGGAATAGATACTGAACGACGCCACAGAGTGTAAATCTGGAAGTATCTACTTGCGAAAGCTCAGGCCATATTTTTTCAGCAGGCCGTAGAGGCGGGCGCGGGCAAGGCCGGATATTCGGCAGGCTGTTTCAATATCACCATTTGAGTGCGCCGCAAGGTCCTGCAGATACTGTCGCTCGACTTCCGCCAAAACGCTTTCGCGCAGGTTCTGCAGGGGTGGAAACTTTTCATACTCAGCCGCAGTTTTGACAGACGGCTTCTGTTTCTGATGTTTGCTTTTTACCGAGGCGCGGGCGATATGAATGCGTATATGCTCCGGCAATTGCTTCGGCATAAGCATCATATCATCGAGGGCCATGGAAGCCGCATGCTCGATGGCATTGATCAGCTCCCGTATATTGCCCGGCCAGTGATAGGCTGCAAGGGCCTCAAAAAACTCCGGGGAGATTCCCTTAATAGCGATTGCGTTGCGCTCGCAGAATTTTGAAACAGCGTATCTGGTGATATCCCGTATATCCTCAAGCCGCTGCCGAAGCGGCGGCACCGTGATGGTGATGGTCTGGAGGCGATAGAGAAGATCGCTTCTGAAGTCGCCCTTTTCAGCCATGGCCGAAAGATCGCGGTTGGTGGCGCAGATTACCCTGAAATCGCTGCCCTCTTCGTGCTTTGCGCCTAGGGGCCGGAAACGGCGCTCCTGCAACACGCGCAAAAAAACTTTCTGGAAGGCAAGCGGGAGTTCGCCGATTTCATCAAGAAAAAGAGCGCCTCCTGCCGCCTGCTTAATAAGGCCTTCACGGTCGTGGTCAGCGCCGGTAAACGAGCCTTTCGCGTATCCGAACAAAATGCTCTCAAGCAGCGTGTCGGGCAGCGAGGCGCAGTCAACAACGATAAAAGCATTGTCGCGCCGGGGGCTGTTTTCGTGAATGGCCCGGGCGAAAAGCTCTTTGCCCGTGCCGGTTTCACCGATGATCAGGACGCTGGCGTCACCCGATGAGGCCTGCACCAGCATGTCTATGCAGTCGGTGAGACGGGGGCTGCCGCCGATAATCCTTTCGCGGTTGAACGCGACCAGACGCCTGCTTTGCATCGCCTGCCGGTACTCCAGCGCCCGGTTTATTTGCAGAAGTATCCGCTCTTTTTTAAAAGGCTTTTCAATATAGTCCCATGCGCCGTTTTTTATTGCCAGCTCGGCGCCATCAGGGTCGCCCGCAGAGGTGATGATGATGACTTCGGGCACTAAGGGCAAACCCCGCAAATACGGCAGCAGATCCAGGCCGCTGCCGTCAGGGAGGCTGACGTCAAGAAAAATGATGTCATACAGGCCTGCCGCGGCGGCGGCTTTGCCCTCGGCTATCGTATGCGTCTGGGCGCTCTCATATCCCATGCCGACGATGATCTGGCTCAAAAGATTACACAAAGCTTTGTCATCATCTACGATAAGAATCTTGACCATGGAATCGCCATTTTATTGTTGTACGAACTTGTTGTAATAATCGTCCGGTTCGCTTTTAGTACAACGCCTTATAAATAAGGGGCCGGTTAAAATCCCCCTTAATCCCCCTTTAAAAAAGGGGGAAGAAAAAAGTCCTCCCCTTTAGCAAAGGGGAGTTAGAGGGGATTTGTAGTCTGCACACAACCGACCCCTAAATTATGTGGCGCGGTACTTAGCGACGGAGCTTAACCCTGCTTTCAGCTGGTTGCCCTGCAGCTTGCGGCAGGAGAACACGGCTTGGGAAAATGTATACTATGCGCTTTTGGTTCACACAAGCATAAACATGCAGGAGCCCTGTTTCAGGCAGTCTGCCGTGAGCCGAGCACCCTGTGGAGCGTTTCCGCCAGAATCAGGCGGTTGATTGGCTTGATGATAAAGGCTTTTATCCCGAGGCCCAGCGCCTGTTCTTCCGTCACCGTGTCGCTGTAGCCCGTGCACAGGATGATGGGGATATCGGGTCGCACCTGCATGAGCCGCTGCGCCAGCTCATAGCCCGTGAGCTGCGGCATGGTCTGGTCCGTAATGACGACATCAAAGCCCGCCGGGTTCTTCTTGAAAAACTCAAGCGCATCCAGCGGGCTGCGCAGGGCCGTGACCCGGTATCCCAGGGAGCCCAGCGTCTGCCCCCCCATATCAAGCAGCGCCTGCTCATCATCCACCAGCAGCACCGATTCGCTGCCCTTCGGCATGCTCTGCGCGACTGCGTGCCGGTCCGAGGGTACATCCTGGACCCGCGGCAGCAGCACGTGAAAGACCGTGCCCTTGCCCGGCTCGCTGTAGACCTTGATGTCGCCCTGCAGGCTCTTCACGATGCCATGCACCACCGACAGCCCCATGCCCGTGCCCTTGTCCACCTCCTTGGTAGTGAAAAAGGGCTCGAAGATGCGGCCGAGGATATCCCGCGGTATGCCGGTGCCTGTGTCCTTGACGCTCAGCTGCAGGTACGGCCCGGCCGCGATTCCCATATAGGCCATGGCGTTCTGTTCATCGATATCCACCGGCTTGAGCGTTATCTCCAGCAAGCCTCCGGCCTGCTGCATGGCATGTGCCGCATTGGTGCACAAATTCATAATGATCTGATGAATCTGCGTGGCGTCGGCAATGACGATATCGTCCTGGTCGGTTATATTGTAGCGTATGTCGATGGTGGAAGGGATAGAGGCGCGCAGCAGTTTGAGCGCCTCTTTTATTATGAGATGCGTCTGGATGGGCTTCAAATCATGCTCGCTTTTGCGGCTGAACGCCAGTATCTGCTTGACGAGATTCCTGGCCCGGTCGCCGGCTTGGAGAACCTGAGCCAGGTTTTTTTCCAGTTTGCTGTTGCCCGCCGCGAGGTCCTGCGACAGCTCGGTGAACCCGATAATGGCGCACAGTATGTTGTTGAAATCGTGGGCGATGCCGCCCGCAAGCGTCCCGATGGCCTCCATCTTCTGCGACTGCCAGAGCTGCTCCTCGAGCTTTTTCTTTTCAGTAACGTCATTGCAGACCGCTACAGAGCCCGTAAGGGCGCCATCGCGATCCTGCAGGGGCGTAATGGCCACATCAAGGATGTACAGGGTCCCGTCCGTTTTCTTCGTGCTTATCTGGCCGGACCATGATTCACCGCGCTTGATCGTCTGCCATATATGGGCATACCGGTCGCCGGTTACGGCGTTCGAGGAAAAAGGCCCTTTGCCCATGATATCTTTGACGGGGTATCCCGTTATCCGCTCCATGGCGGGGTTGACATAGACAATGAGGCCGTCCATGCCCAGCAGCATGACGCCTTCCGAGGCCTGCTCTATGGCCGCTGCAAGGCGGACGCGCTCCTGCTCGGCGCGCTTGCGCTCCGTAATATCGCGAATGATCCCTGTTGCAAAAAATTCCCTGCCTGAGGTCCAAAGGGACTGTGAAATCTCCGTGGGGAATTCCGTGCCGTTCCTGCGCAGGCCGACACCCTCAAAGCTTCTGTACACCACAGCGGCCTTCTGATTTTTAAAGGTCTGCCGCATGCCGTGCAGGTCCCTCTGGCGCCGCTTCTCGGGCAATAACATATTGGCGTGCAGCCCGATAGCTTCTTCAGCCGAATAGCCGTAGATACTTTCCGCAGCCTTGTTCCAGGAAATGATTTCCCCCTGGCTGTTTGTCGTTATGATGGCGTCGACAGCGGTATCCACAATGGAGAAGAGCAGCTCCTGGCTCTCCCGGAGCGCATTCTCGGCCTGCTTGCGATCGGTGATATCAAGCATCGCCGCGACAATGCCTTCCGACATGTCGAGCCGGTTAAGGGGGGCCACCGTAAGCAGAATATTTATGCCGCGGCCATCCTTGCTTTTTCCATGGGTTTCAATCGTGACCGGCTCGGCCCCCAGCTTTTCATAGACCTCTCTGCCCACCCGGGCATATTCCTGCTCATCGGCATACAGAACTTCCGTGCTCCGGCCGATAAGCTCCTCCTGCGTATACCCGCTGATTTCGCAAATCCTCCGGTTTACTCTTGTGAACAATCGGTTCTGTATCAGGGCGATACCCGTCGGATCGGCCTCATAGATATTTCTCAGCAGGCCTTCGCTTTCCCGCAGTTCGGCGTCGCGTTTCTGAATCTGATCGAGCATGTTGTTAAATGCGTCGACGAGGACTCCCAGCTCATCATCCTGCTCCTTGTGCGCCCGGACCGAATAATTCTGATTTTCAGAAACATTTTTCACCATCGCTACCAGGGCCGTAACCGGCTGCGACACCAGAATCTCGAGACGCGTGGAAAGCAGAAACGCGAACAGCACGGAGATGAGCAGCACAACTATGACGATCCAGCCATACTGCTTGAGGCGGGCATACATTTCCGAAAGATCGGCCTGCAGATACACGGCGCCGATTTTTTCATTATCAAGAACAATGTCGGCAAACACATGGAGCCGCCCCTCGGACACCATGCTGCCCCGGCGCTCCATGTCCTCCGGCGCTGCAACGATCGCCGCGCCGCTTCGTTCATAGTGGGCAAACTCTTCCCCGGAAGCTGTCAACACAGTCGCTGACACAATAGCCTTTTTTGCCGTCAATGCGGCGAGGTTTTCGGAGGCGGTTTTAACATCATGGAAGGACAGGGCCGCCGTGCACCGGTTTCCGATAATCGTCGCCAGCACCTGCAGCTCCTGCCCGAGGCTGGTGCGAAACGTTACGGCTTCATACAGGCTGAAGCCCACGCAGGCAAAGAGCAGGGCAAACGTGCTTGTAAGGAGCATCACCGTGCGCAGCTTGTTTTTGAATGAAGTATCTTTAAAGCGCATGTCTCACCTGCAGTCCTTCGCCGGTGCATCGGCGATAACGGTCGCCATCTCCAGAAGCTTCGAGCTCATTTTCAGCCCCGAGCGCTCCGTAGCCTTCAGATTTATGGCAAAGCCCACCGTGTTCTCTGCACTGAAGAACCCGACCATTCCTCCCTGACGGGCGAAATCCTTGATGTCGGAAACGGTCAGGATGCTTTTTCCGCAGGTGGAGGCAAGTATCGGCCCCAGCCGTTCCTGTTCCGAGGGGCAGACAAATAGAATCTGGCAACTGCCTATCTCGCCGGGAGACGACACGCGTTTGATGGCGAGTTTTTTGTTCTTGACGGTTTTTCCTTCAATGGGCGCAAAAATATCGCCGAACGGGTCTTTGCCAAGAATGCAGATGGAAATGGTATCAGGTGTGTCGGAAAGCGGGGTCTCGGGCCAGTCGATGAACTTGAAAAAATTGTAAATAAAAGCGGCTTTTATCTGGTATTCGCGCGCCTGTTCGGCTTGCGCCCTCGCAGGCATGGGCCCAAGCACAACCACCGCCATGAGCAGCATAAGCAGGCAGCCCGTAAAAAAACGCCCCGTTTTCTGTCCTGCGGTAATCAATGAGTGTCTTCGCCTTTATTTAAAGTCATAGGCACTGTAGGCCGGACTAAGAACCTGTTTTTTACTGCATCCGTATGCCATAGCCGGACACGCTGCGCTTTGTCCGGCCTACGATTGCGGAATGCGTCAGGTGCGTGTCCGGCAAGATGAGCTTTATTGAAAAGCATAGCTTACTCTGAACAGGACGCTTCTGCCGCACTCCCGCACCCCGTCCTTTCCCGCCCAGAGACTCGGCTTGGCATTCTCGCGGTCGAAAATATCCCGCAGGGCAAGGCTGCACTTCAGCCTCTCCGAAAAAGTTTTTTGAAGCGTAAAATCCATCCGCCAGTACGCCGGCAGCTTATCGGAACGCGTGATAAAGTCTCCTGTTGCCTCCCGCATGTCGAAATAGAGCCGGTTATTGAGATACATGGTGAGCCCCAGCGGGCCCGCATAAGTTATGCCGGTCTGGAGCATATACGCCGGAAAGGCGTCGAAATAGGAGTCGCCGTCCGTACCCGTACGTTCGCTTTTTACATACGAAAATCCCGCATCGAGCGTAAAAGGCTTCAGCATATAGTATGCCTTCATCTCAAGCCCCCGCGATCTGCTTGTCCCCTTGTTCACATACTGCGAGGTAAAGCCGCCGGGCAGCCCCGTTTTCGACTCGAAAAAGATGCCGTCCGACCATTTGCTGTAAAATCCGTTCACCTGCAGTTTATAGCGCTGCCCCTCCAGCATGCCGATAAGCTCATAGGTGTCGATCTGCTCGCTTTTAAGGTTCCTGTTGCCATAGGTGAGCACTGCTCCGTCGATTTCAGCGCCTACCGGGGCCCTGTATGCGCGGCCATAGAGCGCCTTGATCGCCGATGTTGCCGTGGGCAGAAAGATAAGGCCTGCCCGGGGTGAAAACGTGTTGTCCACATCGGAATATCTGTCGTACCGGCAGCCAAGCAGCAGGTACAGCCTGTCGGGCACGATGCCCCATTTGGTCTGGCCGAATATGCTGTGAATTTTTCTGTCAAGGCCGTCAAAAAACAGTTTGCCGTTCGGATATATGCTCGGGTTATACCGGTTGCCGGTCAGCTCGTTTTTTCCTTCAATATCAGTTGAGAAGGTCTTTAGGTAGGTGTAGGAATAGGCAATGAGCCACTGCAGGTTATATTGGTTGTCGGGCTGTTTGATGGTCAGGGTTGCGCCTGTGCGCCGGTCATCCTGTTCCTGGTAGGATGTTGAGAATCCCGGCAGATAGGTATTGTATTGAAGGTCTATGGAGTCGCCGTGCGTTTTATCATACGATTGCCAGTAATAACCGGTCAGGTCCATTATTATATTTTCAGGCAGCTCATAGGTTGCGGAAGCCGTGCCCATGTAAAAGCGCGTGTCGCTTCCCGTCCGGTCATAGCCGCTTTCATACAGGTCGTTGAAGCGGCCGAGCCAGCCCAGGCCCTTGAAGTCCTCGCTGTTCCAGCCGCTGGTATAGCCGCCCAGCTTCAGCTTCAGCCTGTCGTTTGCCTGATAGGAAATCTTTAAAACCGAGGCATATGAGTCATACTCATTGTCGAGAGTGCCCGGCCCGCGCGCGCCGTGCTTAAAGGCAAGGTCCTCATCCTCCTGTTTGCTGCCGGCCGCGCTAAAATCTATCCGCACGCGGTTGTCGGCATACCCCTGGCTCAGCTTGATATTGCCCTCCTGATACAGAGGATAGCCGCCGCCCGCCGAGGCGGAATACGCATCCTTGTCTGATTCAAAAGTCTTCATGTCAATAACGCCATGGAAGGCATCGGACCCGTAGATGGCAGAGCCCGGGCCTTTGATCATCTCGACTTTATTCAGAGTGCCGAGCTCCCAGTTGGGCAGGCCGTACAGGGCCGTGCCGTAGGAGAGGGTGTTCAGCGGCACGCCGTCGATGAGTGTTGCAAGGCCCCGCACGGAGGAAAAATTGGTGGTATAGCCCCTGATCGCTATGGCGGGAGCCCCCCCGAGGGTTGTATAGGTCATCACCGAAGGCTCATTGTCGAACACCTCGTGCATTCTCCGTGCGCCCGTCTTCTCCCACGATTGCACATCAAAGCTTGCCACGGTTGAGCCGACCCGCAGCTCGTCCTCCTTGAACAGCGACGCCACGTCAACATTGATCTTTACATTCGCAAGCTCTTCTATGGGCAGGTCGAAAAACGAGGCGGCATCTTTCTCCGCGGCATATGCCTGCAGGGAAAGGACAAGAATAATTAGGGGAATGCCCCAAAAGGGAGAGACTTTTTGATTCGAAAATATCATGCAAGCCTCCACTAATATTTTGTGACAGGAACTCGCTTTGGGACAGAAGTATAAATTGTATATATAGACGGGGCGATTGTATGTCAAGGTTAATAGGCGTGCAAGATACGGGCTGGCTTTCGGGCGCGGCGGCGCAGATACGCAGAAAAAGCGCAGCGAGAATAACGAATGACGACAGAGCCGGCCGTGCTTACCTGCCCCAACCTTTTAAGAGTAAAATAGTCCAGTGAAAAGCCGAGAGGGATCATCTACTAATAGTTCAGGCGTACAGCTTTTAGCCGACATACAAGTTAAGAATAAAACAACTTGTCGCGGCAAGAGCCCCGAGAGGGGGTGGGACGGAATTTTATGCCGCCGGTCAACCGGCATGGCGGGCCCGTCCGGTATGCTGCCGGTGGCGGCATTACTTATTATCCAGCACCGCTCTGATCGTTTCGGCCAGAATCTGGCGGTTTAACGGCTTTATGATAAAAGCTTTTATCCCGAGGCTCAGCGCCGATTCCTCCGTCACCGTGTCGCTGTAGCCCGTGCAGAGAACAATGGGGATATCCGGGCGCACCGCCAGGAGGCTTTTTGCCAGCTCATAGCCCGTGAGCTGCGGCATGGTCTGGTCCGTAATGACGGCATCAAAACCCGCAGGGTCCTTTTTGAACACTTCAAGCGCCTCAAGCGGGCTTTGCAGCGCCGTAACGTGGTACCCGAGCGCAGCCAGGATCTGCCCGCCCACATCCAGAAGCAGCACTTCATCATCAACCAGCAGCACCGACTCGTGCCCCTGGGGCGCTGCTGGCACGGCAACATGCCGGTCCGGCAGCGCCTCCTGAATGCGCGGCAGC
>Ga0209697_10004727_pt1 | contig 17447 bp, 19 predicted proteins | sample AliMusrvi5mmetaG_FD_184115 | JGI IMG/M metagenome (GOLD analysis project Ga0209697, IMG submission 184115) | Freshwater lake bacterial and archeal communities from Alinen Mustajarvi, Finland, to study Microbial Dark Matter (Phase II) - Alinen... | ecosystem: Environmental > Aquatic > Freshwater...
ATGCATGTCCGCGCAGCATATAGTGAATCATGTTCCGTGAATATTCGTTCCAAAACCATAATACGGCAACTTTTAGGTGGGTCAACCTAAGACCAAGAAACGGGTGAACACATTACCGGTGGTGGCACTCTAACAAAAAGAAAACCCATTTTCCAATCGTTGGGATTGGCGCGTCGGCCGGTGGGCTTGCTGTTTTTGGAAAATTCTTTTCCGGCATGCCAAAAGATAAAGATCCTGGCATGGCTTTTGTTTTAGTACAACATTTGGCGCCAGATCATAAGAGCATCCTTACCGACCTGATCCGACGCTATACCCGCATGCGGGTTTTTGAAGTAGAAGATGGCGTTGTCGTAGAGCAAAATTGTATCTACATCATCAATCAGCTGCCGGAACCTTCTGATCTATATGAACGGGAATCTGCAGAAGAAAGTTATAGCCATGTTTCACTACGCGCTGAACCGGAATGGGTACCTCTTTCTTGGCACATCAGAAACGGTGGGCGAGTGTGGTAATCTGTTTTCCCTGCTAAGCAGAGATTTCAAACTATATCAGCGCAAAGAGGATGTGAGTGGTCGACCGCGAACAAATCTGGACAGGTTCCTGCCACCCATGACGACAAAAAACGAATCGACCTCTCGAAATATGGTCAATACGGTATTCCCGGCCAGGCAGTCATTTCGTGTCCTGGCTGAACAGGCACTGTTACAACGGATTATCAAGACCGGAGCTCTCGTTAACGCTCATGGTGATATCCTCTATTTGCACGGCCATACCGGTGTGTATCTGGAGCTTGTTCCCGGAGAAGTCGGAATCAATAACATCCTGAAAATGGCTCGGAAGGATTGCAGCGTGATTTGACTACCGCTCTGCACAAAGCTGTTTTGTATAACGAGCTCGTACTTCGGCAAGGACTGCGCGTAAAAACAAATGGGAGCGACACTATTGTCAACCTTAGTGTGAGTCCTGTTATCGCGGACTCTGCAACAATGCCGGAGTCACCACTGTATCTGGTTGTTCTTGAGGAGGCGCCTCTGCAGATTTTTCCAAAGGGAACCGCCGTAAGACCAAATAAGACGCGGCAGAGATCAGTGTCATCCATAACGGATGCTGAAGAATGCCCTGTTGATCTCGAAACACGTTTTGCTGCACTTACGCAGGAACTACAGGCCAAGGAGGAATTCATCAAGGCTGCCAACTGGGAGCTTGAAGCAACAAACGAGGAGCTTCAGGCAACGAACGAGGAGATCCAGTCGACTAACGAAGAGCTCCAGTCCCTCAACGAGGAACTGGCTACGGTTAATATGGAGTTGCAATCAAATGTGCTCGATCTGTCGCGGGCTAATAATGACTTGAACAATAAGTTCGGATCTGAAGATCCTTACCGCAAACCATAGCTTCTATGAAACGTTTCTGGTAACGCCAGAGGAAACTATCGGCAATTATATTTGCGATCTTGGCAACCGGCAATGGGACATCCCCAGGTTTCGGGTCCTCGTTGAGCAGATTCTCCCCCATGATACGGTGATCAACGGTTATGAAGTTGAACATGATTTTCCCGGTAACGGCCATAAGATTATTTTGCTTAATGCCCGGCAAATTTACCGTGAAAATATCGGGTCACATATAATACTGCTGGCTATGGAAGATATTACCGAGAGAAATCAGACGCGGGATGCGCTTACATAAAGATCACGAGGAAAAGCCAATGACAACTGTCAATAGAGACTCAGAGCAAACACTGCGTCAGTTAGCTGAATTACAACTTTCTAAAAGAGCGTCCCTGCAGTCTGACCTGGAGACAAATCCGCTGATCCACGAACTTCAGGTCCATAAGATCGAATTGGAATTGCAGAACGAAGAATTACGCAGGACGCAGGGGGAGCTGGATAGAGAGCGGGCACGCTATTTTGAAATCTACGACCTGGCGCCCGTCGGCTATTGCACTATCAGTGGAAAAGGATTGATCCTGGAAGCAAACCTCACTGCTGCCACGATGTGGAGTGTTGCGCGAGGCGCATTAATCAGACAACCACTATCAAAGTTTATCATTGAAGAGGATAGAGATCGCTTCCACCTGTTCTGTAAACAGGTATTGCTAACGACTGAAACGCAGGTTATCGAGTTGCGGGTGATAAAGAATAACGGAACAAGGTTCTGGGTTCATCTGGTGGCCACCTCCGCGCAGGAAACGGACGGCTCAACCGTGTTCCGTATCGTACTCAGCGACCTTACTGCCCGTAAACTATCCGAAGAAAAGCAGCAGATGATCATTCAAACATCCACCGAGGGTTTCTGGATGGCGGACGTGAAGGGTCACATTCTGGATGCCAATGAATCCTACTGCAAGATGAGTGGCTACAGTTTACAGGAACTTCAATCCATGAGTATTTCTGATCTGGACTGTCGAGATTCGGATAAGGATATCACCACCCATATAAAGAAAATTATGGCGAACGGGGAAGATCGTTTTGAGGCACATCACCGTCACAAAAATGGCACTGTTTTTGATGTTGAGGCAAGTGCCCAGTTTCGACCCGATGATGGTGGACTGTTTGTGTTTTTCGTACGCAACATTACTCAACGAAAGCTGACGGAAAAATACAGGAGCATGGCACTTACCATCCTCCAGATTTTGAATACGTCTGGTGATCTGCAAGATTCCCTCAAGCATGTTATCTCGGAACTGAAGACCGGTATGGGGTTTGATACCGTGGGGATACGTCTGAAAGACGGTGATGATTTCCCGTATTTTTCTCACGCAGGTTTTTCCGATGAGTTTCTCCTGACGGAAAATTCGCTGATTACACAAAGTAAAGATGGCTGCGTCCACCGGGATAATGAAGGGCATGCGGGTCTTGATTGCACCTGCGGCCTGGTTATCTCAGGCAGAACCGACCCGGCCGATCCGTTTTTCACTCAGGGAGGAAGCTTCTGGACGAATGATTCGTTTCCGATTATTGACATCCCGTTCCAGGCAGATACCCGGCAAAATCCACGTAATGTATGCATGCATCAGGGCTATGCATCCATGGCTTTGGTACCCATTCGTAACAAGGATACGATAGTTGGCTTAATCCAGCTCAATGACCATAATAAGGGGCGTCTATCTCTCGACACGGTCCAGTTGTTGGAAGGAATTGGCTCACATATCGGATCAGCCGTGGTGCGTAAACAGATGGAGATAGAAAAAGAAACTCTCAATTACCAACTTAATCAGGCCCAGAAGATGGAAACGGTCGGGCAGCTTGCCGGAGGTGTTGCCCACGACTTCAACAACAAGCTGATGGTGATAATGGGCTATGTTGAACTTATAGAAATGGAACTTGATAATCGAGACAAGGTATTGCTTCATCTACGAGAGATTTATCGAGCTGCTGAACAGTCCCGGGATATTACCTACCGGTTGCTTCTGTTTTCACGGCAGCAGGTTATCAACCCGCAAAATATTGATGTAAATAAAGTCATCGCTGAGACTCTTAAATCTTTATCCCGCCTTATAGGCGAACATATTACCGTCAGCTTTACTGCCGATGACAAGCTTTGGAGTGTCATGATTGATCCGGTCCAGCTTGACCAGGTTATTATGAATCTGGCTATCAACGCCCGGGATGCAATGCCGGATGGTGGAACAATTACCATTGAGACCGAAAATGTCACTTTGGACAAGAACAGTTGCAGCTTGATCAATGATTCCCCCCCGGGTGATTACGTCAGGATAACATTTAGCGACACGGGAACCGGCATGAGTGAAGGGACTCTGTCACATGTATTTGAACCCTTTTTTACTACAAAGGACGTTGGTAAAGGAACCGGTCTTGGGCTTGCCACCATTTACGGCATTATCAAACAGAGCAACGGCTTCATCGGAGTGAACAGTACATTCGGATGTGGAACTGATTTCAAGGTTTACATTCCTCGCAATAACAAACAAGTAAAAGTTACTACCAGGATTGCCGACGCAACTGCGGCCGGAGGTAATGCCACAATATTGCTGGTTGAAGACGAGGATGCCGTGCGGAATGTAATTTCGTTGTATTTGAAAAAAATCGGCTATACCGTTTATGAGGCCGCCACTCCGGGTACCGCAGTGGAGCTGGTAAAAGATCATTCAATACTGATAGATCTGGTTCTTACCGATATCGTCATGCCGGAAATGAATGGTACGGATATGATGAAAAAGATTCGTACTATCAGGCCGGATATCAAGTGCATTTTTGCCTCAGGGTACTCAACTGATCACATATCACTGGGCGAGGTGGGAATATATGACCGTAATTTTATTCAGAAGCCGTATGATTTCGGAAAGCTGAGTAGACACCTGAAACGGGTGATAAACGGATCTTGATCCGGTCTCTACAAAGCGTTCCTGGCACGCACAAAATGTATGTGATCGCGCAGCACGTAAAACTGTTCGGCGTAGGCCAGCGGTATTTTCATGGCGCTCACTTCGGACTCTATCTCATCAAGCCGCTTGACCAGCTGTTTCTTCTCTTCGGGCGCAGACTGCAAAAGCATGTCACGTTCCAATCCGATCAACGTGCCGTAACAGCGGTAAATACGGGACTTTATTCTCCAGGCGTAGAGTGCGGGAACTAATTTTAACCCCGGTATCAGCAGCATGATGACCGGCACCACGATAACCAGTAACCGGTCTACCAGGGTAGCCACCCAGAAAGGGAGATTGCGGTACAGGAAGCTCTTGCCCGAGGTGTAGTAGCGCCGCGCATCGTCACTGATGCGGTATTCATGTTCAAGCGGCGCCGGAAATTCACCGGCGTGCTGCAACAGTTTGGCGCCGCTGTGTACCTCCTTTGCCGCTTCAATAAGCATATCCGAGAGCGCAGGATGAAGGGTGTCGCGAGCTATCAGTTCCACGGTCGGCCCGATGAGGGTAACGTCCTGGGAGGGAATGTTATTACCGAAATCGAATGCACCCATGGGGAGATTCAGTTTGGACAGATACGGCATGCGCCGCACATACGCCTCTGCTTGAGCAAAATCCAGGAGCCGTATCTCCTTGTTCAACAGGAGCGCCTTTATGACCTGCGGCGCAGCCGAATCCCCCATCAGAAATATGGCGTCAACCGTGTTATCAGCCAGTGCCCTTGATGCGTTTTCTCCCCCCAATGCCAGAAGTTTCGTGGTTCCTCCCGGCTCGATGCCATTCGACTTCAGCAGTGTCGTAACCAGCGCGCGGGTGCCGCTCCCTTCGGGGCCGATCGCCAACCGTTTCCCCTTCAACCCGGAGAGCAGGTGAATCGGGGTCGCACTCCGGTAAAACAGAAAGAGCGGCTGATGAGATACGCTTCCGAGCGAGACAAGTTTGTCAATCGTTATCCCGCCGGACAATCCGCCCGGCACAAACGCCACATCAACGTGAGTTGCCGGGTCAGTCAACCGCTTAAGGTTGTCAAGTGACCCTTCTGAGGAAAGGATGTTCAGTTTCACCCCGTTGCGAGCCAGTATTTTTTTATACTTCTCGGCGGTCAACCCGAAGATGCTCCCCGGTGGGCCGCTGCTTATGGTAATGGAGTCGGGAGGAGCAGGGCGCATGTACCAGTAGGCGGCGCAAATTGCCATGACGATAAGAATAACCAGGGGACCGCCGGTTACCAGAAGATCGCGCATAGAAACCCCGACAAACCGGGCCAGGGGCCTGAAAGCGGCAATTGTGCGCGCATTGTCTGCTTTACTCATCTGAACTCCTAACCCTTCCTTTTGCCGCCGTACACTCACCCATCATATACGCATGATCTCCCTCCGTGTCAACGAATCTCACCGGATGCGCCACAGGCCTTGCGCAAAATAACGGCGGATTGTCCCCCCTCCCAACCTTGTACGCAGGGGGAAGGAGCTTTCAGTCCCCCTCATACCGTTTGTTGTATAGTAATTGTTGACATCTGCGCACAAATTCCGTATAGGTAGTCATATGACTACCTATGGCATACAAAACCCAAATACGCTCACGCAACGCCAGAAGCAGGTGTTGCAGTTCATCACCTCGTACGCAGGTGATAACGGCTATGCGCCCAGCCAGAGGGAAATCGCAGGCCACCTGAATGTGTCGGGAACACTGCCGGTGATGAAACATCTCGGCGCACTGGAGCGGAAGGGATACATCAAACGGGATCATGTCAATCGGGGGATTACCCTGAAGACAGTAACCTCCCCTTCGGTTTCACTGCCGATAGTCGGTACCGTCCGCGCCGGTCATCTTGCTCCGGCAATTGAGGATATTCAGGGATACTTCTCCGTTGATCTGATGGCGGTTAAAGGGAATGACTGTTTTTTCCTGCGGGTGAGTGGCGAATCGATGATAAACGCCGGTATCCTGGATGGCGATCTGGCGTTGGTGCGACCGCAGCCGACTGCCGATAACAGGGATACCGTGGTTGCCATGGTTGATGGTGAGGTAACCCTCAAATGGTTCTACCGGGAGCAGGATCACATCCGCCTGCAACCGGCAAACCCGAACATGGGACCAATCATTATTCGTCCTGAAGATGGCGAGGTAAGCATCGTAGGCAAGGTGATAGGCGTTTTCCGCCGGATGTAATTATCATGAACAACAGGAAGAAAAGGAGAGTGACATATGGAACCGATTACCTTATGCGGAGTAATAATCCTTGCGTTTGGCTTGTGGGTTGAGTTTGAACCCATAATCATGAAGGCTGCAAAAGCAATTTCCTGCAGCACCGGTATGACGGCACTTGCCCCGCCAAGGCCAGTGCAAAAGCCTCTCTATGTGAAATACTTGACCGGTATCGGTACGTGATTACTTTTCGCTGTCATGGACGTCATTTATTCCTTTACATTATTGAGCTTTCTCATTATGCGCAAGATGATGGCTTTTACCGCGCTGCCAGATCGGGAATATTGCAAATCCGTAGTAAATATGGGGAGTAACGGTTTTAACACCTCCCGGATCATAAATTCCTTCAAATCGTGAGATTGTTGCCTGGCTTTTTCTTTCAGCGTAATATCCCGAGCAATACACATGACTCCCACCACTTCCCCACTCGGCAGAACCCATGGAAATTTAGTAACGGAAACATTTACCTTTTCGCCATTTTTGTGGGTGATTGTTTCGCGTATATCCTCGATTGGTTTACCATGTTTCATCACCCAAACGTCATCTTGAAGAGCCTTTTCCGCCTGATCACGAGGCATGAGATCAAAATCGGTGTAGCCTCGGATAGTATCCCTGTTCAGGCCATAATGGTGAGCTTTTGTTGCACTGGCACAGACGATTCTACCTCCGGTGAATCCTCCGATTTCAGTACCAAAATATTCTTTGATTACAATGGAATCACGTGTTTTTTCCATGAAGCAGCTGAATATCAATAATTCCTGCATTGACCTTCCCATATTCCCCCCCCGGTTCAGGATGTGCCCGGCTGAAAATGTATTTTTACAGCACGCCTGTTCAGGAGATTAGTTTATTGCGCAAAAAATATGCGGTGAGATCAACATTGCTGCGGATATCGAGTTTTTGAAGCAGGCGGGTACGATACGTATTTACTGTTTTTACACTCAGGCAGAGTTTATTGGCAATTTCCTTGGCAGTGCTGCCGCAGGCAATCATGCAGCCGATTTCCATCTCGCGATTCGACAAAAGCTCATGCAGGTCTGACGAACAATGATTCCGTTTGCCAAGTTCGTTCGCCAGCAGAAGTGACAACTTGGGACTTATATACTTGCCATTCGTCTTAATTTGTTCAATCGCAGTCATAAGATCTGAAGGTGCCGAGTGTTTGGAGAGATAGCCGGAAGCGCCCAATCGTATGGCACGCAACGCATACTGGTCTTCGGGATGCATACTGATGATCAACACGGGTAACGACGACCGCTCATTTTTGATCCAGGCCAAAACATCCAACCCGCTGCTCTCCTCAAGCGACACATCCAGTAATACAAGATCATAGTCGTTTGAATTGAGAAGCGACAAGGCAGAAGAGAGCGAATCAGCCTCACTAACGGCAAGACTATCCTGCATTTCACGGTTAAGGACATAAATAAGCCCCTGGCGTACAAAGGGATGATCGTCAACTATCAATATTCTCATCTGAAAGCTCCTTTATGCCGAAGGCATACTCAAAATAACGGAAGTACCTTTATTCGGTGAACTTTTAATTTCAAACTCCGCTTCCAAAGAGGCGGCTCGCTCACGCATTCCTTTGATACCGAAACCATGTTCAATCCGGACCATATCCATATCGAAACCACAGCCGTCGTCACTGATTTCCAACACAAAACGTTTACCACGCTTCATGAAAGTGATTGTTACGTTGCTTGCGTGGGAGTACTTACCAACATTGTTAAGCGATTCCTGAACAACTCTGAAGATATCCGTAGAGCAGTGTTGACTCATGTAAATCAAGTCATCCCAGATAACCGTGCATGAGATGCCACTTCTTCGCGAAAACTCCTCACCTAACCATTCGACTGCGGCAGCCAGACCAAGATCGTCAAGCAACGCCGGACGCAGGTTGGTACAAATACTCTGGACGTTTATGGCCATTTTCTGAATGCAATCGCTAATGCCTGCCAGTTGCGTGGACAGAATATCAGGATTTGAAAACAACTCTTGTTGGGTGCGGGCTACATCAAACGACAACAGGGTCAGAGACTGTCCGATCGAATCGTGCAACTCCCTGGCTATTCTAATGCGTTCTTTCTCAATACTGTCAACTACATGCTGGGTATACTCGCGTTGGTCCATCTCCAATTGTTTGAGAGCGGAAATATCAATAAATGAAACGACAGCACCCGTAAAACTTTTACCCGGCCGGGCAACGATTATTTGAAACCACTGTTTTCCGTCAGATCCATAACTGGCATAATCAATAGTAAAACTATTACGACGACCGGTAAGTACACTCTGAATCCCATGCAACGCTTTTTGGGCATTGTTCCAGGCTTCACTCTCTGAAACAGCTACGTTCCGAAAACAGTCAAGATAGTTGTCTCCGACATTAAGCAATGTGTTATTGTTCAAACTTCCCGTTTGGGCAAAGTGTTTCCATTTCTTGTTTATCGTCAGAATCACACCCTGCTGATCAATAACAGCAATACTTGCAGGCAGAGAATCCATGATCGTCTGCTTGAAACGTTCACTTTTTTCAAGCGATTTCATAGATTCAGTCAGTTCCCTGGTGCGCTCTTCTATGCGTTCATCCAAATCAATCTTCATCTTTTCAAGGAGACGATTTTTCTTTATCAGATCACGCTGGAGATTGATAAGCTCGTCGTTCACCGTACTCATTTGTTCAAGAACACGACTCTCGGTCAGAAGCAGTTTTTCACAGAACAATATATGCCGCTGTCCCGACTGAATAAGATAACAATAGACTATCCCTTCTATACCTGACGTGGGACTGCACGGGAGCCTGAGCTCTTCGCCATACCGTATATCGTTGACGGCAAGCTCACAACAATGTGCAAGCGGCACCCCCACAGGCTTCTGCCGATGCTTGAACACCCTCATAAACCCGAGGTTGCAATCCAGAATTGTCAGGTCGGAGTCCAGCAGCACGACCCCAAGAGCGCACGATGTCATCAGATACGATTCAACTTCCCTGCTATGACATGTCAAATCATCCCTAAGCATAGCCACGTTCACTCCACCACTCCTTGGAAAGCAGCGTGGCACTATGCGCGTCGGCGGCATATCCATCGGCGCCGATCTCTTTCCAAAGATGAGGCATATCTTTGAACGCAAGCCCACCAACCATGAGCTTTATATCTCTGGTTTCAGGGTCTTCTTTAACAATTCGAATCAACTCCTGCCCGTTACCGAGATTGAACACCGTAGCAATGGACAATGCCAGAATGAAAGGTTTTTGTATCCTGAGTGTATCCAGCAGTACATTGGCTGGTACGTTTGCTCCAAGATAGGTTACATCCCATCCATCCATTTCCATGAAGTCCGCAACCATCCGCGCACCAACTTCGTGAAATTCATTCGGTCCGGCAGAGACGACAACCTTTCCACACGTTACACCACAGAGCGAGATCATTGGATAAAGACCGGCCATGACCCGCCCTACGATTGCCGTAGCCAGATGTTCTTCAGCAACGGAAATCCGGTTGTACTCCCATTGTTGTCCAATTGCACACATTGCAGGCCAGATGACATGGAGATAGAAATGCCTCAAATCGTCCGCCGTCCTGATCGATTGTTCAACAAGCCTGAGGCACCCGTAGCTGTCTCCTTCAAGAAGCAGTAACAAGAAGACCTGCCGCATTTCGTCAGCTTCGTCCCGAACGGAAAAAGAGGGTGCTGCGCCGGTCAGGGAAAGCTTGATCAAATCCTCGTGATGCTCTGCCAACCATTTGTAAACCGACATGATTTCAGTTTTCTGGTCAGGCTGATCAAAACATTCTGCGACGGCAATCTGCCACGCTATCAGTTCAACGAAAAAATAGTCGTACGTGAACCCTCGCGCGTGGTACGCCCGGTACATCCAGGGCACCGTTCGAATCAGGAGTTCAACCGAATTCAGCGTAATAATGGTAGACATGAATGATGCGTGATTCTGTTGGACAGTACGCATCAAATTAAGAGGATTGCAACCGATCAGACCATCAATTCCGGGGTTGGTTTTAAGCTGACCATTCACATGTTCAAGCAACCGCTCAATCATACGGACATAGGATGCCGCCGACCCGGGTGAGACCCGCGGAAAATCAAGGGAGCATGTAAGGATGGCATCATTCATTGCAAACTCTCGTAAGTAACCGCCTCTTAATTTTTTCCGGATACGTGTGAATACGTATGCGTCTCCTGTTTCAGGCGGCTCGTCGAAATAGTATAGTCACTTTCTGACATATTTCAACACCTTATCAAACCGCAAATAGTTATGACATCACAAAATGCTCGGAACAGTTGTATTTAGAAGCTAAACCTGCTTACCATCCTGATCAGCTTTCCAACCTGATCCTCCAGATTCCTGGCGGCATCGAGCGACTCGGCGGCTCCTTCAGCATTCTTGTCGGTAACATCACTGATCTGGGCCGCCGTTTTACTTATCTGTTCAAGACCGGTCGTCTGTTCAATAATACGTACGGAGATCTCGTCGGCAAAGGTACTGAGCGCATGAGCACTCCGCACGGCGCCTTCAAGTTGACCATCAATCTCACGCGAAAGGTGTACGCCATTCTTTGACAGTGCTGCCGAATTCAGTGTAAGAGAGCTGGTTTTATTGGCAGCATCAGCTGACCTGACAGCGAGATTTTGAATCTGGTCCGTCATATCCTTGAACTCATTTCCCGCTCCCTCGACATGCGCCGCCTCTATGGCAGCGTTAACTCCCAGAAGGTTCGAGAATCGGGCAATGCTCATCAAATTTGCAATCAGTTCGCAGAATTCTTCCTGCTGCCCCTCCCCCATTTTTGTCTCGAATGCCTTCATGGCGTTTGCTGTTTCAGCACATTGGCGCGACAGCTTGCGGATTTCTTGCGCAACGACACCAAATCCCCCGGCGGATATACGCATTCTGACCGCTTTTTCTACCGCGCTTCCGGCCAACACTCCGGTTTCCCTGGCTATACCGTCTATCTGGTTGGCAATTGAAGTCGTTTTTTCGGCGGCGCCATTGATATCTTCCATAGAGGCAACCATACGGTTCATTGACTCCTTGGCCTTCAAAATAGTTTCGGTTGCGCTCTTGGCATAGTCGTGAGCCGCAGCCGTACTTTGAGCACTGTGAGAAGCGCCTTCGGAAAGTGTTGCAAGGCTCATGGAGGTCTCGTTCAGCTGAACGCTCTGTTCTTCAGCTCCCCTGGTGACAATTGAGCTGATACGGGTAATCTGTTTGCCAACGTCCGAAACCAGACCAACAGTCTCAGATACCTGCGAGATAGCATCATGGAGCGATTCGGCCGTTGTATTCATAGCTTTTCTGATGGTAGCGTGTTCTCCCCGGTATTTTCCGTTCATCCGTGCTTTCAGATCATAATGCGCCAATCGGTCAAGTACCGTACCAACCTCATTGATTGGCGCAATAACTGCGTCCAGGGTGGAGTTCATGCCACCGATCAGATCTTTCCAGATACCTTCGTAATCCCAGTCATTGCCGCGAGTTTTTAGTTTCCCCTGACTGACACTGTTGATCAGATGTTCCGTCTCCCCATGCATTCCGTAGAGGATTGCCAGCAAGGTGTTTATATTCTGCTTTATTTTATTGAATTCCCCCGGATAATCATCAATCACAAACGGGGGCAGTTTACCATGGGCAATCTCATCAAGCGCGTTGCCGGCAATTCGCATGGGCGAAACCAGTGCATCAATCATATCGTTAATCAGGCGGACAGTTTCAGCCTCTTTCCCTTTCAATGCGGAAACATCTCCCCGTGAGTCGAGCTGCCCCGCAACCATCGCTTCGGATAACTGTTTCACCACCTCATAAACTGACGCACTCATTATTGCCCCCTTGCAACAAGTTCTTCAATCATTGTAACTGCCGGGTCTATGGCGTTTCGAACCTCAGACGTCATGTATTCTCTGGTACGGTTGAAACAACGTCCCTCAATACCGATCAGGATTATTCGCTCCGGCATAAAGCCGGGGTAGAGAATCCGACCTATCTCGATAGTCTCACGCAGACCCAGACCGTGGGATGAAATGGCGCCATTTTCGCGCGGCAGCGAGTCCCATGGAATCACATGTATGGTTCCCGGCAATGCGCCGAACTGCACTGCGTCAACCACAATAAGATCTGTTTCGCCAGCCAGCAGCGGCAACAGGTCGATACCGCCGACACTACAGTACTCAAGACGAGCCGGGCATCCGGCAAGTCTGTTGAAAATTTCGAATCCGGCCCCATCATCGGCAACCAGCTCGTTACCGATGCAGACGATTATTGTACGGCGGTCTGAAGCTGACATTCATCACCAACAGAAACAATGGTAGATTTCACCGGACGGCACAACAGCCCATTGATGATGCCGTCAAAATACGAGTGAAACAGGTGGCAAAGCGCACCTCCCGTCTCTATCCTGCGTATGGCACACATCTCCCTGATGATACAGGATTTGAATTGCAACCTGTCGCCCGCGAGGGTAAAAGCGAATCCGGCATGCATCTGTTCGCTCAACAGGGTGATGATATCCTCAAGCGCCGGATCGGGCAGGTGTACCGGAAGCTTGCTCGCGGTGTCGCGACCGGCGATTCTGCCAACCGGCGCGGTATTGCCACCCATGATATTGTCTATCGTGCTGGCAAAGGCATCCAGCAGAAAGGCAACTTCAACCGTAGCCTTCTGATAATCTTCCTGCGTAAGGTCAAGGATATATTGGGAATCTGTCGTGTTCATATAAATTTACCCATCCTTTGGCAGAATTCGGCATCGCGATAAAAGTTTTTAACGGCATGGTAGTCTGTGTGGGTGATGGCGTTGGACGGGCAGATATAGGCACAGGAAAGACAGGCGATGCAATCATCTGCATGCTTGACGACACAAAGACGCTTTTCCCTGTCCAGTTCGAACACCCTGGTCGGACAGACATCCACGCATAGTTCGCATCCGCGGCAGGATTGTTCGTGAACCGTAATTTCAAGTGACATCGCGCTTACCTCCGAATAGTCTTGACGGTTTCACCGCCCCTGGTAATGGCAATTTCCAGCGGCATCCTGCCAACGGCGTGGGTTGCACAGGAAAGGCACGGGTCATAGCAGCGAATACTGAATTCAACGGCATTGAGCAGAGCGGTGTCATCTGTCTTGCCAATGACATGTGACTCTGCAGCCTGTTCAATGGAGCGGTTGATGATGGCATAATTCTGCTGGGTTGCCACAATCAGGTTAGCGGCACGGATGATTCCTTTTTCGTCAATTTCGTAATCATGAATGAGTGTGCCTCGCGGTGCTTCGGAGTGCCCGACGCCCCTCCCCCCTTTGAATGATACCGGCACGCGGGTTTCCCCCCATACGGCAGCGTCGTTGAGGATTTCGTCGGCACGTTCAATTGCCCAGATGGTTTCGACCAGCTTGGCGTAGGTCTGAAATACGGTCAAATGACAGGGGGCGCCGCCAAGTTTGGCAAACTCGGCATATTCCGTGTCGGCCATTTCCGTGCCGAACTGCCGCATGGCGTTCATGCGTGCCATGGGGCCAACCCGGTATTCGTGCATGCCATTGAGGTTGAAATGCACCTTTTTCATATACGACCAATCCACGACCGATTCCACCAGATATTTATCGTAATCCGCCACCCCGAACTCGATCATTGTCGCACCGGTTTCGTCAACCGCCCGCAGGTTCCCCTCAATCAAGGAGACCCTGTTGTTCAGCACCGTGCCCAATCCCCATGAGGGGGCACTCCAGTCGTTGCGCATGGCAGGATGCTTATCCAATGCATTCAGCAACAGTCCCCTGACGGCAGGCGCCACAATGGGGAGCAATGCCCGGGCTTCCGTGATCCACTCCTGGATTATGTTCTTCTTTTCATGGTCAAGGACAAACGTAATACCTCCGGCAACCGACGTAACCGGATGAGTCCCACGCCCTCCAACCATCTCGTTAATTTTCTGTCCGATAGTGCGCAGTCTCAGAGCAACCCTGGCAAGTTCAGGATTCGCCTGGACGATGCCGACGACATTCCTTACCGCCGGGTCGGCGTCAAGTCCCATCACCAGATCAGGCCCCTGCAGAACAAATATGGAGAGACTGTGTGAATGAATAATATGCCCCATGTACATCAGTTCGCGCAGCAACATGGCTGCCGGAGGAGCGGTGATTCCGGCGGCATGGTCTAGAGCATTTGAGGCGGCAATATGGTGGGCTGTCGGGCAGACCCCACAGATTCGGGAGGTAATGTGCGGCATGCGGTCCGCTTCCATACCAATAAGGATTTTTTCGAAGCCGCGCAGTTCGTTGACGACAAGCCCGGCATTTTCAAGGTTACCGGCGTCATCCAGATTGATGAATACCTTGGCATGTCCTTCTATCCTTGTGACCGGATCTATTTTTATGGTTTTTTTCATGCGGAAGCCCTCCCCGCTTCGTAGTCTTCGTTTTCGTCTTCAATCCATTTCCGGATGTGGAAGGTCGGTTTACTGCCGATCATACTTGTCGCCATGGTATAGGAATAATGGGATTTTGACGTTCGTTCCAATGACGCGACTATGTTGTCATATGAAATTTTTGTCAGTCGCGACATGCGATCGGCAATTTCAGTCCTGATATCACGGTTCGGCTCTGTCAGAATCTGCATCGTTGCCCCGGCGCACCCGGTGCATGGGACACCGTTGGCCGGGCAGGGAGCCAGACAGCGATCAATAGTGACTGATCCCATGCAGGTATACCCCTGGCTTAAAAAACATTGTTCCGCATTGGGGAGACCTTCCGAATTTGTCCGTATCTCGCCGACATCGGTCTTTTCCATCTTACGCTTACATTTGGCACAGACGGAACGCCGGTTGGTCTCCGGTTGCCGCCCTTCCACCAATGCCGATAATGCTTCAAAGATAAAGGCCGGATGTGGCGGACACCCCGGCAGATAGAGATCAACGTTGATTACGGCATCAAGCGGTTTTACTATCGATTCCAATGGAGAGACCTCTTTTCCGGGAGGATGTGCCGACGTGGTTGTCTTATTTTCAAGATATACCGCTTTGCCGATTTCTGACGGAGTGTGGATGTTACCGGCGCCGGCCGGACCGCCAAAGACAGCGCAGGACCCCCAGGCGATAACGATATCGCAGGATTTTCGCATCTCAATTGCAGCGTGACGATCATGTTCATTGCGGATGGCGCCCGATACCAGGCCGACTGTCGCGTGGGGATAATCTTTGATATCCGTCAGAACCGGACAACGTTGAATTTTTACCGTTTGCAGGACATTGAGGATTTTTTCGTGCAGATCGACAATGGCGATATGGCAGCCGGAGCAGTCGCTCAACCACTCGGTGTTGATGGTGACTTCGCTCATGGCCTCCTCCTGACGATCAGTTTTTTGTAACAGGCGTTTTCGCCGGCATGGGCAATTTCCAGAGAGGACTCCCGCCCCATTATGTTCTGTAAAGCGCCGGCGAAGAAACCGTACATCATATTGCAGAGCGAACCTTTCTGGGTATGCCCGAAACGGAAGAGCGACTGGCGTATCATACAGTCGCGAAATACCAGCATGACCTGGGTTCCCTCTTCATTTTCCTGCACCACCGTTTCCTGATCGTGGGTTTTAAATGGTTCAAACTGCCAGAGATAGTCATTATTTTTCAGGACATCTCTGGTCGAATCCAACGCCGTAAGAATGTCGCCGGTTTGCGGCACTCCCGCAGAAAGCTTTTTACCGAGATTCACCCCCGCCAGGTACGATATGCTGTTGGCCGATTCGCCAATCGCCTGTTCGGTACCGGATGCAATTGCACCCAGAAATACCATGGCATCCTGTAAGGCCAACCGTTGCTGGTTTATCTCCATTGATAACCTCCCCTGTCATACAAGATGTCCAAGATTCAAATATACGACCAGCTTCCGATTGATATCGATAACACCTTCAATCCACGGCTGCGATGCCGTATCAATAGGGGGAGGCAGGATATCACTTTTATTAATGCGAACCACATCTGATATTTCATCGATGATGAATCCGGTTAATACGCTTTTGAAATCCATAACGGCAATGCAACACATGCTGTTATCGGCAAGTTCCGGAAACCCGAAACGGTTCCGAAGTGAAATTATCGGAACAATTGTGCCACGAAGATTTATGACACCACTGACATGGGGTGGAGAGTTTGCTGCTCTGGTGATTTCAGTCATGCTCGTGATCTCTCTGACCCGCATGACATCGACACCATACTCTTCACCATTCAGATGAAAAGTGGCCAGCTGAATGTACGTGCTACCTGTAGGTGTATGCAAGAGACCTCCTGACGGTTGCCTATTCCCGGTTATTGCTCAGTCCGGGCACGTGTGAGAAGCCGTTGACCGTGCAACCTTCGGCAACAAGGATATGCACGGGTGAGTAGCGTTAAGAAGGGAAAATGGTGAGTCTACCGGAGGCGATTCCTGATTCGCTACAGATACCAAACTTATAACAAAACGAAAGGTTGATCCGGCTCCCGGTTTGCTTTCAACCGTAATATCTCCCCCCATCAACCGGGCAAGACGTTGACTTATGGCTAACCCCAGACCGGTCCCGCCGTACTTGCGAGTAGTCGATGCATCAACCTGAGTGAACGGGTCAAATATGAGTTCCTGTTTATCGGAGGATATGCCGATGCCCGTATCGGAAACACTCAGTTCCAGCTGAATTTCCGTACCGACCGACTGCAACCGGCGCACGCGGACCGTTATTCCTCCCCGCTCGGTAAAGTAACGCATCCCCCACCAAAGGTGGGGGCATTTATAAATCGTGATCCGCTCAAAGCGGTTTGTTCAAATGATTATCTGACCACTGTTGGTGGTCAACCTTCGGTCAATAGCGTCAGTTGGTCCAACC
>Ga0209697_10004728_pt1 | contig 17445 bp, 6 predicted proteins | sample AliMusrvi5mmetaG_FD_184115 | JGI IMG/M metagenome (GOLD analysis project Ga0209697, IMG submission 184115) | Freshwater lake bacterial and archeal communities from Alinen Mustajarvi, Finland, to study Microbial Dark Matter (Phase II) - Alinen... | ecosystem: Environmental > Aquatic > Freshwater...
CAGCAGGAATGACCGGCGTTGGGGTGAAGCTGAGGCATTTTTGTGACCCGCGTCTTCAGACATGGCCTAACGTAGGTTTGACGCCACCACCTTTGCGGTCCGGCTGGATTTGGCTTTTCGTATCCAACGCCTTCGGCAGACTGCAGTCCCCAAATACCGGGCAGCCGCCGCATGGGTTGCTGCGCGGGCACTGGCCGTGGCGGCCGCGCCAACCGAGCGATGCGGCGATGCCTCCGAGAGCGAGAAATCCGCTACAGCGCAGGCAAGTCCGGAGGATGTCCCGTCGATGAGTCATGCGGCCAATACCTTCGTTCGTGCTCATTTCTTTCGCAAGTCCAAACAGACCAAGCGGGTTAGATCTCTAACAATAAGACGACCGCCTGCCAGTGCCAGCGGCCCCCAGGCGTCGTGCCCGTCGAGCACCTTGGCATGGGCGAGCGGGTGGAACCCTTCTGGCGAGGCCTGGGCCATCGTCAGCTCACCGTTGTCGTCCATCACAAAAATCCGGCCTTGAGCGACCATGAACGGGCCGAGGCCGAAGCGGTGGCTCATGCCGCTGGCCCAGATTTGTTTCCCTTGGAGATCGAGGCAGACGAGTTCGCCGTTGGGGCGCACGCCGTAGAGGTGGCCGTCGCTGAGGATGGGGGTTTGCTGGGTGGCGCCGAAGGTATCAGCATCGAGTCGGAACGCGGGCTTGGCCTCCCACTTGGCGGCAGCTCCGGTGAGTTCAAGCATCAAGCTACCGGCCTCGTAGCCGCCGGAGAGGAAGATTCGGTTATTGGGGACTGGCACGGGGGTGGACACGGTGGCGATGGAGATTTTCCAATCCGGGGTTTCCCACAACAGGGATCCATCGTCGGCGGCCACGCCTGCGACGCCACGGTGACCGCAATAGACGTAGGATTTTCGACCTCCGATATCCATTGGGGCGATGGAAACGTGGGTCATTTTCCAATCACGCGGATTGGGGGTTTTCCACAGCACCTTGCCGGTGGCCAGTTCCACCGCGATCATCAGGCTGCTGCCACCCGGTGCTAGAATCACCCGATCGCCGTCAATCAACGGGCACTGGCCCGCATACCAAGCCGGCACCGTGCTGCCATACTCCCTGACCAAATCGATTCCCCACTGGTATTTGCCGCTCACCGCATCGAGGCAACACACCTGGCATTTTGGCCCAAGGCTCACCACGTGTTCCTTGGTGACTGCCGGCACAGTGCGCGACATGCCGTGGTTGCGCTTGATCGAAAGCGGATAGGAAAATTTCCAAATCTCCTTGCCGTCCGCCAGCGACAGGCAGCGCAGGGCGTCGGCCTGCGCGCTGCGGTCGTAATCCATAAGATAGACCCGGCCGTTCAGCACGGCGGCCCCGGCATAGCCTTCGCCGACGTCGATGGACCACAGCGGCTTGGGCTCGCCGACGGCCCAGGCCTCGGCCAAGGGGGTGGTTTCGGCAGAGATGCCGTCGCGATTGGCACCGCGGAAGCCCGGCCAGGCACCAGGCAAATCACTGGCCGTCCCGTCAGCTACGCTCAGGCTGGTCTTGGTCAAGGGCGAGGCACCACTGGTATCGGCCGTGCCACCGCCGCCGGTTAGAGGCAGGCGCAGCGGCACCCATCCGTCAGGCAAGCCCGTGCACCAGATGTACGCCAGCACGGCGGTCGCCACGAATGCAATCGCCGCAGGCAGGACTGAGGCAATACTGAAGCGGCTGAGGTGCATGCAATGGAACGGTTAGACAATATCTTGGAATCGCGCCGTGGCAGAAAACGCCGGGCGGTGCAGGGAGCGTGGATTGAAAAGCGCCATCGGTGAGAGGGGGGACGCACAGGGCGTAAGCCTTCGCCACGCCCATGTCAAGCAAGCTGACTTTGCCCCTCAACCATGAGCCATCCTCGAGCGTCATCCGAGCAACGAGGCGTTCGGCGTCAGCCGTCGCGGTGGAAATGTGAAAAGAAGCTGGAAAATCGCCGTCTGAGCCGTAGAAATGCCTGCGACATCGGTTTGCAGCTACCCACCCTTCTCATGATCCAAATTTCCCATCGTTTGCTTCGTTTTTCCGTGCCATTGCTGGCGCTGGCTTCGAGTATGGCCTGCCTGCCGGACGCACAGGCCCTCACTTGGGGCACGGCCGGATCGCTGGCCACCGGACGCGACAGCCACACCAGCACCCTGCTGGCCACCGGCAAGGTATTGGTGACCGGAGGCCGCAACACGGCGGGCACCGCGCTGACCACGGCGGAATTATTTGATCCAGCCACCAACGTCTGGACGCCGGGCCCCCCCCTCCCCGCCGCCCGGTTTTGGCACTCTGCTACCATCCTGCTCAATGGCAAGGTGCTGGTGGCTGGCGGGTTTGATGGATTCGCCTCGCTGGCCAGTGCCGCCTTATACGACCCTGCCAGCGGCACATGGGCGGCCACCGGTTCGATGACGCAAGGCCGCGACTCGTTCACCGCCACTTTGTTGGGCAACGGCAAGGTACTGGTCAGCGGCGGGTACACCAACAACGGCATCACCAACGGCGCGGAACTTTATGACCCGGCCACCGGCAACTGGTCGAGCACCGGCACCCTGGGCAGCGCCAGCGCGAATCACACCGCCACCTTGCTCAGCTCCGGCAAAGTGCTCGTCGCGGGAGGCGAAGCAAGTCCGGACGTTGGCACGTCGCGCACTGAGGTCTTTGATCCGGCCATGGGCACATGGTCCCCGGCCGCAGCGCTCGAAGCCCCCTGCTTTTATCACAGCGCGACGCTGCTACCCGACGGCACGGTGCTTGTGCTTGGCGGAAAATCCAATGAGACCACCTCACTGGCCAGCGCACAGGTGTATGATCCAAGCGCCGCCAGTTGGACACTCACCAGCCCCCTGCCAATCGGCCGATTCTCGCACAGCGCCAATTTGCTGCCCAACGGCAAGCTGCTAATTGTCGGCGGTTTCAATACCACCAGCGGCATGCTCGCCAGCGCCGTTCTTTACGACTACCTCACCGGCACTTGGAGCACGCCCGGCACCTTGGCCACCGCCCGTTTGGACCACTGCACCACGCTCCTGCCCAGCGGCAAGCTGCTCATCAGCGGTGGCTGGAACGACAACAGCGCCACCTCACTGGCCAGCACGGAGGTCTTGGACACCGCCACCGCTGTGACTGGCGCCAGCGGATCGTTGCCGGTCCCCCGCACCCAACAGGCAGCCACCCTGCTGGCAAGCGGCAAGGTGTTACTGGCCGGTGGCTTCAGCAGCACTGCCCTCGCCAGCGCCGATCTCTACAATCCGGTCACGGCCACAGCAAGCGCCGCCAACCCGATGGCCGCAGCTCGCTTCCTGCATACACTCAGCCAGCTCCAAAGCGGCAAGGTTTTGATAGCCGGCGGCAACAACGGGTCAGCCACCCTTGGCAGCGCTGAAGTATTCGACCCCACCACGGCTGCTTGGACGAGCACCGGAGCCATGGCAGGTGCTCGCGAACTGCACAGCGCCACGGTGCTCACCGATGGCAGGGTGCTGGTCGCCGCAGGCCAGACAGGCAGCGCCTCCATCGCCACCGCCGAACTCTACAATCCCTCCAGCGGCACTTGGTCCTTCACTGGCTCCCTGGCCACGGCTCGCCAAGGACACAGCGCCACTCTCCTCGCCAATGGCAAGGTGCTGGTGGCTGGCGGACGCAACACCGCCGGCATCCCACTGGCGGTTGCTGAGGTGTATGATCCTGCCACCGGCGCATGGACCCCCACCGCCTCGCTCACCACCGCCCGCACCGCTCACACCGCCACTTTGTTACCCAATGGCAAGGTGCTGGTGGTGGGCGGTTTGTCAGGCAGCACCTATCTATCAAATTGCGAGATCTATGATCCCGGCACCGGCCTGTGGACCAGCTGCGCGTCGCTGACCGATGCCCGTAGCGCCCACACCGCCACCCTGCTACCCACCGGCAAGGTGCTGGTGGCCGGTGGGACCAATGGCAGCGCCGTGCTTGCCAGCAGCGAGTTATTTGATCCTGCCACAGCTAGCTGGACGGCCGGTGCCGTGCTGGGTAGTTTACGAAAAAATCACACAGCCACACTGCTGACGGATGGCCGGGTGTGGTTCGCCGGGGGATCCAGTGGCGCGGACCTTCAAGCCAGTTCTGAGATCTATGATGTGGGCCTTGGTTATCAGAGCGCCTGGCAGCCGCAACTGATCTCGCCACCCTCCTCGCTGCTGCTTGGCGGCAGTTTTTCACTCACCGGCACCCGCTTCCGCGGCATCTCCGGCGGATCCTCCGGTAACTCCCAAGACGCCCCGGCTAACATCCCCAGCATACAACTTTACAACATCGAAAGCGGCCGCACCGTGACGCCCACTGCCACTGCTTGGACTGACGCATCACTCAACTCAGCTCCGCTTCTCGGCCTGCCGGCCGGTGCCGCCATCCTAACCGTGACCGTCAACGGCATCTCCGGCGCATGCATCACCCAAATCTCCAAAACCCCCGCCAGTGTAAGCCTCAGCGGCCTTTCGCAAGCTGCAGATGGCAGTGCCAAAAGTGTGTCGGCGACGACCAGTCCCGCAGGCTTGTCCGTGACTCTTACCTACAATGGTTTGCCGACGCTGCCGAGCGCAGTGGGCAGCTACGCGGTGGTGGCCACCATCACGGATTCGAGCTACAGCGGCAGCGTCGGTGCCATTCTGGTCATCAGTGCAGCCACCCCTTTCACGTCAGGGGCGGCGATGAACAGCGGCCGCCGATACCATACCGCCACCCTGTTGAACAACGGCAAAATTTTGGTCTGTGGCGGGCAATTTGCGTCTATTTTAAACAGTGCTGAGTTATATGATCCGGCCACCGGCAGCTGGACCTACACGGGCCAGATGACCACTGCACGCATCCACCACAGTGCCACCTTGCTGCCCAACGGCAAGGTGCTGGTCGTCGGCGGCCAAAGTGCCACTGCTTTGGCGAGTGCCGAGATATACGATCCGGCGTTAGGCACATGGAGCACCACCAGCAGCATGTCCGTGCCACGCGTCTATCACACCGCGACGCTTCTGGCCAGTGGCAACGTGCTGGTGACAGGCGGACAAACCACCGGCAGCGCCTATCTATTTAGCACTGAGATCTATGATCCCTCCAACGGCAGCTGGGCCAAGAAAAAGGACATGACAGCCATCCGACTCAACCATGCTGCCTGCATGCTGGCCAATGGCAAAGTGCTGGTTTGCGGCGGCCAGAGTGCCACTGCGGCTTTGGCCACTGCTGAGTTATACGATCCGGCGTCAGACACCTGGGCGGTGACCACCGGCCCGCTGGTGACGGCGCGGGTCAACCACACAGCGACGCGTCTGGCCAATGGAATGGTGCTGGTGGCGGGAGGTTATACCAGTATCACCAGTCCTTTGGCTAGCGCTGAGTTATTTGATCCGGCCACCGGCAAGTTTACCGCCACCGGCGACATGAAAAACGGCCGATACTATCATACGGCCTCCCTGCTCCCCAATGGCCGGGTGATTTGTACAGGCGGCAGCAAGTGGGTAGGAAACTTAGCGGCGCAGGCCAGTGCCGACATCTACAATCCGGTCACCGGCACATGGGCGGCTGGATATCCTTCGCTGCTCGGCAAACGCTACGACCACACAGCCACCCTGCTGGCTAACGGAAAACTCGTGATCACCGGCGGTTACGGTGACAGCAATCCCGTGCTTGCCAGCACTGAGTTATATGATAATGCGCTTGGCACATGGGCGTCCACTGCGGCACCGGGCACGGCACGAACCCATCACAGCGCGAGCCTGCTGCCGGATGGCCGGGTGCTGGCAATTGGCGGCTGGGATGGCAGCACCACCCACGCCAGCGTCGATATGTACCATCCCGTCACCGGGGTTTGGGCGTCGGCCACTGCGATGGTCACGGCTCGGCGCGATCACACCGCCACACTGCTTAAGACCGGCAATGTGCTCGTCCTCGGCGGGCACAGCACGTCCGCCCTGGCCAGCGCCGAACTCTACAACCCAACCGTCGGCGCTTGGCTGCCCGTCGCTAACATGACCACCCCACGCTTCCTGCACACCGCCACCTTGCTCGCCGATGGCCGAGTGCTCGTCACCGGCGGAAAAAATGATGGCGGAGCACTCAGCAGCGCGGAAATCTATAACCCCATCACCGGACTGTGGTCGGCAACCGGCTCCCTGCTCGGTGCTCGTGATGCCCACTCGGCAACCCTGCTAAGCACGGGCAAGGTGCTCGTCACTGCCGGAGAAAATGCTGCAGGTGTGCTCGCCACCACCGAGCTGTTTGATCCGACCAGCGGCCTGTGGAGCGCCACCGGTGGCTTGAGCGCCGCCCGCCTTGGCCACACCACCACGTTGCTGCCGAGTGGCAAGGTGCTGGTGGCCGGTGGCAGCAACGGCATCACCTATCAGAATAGCACGCAGCTTTACACCCCCGCCACCGGCACCTGGGCGGCGACCAGCAACGTGGCAACATCCGCCACCACCACACTCGCAGTGGCTCGCGCCTCCCACACGGCCAGTTTGCTAACCAATGGCAAGGTGCTCGTCACTGGTGGCACGGGCGCTGGCGGCGTGACTGAAGCGGCGGAGTTATTTGATCCGGCCACCGGCCTGTGGCAAAGCACCGGTGCCCTCAACAGCAAGCGCGAAAGCCACACCGCCACCATCCTGGCCAACGGGCAGGTGCTCGCGGTTGGTGGCGGCGGCAGCGCCGGACCTCTCAACAGCGCGGAATCCTACGACGTGGGCCTGGGCTTCGCCGCCGCATCCCAACCGATCATCACCAGCGCACCCGCCTCGCTCGTGCCGGGCAGCGTCCTGACCCTCGCCGGCACCCAATTCCGCGGGCTCTCCGCCGCCTCAGGTGGCAACAGCACCCAAAACTCGTCGAGCGACCTGCCGGTGGTTCAACTTCGGGCACTCGATAGCGGCCTGACCAGCGTGTTGCAACCGGCGAGTTGGTCGGACGTCGCCATCTCCACAACCCTACCCACGAATTTCCCGCAGGGCTGCGCGCTGGTGACCGTGTCCGTCAACGGCATTCCCAGCGCTTCGGCGATTTTGAAAATCGCCGCTCCCGACCCACTGCCCTACACCATCTGGAAACTCAGCAAATTCACCACCGCCGAACTCGCCGATCCGACCATCAGCGGCGATTCCTCCGATCCGGATCAGGATGGCATCACCAACCTCATGGAGTACGCCTTGGCGCTCGACCCCTTGTCTGCCGATGCCAACGGGCTGCCCACCACCAGCCAACAAACCGGCTATCTAACTATGACCTACCGCCTCAACAAACAAGCCACCGACGTCCTCGTCGTTGTCGAGGCCAGCGCCGATCTGACGGCCAACTCGTGGTTCCCTGTAGCGGTGGAAACCGGCCGCGTTGACCTGGGCAGCTACTGGCTGGTGACCGTTAGAGACAGCATCCCAACCAGCAATTCCCCGCAACGATTCATGCGCCTGCAGGTAAAGACTCCCTAGCGAGGCTGCGCCTCAGGCGCAAGACAGAAGACCGCTTCGCTCCAAGACAAGAGCCGAGCCATTGGGCGGAGCATGGAGATTCTTCCTCTTGTCTTCTGTCTTGTAGTCTTCTGTCTTCCCTTCTTCTGTCTTCTGTCAAAATTTCCGTTTGTGTTTCCCGGCTGAGACGCTAGGCTGCCGCCGATGAAAACGAAATACTTTGTTTGCCTGCCGCTTGTGATGTTGTTGGCCTCCTGTGCTCAAGACACTCGAAGCGGCAACGTCTATCGGCAGGGTGATGTCCGTCAGGAACAGTCCGTGCGCTACGGGAAAATCACCTCCATCAGCCCCGTGAAAATCGAGGGCAATCACGAGGCCGGCACCGTGCTGGGCGCCGTGGGTGGTAGCTTGCTCGGCAGCCAACTTGGCAGAGGCCATGCCGCTCACACCGCGGGAGCCATTGGTGGCGCTATCGCCGGCGGCGCCATCGGGTCCAATGTGGAACAATCCATGGGCAACCGCAACGGCATCGAAATCAACGTGCGCCTCAATGAGGGCGGCTCGGTATCGGTCGTGCAAGAGGTTAGCCGCGAATATTTCAGAGTCGGCGACAGCGTGCGCGTCCTGAGATCCGGCAGTGGCACCCGCGTGGCTCACTAAGGAGGGGGGCTCACCAAGTTTGGCAGGGAGCGGGACTTGCGCAAAGTCCCGCTCTCCCCCAACAGGCCGATGCATGACCATCTGGCAGGCAGCATCAGAACTCAGGGTTCGACCTCAAAAGCGGCACGGAGTCGATCCTGTGTTAGACGTGGATCGCGTGGCCCTCAGCCGCGAGTGCTGCTTCGTGGATGACTTCCGACATCGTCGGATGAGCGTGGATGGTGGCGTGAATTTCCTCGGCGGTGAGTTCCTGATCGAGGGCGAGCCCCATTTCGGCGATGAGCTCCGTGGCATTCTCGCCGATCAGGTGCGCGCCTAGCAATTCGCCATGTACCTTGCCGAACAATAGCTTGGCAAAACCCTCGGATTCACCGGAGGCGATCGCCTTGCCAATGGCTATGAACGGGATTTTACCGACTTTATAGGCGATGCCAGCGGCCTTGAGTTCGCGCTCGGTTTTGCCGACCGAGGCCACCTGTGGGTGACAATACGTGCAGCCCGGGAAGTTCTTCACCTTGCGCGGAGTGTGACCTTGCAGATAGAGGCCCTCCACCGCCTGCACCGCCTCGAACGATGCGGTATGAGCCAACCACGGCGGGCCGGTGATATCGCCGGCGGCATAGACACCGGGCAGCGACGTTTCATAGCGGGCACCGATTTGGATATAGCCGCGTTCGGTGAGGGCCGGTTGCATGCCGCTGGGCAATACCGGTTGGATACCGATGGCAACGAGGCAGATATCAGCGCGAATGACGCCGTTTTCTTTGGGCCCCTCGACGGTGATTTCGACGTGGTCGCCGAGATCGGCGGCGGCAGTGATTTTGGTATTTGTGAGGCAGCGAATGCCCTGTTTGATCAGGGATTTCTCGAGGGTTTCGCCAACCTCGTCATCTTCCACCGGCAGGATTCGCGGCAACATCTCCACCAGCGTCACTTTGGTCCCAAAAGCATTGTAAATATAGGCAAATTCAACACCGATGGCCCCAGCACCGATGATGACCAATTCCTTGGGCTGTGTGGCCAGCACCATCGCCTCCTTGGAACTGATCACCGATGTCCCATTGAAAGGCAACAACGGCAAGCCACGCGACTTGCAACCGGTGGCAATGAGAATGTGCTGGGTCTCCAGAATCTGGGTGCTGCCATCCGCAGCCGCTACGCTGACTTTGCCAAGTCCTTCGATCGAGCCAGAACCCTTGATGTAATCGACCTTGTTCTTCTTCAGCAGAAACTCAATACCCCCTGCCAATCGCCCGGAAACCTTGCGCGAACGCCCAACCACTGCCGACCAATCGTAGGACAAACCATCGATCTTCAAGCCGAATTCCGCAGCCTTGTGCCGCAGCGTGTGGTACAACTCCGCATTCTTCAACAGCGCCTTGGTCGGAATGCACCCCCAATTCAGGCAGGTTCCGCCTGCCCGGTCCGCCTCGACGCAGGCAACATTTTTCCCGAGTTGGGCGGCGCGGATGGCGGCGACGTAACCCGCCGGGCCACCGCCAATGACAATGAGATCGTAAGCCATAGGTAATGCGTGATGAAGTGTGCCGCGACCTTGGCGCAGGACGCGGGGCTTGTCAAAGCAGGAAAACCGAGCCTAGGGTCAAGACTCGTGAGGTTCCTTGGCGGCGGGTTCCTTGGTAGTGGGTTCCTTGGTTTTGACCTCAGTGGCGGCTGTGGTGATCTCGCGCTCGAAGTCTTCGCGGGCTTTTTTAAACTCACCCATGCTCTTGCCAACACCGCGTGCCAGCTCGGGTAACTTCTTCGCACCAAACAGCAACATCACGATCAGCAAGATGACAATCCAATCCTGTGGCGAATTAATGAAGGCAATCTGGGGGTACATGGGCCAAAGCTAGGGGGTGGCCACCAGACACGCAACCTGTAATCCTCAAATCCGGGAACTTTTTTATACTGCCGGGAATATACGGGCGCTGGGATGACCCCCGGCTGCGGCTAATCCGGTTGAATCAGGCGGTGCAGGAATGAAACAGGCAGAGGCACCGGGCAGGCTGCCCAGTGCCTCTGCTCAAACAACCAACGTGCTAAGGAAACCCTCAAGGGCCGCAGCGGCCGGGGATCCGGGCGCTGCGGCCATGGGATCATTCGGCAGCCACAACCCGCACAAACTTGCGTGGGCTGTCGAGCGGGATGAGGGCTTGCTTGCGCACATAGTCTGGCAGGTCTTGGACGGCATTGTCCGAGAGGGTTGCCGTGCTGGCGGACCACGAGCCTTCCATCAGAGTCGCACTTTCTTCCAGCGCATAAACGCCAGTGCCGGTGGCACGCTGATTCCAGCTCAGGATCAGTCCCGAGGGCGTTTTTTCCATCTGAGTGAGCGAGCCATTGTTCGCGATGGGCGAGGTGCCAAACAGGAACTCCTGAAGGTTGGTGAATCCATCGCCATCCGGGTCGGCATTGCGGCCACGCTGGTTGACATCGGTGATTTGAGCGGACCACACATCGTAGGGATCGGCCACCGGGCTCGCAGTAACGGTGAGGATGCCGGATCCGGAGAAGCGGCTGTCGTCCTGATAGGTGGCCGACGAGCTGGTGCTGCCGTAGGTGCCGGCGACTTGTTGGGTGGAGCCGAAAAACAGGGCACCGACGGATTCGTTGGCCGCATCCACAATCCCGAGTTTGCCGCCGTTGATCACCAGTTTGTTCGTATCAACGATGGAATCCCCGCTCACGATGAGTTCACCTTCGAGGATGGTGGTTTCTCCGGTGTAGGTATTGGCACCTGAGAGCAACATGGTTCCCGGACCGGTCTTGATGAGCGGCGAGGCATGGGTGGCGATGTCGCGCAGGATCGAGGAGACCGTGAGGTCGGTGGCGCTGCTGGACGTGACATCGGCTACTTGGAACACGGTTCCCGGCTGACCATTGGAACCCAACGACGCATTGGCATACGGCCCGGCGACGGGGGTGTGGATCTCCGCCGGCACGGTGCTGGAACCGCCGACCACCAGCGTTCCGACGAGCGCCAAATCGGTGCCGAAGTTGGCAGCGTTGCCACCGTTGGTGATTTCAATTTTACCGCCGTCGAGGGTGATATTGGTCACGAACGCCGTGGTGTTGCTGCCGCCCGAAAGCGTCGAATTCTCAGTGATCCGAACCGACAACCCGTACTGGGGAAGGATGCCCGATTGGCCGAGCGGCGCGATGCCGTCGAGCGCCAAGGTGGCACCGTTGTTGACGGTAATGACGTTGGAGGGAGTCATTAAACCGCCTGCACAATGTCCGCCGGCAGAGGTTCCTTCGCCGGCTCCCACAGCATTACCGCCCTCGAGAGCGAGGTAACCAAACCATTCGTGGTCAACCACACCGACGGTGGTACCGCCGGACCAGGAGTTGTTGTTGCTGTTGATGCGCACGGCATTGACGCCATCGACGACGACATGGCCCTCACCGGAGATTTCCCGGTCAAAGCTGAGATCGCCGTTGATCTGGTGAAAATACAGGGTACCTGCGCTGTTGACGAGGACGTTGGAGCCGAAGCCATTGTCGCCACTGGCGAAGGTGAGCTGGAGCGTGCCCTCGTTGATGGTGGTGAGGCCGTTGTAGCCGTAGCCCTGAACAGGCGTGTTGATGAATTCCTGGGTGCCAAGGCCGTTCTTGATGAGGGACAGCGAGGCTCCGTCGTTATTGCGGATGATGCCGAAGAAGCTGTGGAAACTGCCGGTATCCGTGTTGATCGCCAATGAGCAGACCCCCGGATTGGTCGTGTAGCCTGGTGCCGTCGTCTCGTCATTCTGAACAATCGCTATGCGGTTGCCCGACGTGCTTTCCAGACCCCCTACCGCCTGATGAGTGCCTCGGAGGTTGACCTTGCCATTGACCGCTCCGGGGCCGGTATGGAACTTGATCAGCGATGTGGGAGCGAATTGGTTGTCAAAGTCCATGTTCGCCCAAATGTCAAAGGTGACGTTGCCCATCGTCAGGTCACTGGGCATCGAAATGCCGCTTGGGTTGGCCAGCTCAATGGTGCCTTGGTTGACGGTGATGCCTTGGGAGAAGGTGTTCGTGCCGGAGAACTCCAGCGTGTTATTGCCTTCTTTGACGAGTTTGACACCGCCGCTGAGGGCATCAGAGATGATGGCATCGCCATCGGTGGTGTCCAAGCCGAGGATGGCGGATGGATCGAAGCCGCCGGTGTTAAGCGCGACCACATCGGAACTGGTGAAATCACCGGGACCACCCATCTGGAGGGTTAGATCGCTGAACACAAGGATGTTAGAAGCGCTCCAGGATGCGGTGTTGCCATTGTAGAGGGACAGCCGCTTGCCCAATTTGAGTTCACCTGCGTTCACGGTAGTCGTGCCGGTGTAGGTGTTGGTTCCTTCCAGTGTCAGCGAGCCGCTGCCATTCTTGACCAGACTGCCGCGTGCCGAAGCGGATGCGTTGGCGATGGCCCCGGCAAAGGTGCCCGACGTTGAGTCGCCCACGCTCAGGCTGGTGGCGCTGCTGCCGCCTGTCACAGTGCCCAACAAGATGGTTCCGCCGGTACCCGAGATGCTGTTGACCCCAGGGCTGGCGGACATGAAGTTAGCCGTGCCTCCGGTGAGTGCCAACGCGGAGCTGCCCAAAGCGCCATCGCTGGCGAGGGTGAGCGTGCCGCTGTTGACCGTCGAACTTCCGGTGAGGAGGTTATCGACGCCGAGGGACAAGTTGCCGGTACCCGACACCGTGAGACCGGCGGCTTGCAGGGAGTTACCGAAAGCGACCGTGCCAGAACCGGTTAGCGTTACTTCGTTAGTGACTGTGAGCAATTGGCCGTTGAACGCATAGAAATGCGGGCTGTTGTTGGCGAAGGTCAAGCTGGCTGCGGTGATCGCGGCCGGAATGCTGATATTGGTGTTGACGCCGGTGTTGTCAAACGTCAGCGGCGCGATGCTGGTAAACGTCGAGCTCACACCCGCATCCTTCCAATTGTTATCCGCATTGGTGGTCCAGTTGGCAAAGCCGCCGGAGCCGCTCAAGCCCGACCATGTGAGGGGGTTGGCCAGCGGCACGGCGCTGCCGAGGGCGATGAGTTCACGAAATCCGACATAGCCGTTTTCCTGGTTGTTGAAGACGTACTGGACGGCCCCCACGTTGGAGGCGAGAACGCCCGACGATGCGGCGAGGCGGCTATGGGTCGAGTTGATGGACGCCATGGTCGGATTGTAGATGTAATCCAACAGGATGAAGTTGGTTGGATCCGTCACTGTGGAATAATAGACCGCGTAGTTCTGGTCATCGCGGCCGCTGTCGCCCCAAGCACAGTAGCTATCGAGCGAGGTGAGGTTGTAGCCCTTGGTGTTAGTCAATGTGTCCAAGGGGAAAATGACGGAAGTGTTGTTGAGGGGCGCGACACTTTGCAATTGGGTGCCGGCGGAACCGAGGGACCCGTCGGTCAGCACCGTCCAATCGGAATTGGTGACATCGCCATTGCCATGGTTGGCGTCAGCGGCAACCGTAGGAGTTTTAGGCAGGGTATTGCTCAGCAGGTTGGTGCCGGTGGGCAGCGTCCAAAGGTTGGTGCTGTTGGCCTCGGTCAGAATGTGAGTGGCCAGTGGCGTATCACGCAGGATGAACTCGCGGAAACCGGTGTAGCCGTTTTCCTGGTCGTGGAACGTCACTTGGATGGCGGCCACTCCCAAGGCCATCGGGCCACCATTGCCGGTCACCCGGGTGCGGGTGGACTTTCGGTTGTTAGGGCCATTGTATTCGGTGTGGTTGTACACCTCGGTGATCGCTAGGAACGTCGTTGGATCCGCCACCGTCGAATACGAGAGGGTATAGGTCTGGTCGTCGCGGCCATTGTTGCCCCATGCGCCGTAGGACTCGAAGGAGGTGATGTCATAGCCACCGGGCTTGGCGGTTAGATCCAACGGATAGGTCACGGTCTGGCCATTGCTAGGAGTGCAGCTTGAGGCCGGTGTGGTGTAATCACCGAGGCTGCCATCGGTCAAGGTCGCCCAAGTGCCCGTCGAACCTTCTTGGATGGTCGGCGATGGGTCAGTCGGGGTGATACCGGCGAGGAGATTGGGTCCGACGAGGGCGGGCCAAGTGTTATCATCGCGGGACTGGTTATCGACGCAGACGACGGTAGGCGTGTCTTGGAGGACCAACTCGCGGTAGCCGACGTAGCCGTTTTCCTGGCGGTCGAAAATGAGCCTGATGGCAGCCACTCCACTGGCTAGAACGCCGGAGTTATCCGTGAGCCGGACGTGGGTGGAGCGGTCGTTGCCGGTGTGCCAACCGACGGTGGAGAGGTTGATAAAGGTGCCGGGATTGGCCACCGTGGAATACTGGATCATGTAATTCTGATCATCGCGGCCGCTATTGCCCCACGTGCTGTAAGAATCGAAGGAAGTGATGTTGTAGCCCTCAGGCTTGGCGGCGAGATCCAGCGGGAAGATGACCGACTCGCCATTGTTTGGCGTGCAACTGGTGGCGGGTGAACCGCCGGTATCACCGAGGGTGCCATCAATGACCGTGTTCCAAGTATTCGACGACCCTTCGTGGGTATTCGGGCTGGTTAAGGGCGTCCGGCCAGTGAGCAGGTTGGTGCCAGAGGGCAGTGTCCATTCGCCGGAGCCGTTGGACTCATTGGTGGAGACAACCGTACCGAATGCCGTGGCACAGGCGAGAAGAGGGGCAATGCAGACGACGAACGTCTGGGGAAGGTGGCGGAGATAGCGAGGTTTCATAGGCGGATTCGGGGATTTCGTTATATCAATTTTTGTTCTCCGCAGTTTCCACGATGGACGCCGCTGAGGAATCAAAACGCCTAGTCGAGAAAGCTAATTTCGTAAACCTCCCTATTTATGGAGTATTGCGAAACTCATTGAAAATAAAACAATTACAGCGAATAAGAGGTCGGGAATTAGAAAAAATTAATCCTCCATAAACTAGGAGGTGGTAGCCTCGGTCAAACGGGTGTTCACTAGCCCGGACAAGCTGACGTTTCACGCCCTATCGCCCATGAATTCGACCCGCAACCTGGGAATTTTCCGCGCCCTCCTACTGGCCATCGTGCTTGGCCAGCCGGTGCAGGCGGCGTTGGAAGCGACGACGCTGCGCTGCGAATATCTAACCAATCCAACAGGCCTCGATGAAACCCAGCCGCGTTTGTCATGGGTGGTTGAATCGCTCGACCGCGGCGAGACGCAAAGCGCGTGGCAGGTGGTGGTTGCCTCTAGCCGGGAGCATCTAGCGGCCGACCAAGGAGACCTGTGGGACAGCGGCAAAGTTATTGGCAATGCCACCAGCCAGATTGCCTATGCGGGGGTTCCGCTGGTATCCCGAGCGACGTGCTTTTGGAAAGTCCGCTGCTGGAACAAGGACGACCAGCCCTCGCCCTGGAGCCGCCCGGCAAGTTGGTCGATCGGCCTGATCAACGCTGCGGATTGGAGTGCCAAATGGCTCGACGGGGCGACTTTCGGCGCGGCGGACGGCACTCCGCCGGTCATCGTCGCGGCTTATTATGAGGCGGTGTCGGGTGCCGGTTCGCTCAACGTCACCGCACAACTGGTGACGCTGGCCCAGGCGGGCAATTACGCGTTGGCGGTAACCAATGCGACCTTCGGCAGTGATCCGGCGTATGGCACCGTGAAGCAATTGCGGGTGCAGTACCAGAGCGGAGGGCTGAGTGCGACGAAGACATTTCCCGAAAACTCCAGCATCGTATTTCCAGGCGATCTTCCGGCTCTAACCAAACCGGTGATCCAAAGCGCCCGCTACGAATCGGTGAGCGGCAGCGGCTTCCGCGACGTCACCGCCCAGATCGTCTCGGCGGCCCAGGCCGGTTCGTTTTCCAGCGTCGTCAACAACACAAATTTCGGCCCGGACCCCGCGCTCAACCAGATCAAACGCCTGCGGATCAATTACACGCTCAACGGTGCCGCCGGTGTGTCTATCACCGCGGAAAACATGACCTTCAACTATCCGGCCGACCTGCCGCCGCCAGTCACCGTCGTTTTCACCAACGCCCGCTACGAGGCCAACGACGGCTTTGGCACGCTGGACGTCACCACGGATCTAGCAAACCGGGCTCTGGCCGGCAGCTTCACCCTCACCGTGAACAACACCAATTTCGGCGGCGACCCCGCAACTAACCATGCCAAGCGGCTGCGGATGGAATACACCTACAATGGCCGCTCGCTGGTGAAATATGTGGCAGAAAACACCTTGCTGAATTTCCCGGCGGATCTGGCCAAGCCGAGCACGCTGCCATACCTGCGCAAGTCGTTCACGCTGGCCAAGCCGATCCGACAAGCGACCGTGTATGCCACCGCCTTGGGCCTCTACGAACTGCATTTGAATGGCAGCCGCGTCGGTGACCATATCCTCGCTCCGGATTGGACTGACTATTCGAAGCGGCTGCGCTATCAGGCGTATGATGTGACATCGCAGCTAAGTGTGGGTAAAAATGTGTTAGGCGCACAGGTGGCTAGCGGCTGGTACAGCGGTCATATCGGCAACGGCGGCTATCAATTCTGGGGCAGCACACCGGCCTGTCTGGTGCAATTGGAGGTTTCCTACACGGATGGCACCAGCGAGCGCATCGTTTCCGACGGCTCGTGGAAAATGCAGGTCAGCCCGACCGTTGCGAGCGACTTCATGCTGGGTGAGGACTACGATGCCAGCCGCGAATTGGCGGGCTGGGCGTCGGCGGGTTACGACGATTCGGGCTGGGGCCAGGTATTGCTGCGAGGCGAGCCAGCGCATGTTCTCAACGGGCAGGTGATGGAGCCGGTGCGTGAGTTGCTGGAGATATCTCCCAAATCATTGGCTCAATCAGCACCCGGCAAATGGACCTACGACATCGGCCAAAACATGGTAGGCGTCGTGCGCTTGAAAATCACCGCCGCCACCGGCACCCGCCTGACGCTGCGCCACGCCGAAATGCTCAACCCCGACGGCTCGGTTTACACCGCCAACCTGCGCGGCGCACCATCCATCGACACCTATATCTGTAAAGGCGGCGGCGAGGAAATCTGGCAACCCAAGTTTACCTTCCACGGGTTCCGTTATGTGGAGCTTTCTGGCGTGGCCAGCACCCCTCCGCTCGACGCAATCACCGGCATCGTGCTCGGCTCGGACAACTCCCATACCGGCGATTTTTCTTGCTCTAACGGCTTCATCAACCAACTCCACTCCAACATTCAGTGGGGCCAACGCGGCAACTACCTGAGCGTGCCCACCGATTGCCCGCAGCGCGACGAGCGCCTCGGCTGGATGGGCGACGCCGAGGTGTTTGTCCGAACCGCCACCTACAACGCCGATATCGCAGCCTTTTTCTCCAAGTGGCTCACCGATGTCACCGACGCCCAGCTCTCCGAC
>Ga0209697_10004729_pt1 | contig 17444 bp, 21 predicted proteins | sample AliMusrvi5mmetaG_FD_184115 | JGI IMG/M metagenome (GOLD analysis project Ga0209697, IMG submission 184115) | Freshwater lake bacterial and archeal communities from Alinen Mustajarvi, Finland, to study Microbial Dark Matter (Phase II) - Alinen... | ecosystem: Environmental > Aquatic > Freshwater...
TAGATCTTATATCCATGGTATTTACCTGTATTATCGTTACTAATACAAGCAAAATTACCACGGTTTCGGTGTCTTTTTATATGATTGAACCGTCGACCTTTGGTGTCATTTTATATGAGTTGATGTGCACAGTTTGTTGGTTTGTTCGTACATGCTATTATTTAGCAAAATATGATAAAACTTTTTAAAAACACTTTATTCCAGATTGTAGCTCTGGCGGTTGTTGTCGTGCTAGTCACTTGGGGATTGATTGCACTTTTGTCTGGCCACAAGTCGGATTATAGTGCGATCTCAGTGGCTCGCAGGGATTTGGTACAGACGGTGACGGCTACTGGAAATGTTACAGCTGATAAAAGTGTTACATTGGCTTTCAATATGCAAGGTAAAGTCTCTGATGTGTATGCTGAAGTTGGTAGCACCACGAAAGTCGGGGAAGTACTAGCATCTCTCGATACTGGGACATTACAGGCCGCCTTAAATGGTGCAGAAGCCGATGTTGAAGCGGCTCAAGCTCATTTGAATAGGTTACAGGAAGGGTCTCGTCCTGAAGAGCTCGCCATATATCAACAAAGATATGACGATGCCTCCTTGGCTCTGACATCCGCTATGAAAAGCGCCTATCTGGCTATGGAAGATGCTGTTGTTAGTAAGGCCGATACTCTTTTCACCAATGGTAATACGGTCAATCCGATGATAAATATCCACACGGATAGTGAAACTGGAAAGACGGCTATTGAACAAGAACGCGCTGCTTTGCGGGACGGTTTAGCAAATCTTAAATCTGTTCTCTCCTCGAGTACGCTTGCATTTGCGCGCATGACGACTGACGACGAGTTGTCATCGGCAAAAATATTTCTGGATGATCTCGGCCTGATAACAGGCTCTTTGACCACAGGTAATTCTGGTCAGATGCAGTCGACTATAGATGGTGAAAGGGCAATAGTGAACGGAGCTTCTCAAGAAGTTACCGGTGCTACTAGCGCCGAACAAGCTGCTGATGCTGCTTGGAGTGCTGCTCGTGACGCTTTGTCTCTTGAAAAAGCCGGTTCTACCGCCGAAGATATCCAAGCCGGACAAGCTGCGGTGGATAAAGCTCAAGCTGCGGTCGATGGTTGAAAATAGATCCATTGGTGGATATCTTGATCAGATTATTTCGGTCCAATACAATAGTCCAGAGAATTGGAAGTGTTCGAACAAGTCTGGTTGTATATTGTGCCTTGGAGACCATTGGCTGTCATCGATGGATTCTGATTCTCTAGAGAGGTGTGTAATACATAGTCTGTACGATCGCTGTTAAGCCCATAACCGTAAGATTCGCCACTGATCGGAGGCACAGGTATCTTGCCTATGTAAGAACCCAAAGTTATACCCGATGTACATACTCCTCCGGAGCTGTTGCCGTTATTGGCAGCAATATCAAGACTACCTGGGAATTGGTTACATCTGTCGAAATAAAGCCCTAGCGCGACCTGTATCTGTGAAATATCAGAAATACGCTGTGCATCGCGAGACTTCGACTTCGACTGCATCAGATTTGAGGTTATTATCCCCGTCAATAAAGCTATGATGGCAACCACCACCATAAGCTCTATCAATGTGAAAGCCTTGTCGAAAAGTGGCTTGATCTTCATGATTTATCTGAAGCGAAATAGCTAGTTACAAACTGTGGCACCAACAGAAGTATGAGCGGCTGTAGCAGAACCGACTAGACCTGTATAAGCCGTAGTTCCACCTTGCTGTGTCGTCCTTGAGGCTCCGGTGCTGTCGACGCAACCAGCTGAACCATTGCTAAGCGTTGCGGCAGCTGACCAAGAAGAACCGTTAGAACCAGCATCAAATGTTACATTGCTGGAAGAATCTCCGGCATCAGACTTGGTACCCAGGACTAGATTATTCATACCTGAGACAGTATCGGTGAACAATGAAGATGCTGTGCAAGCATTACCGTCGGTACAGACAGCTGTACCATAGGCATTACCGTTATTTCCATAGTATATTTCGGCAGCATTACGCATCTCGGCCAATTGACCTACTATCTTTGCATCATTGGCCTTGCTTCTAGCTGAATTCAAACTGACCAAGATGATCGACGATAATATACCGATGATAGCGATCACGACAAGCAATTCGATGAGGGTGAAACCGGAAAGAGCACCCTTAACACATGAACCTCTACCACCTTCTTTTGTAACTTTTTTCATAAAAAATTAATTGGTTATTGATAAGATAATAAATTTGACCTAAAACATAGGTTATGCCTATATAATACCATTAATTATTGTGCGCTAGCAATGCTATATATAGGGATAAGCACTGAGGCCAACAATATAGCCACACCACCACCTAAAAATACAATCATAGCCGGTTCAATGATAGAAACTAGGTTTTCCACAGCTGTCTCCACCTCACGGACATAGAATCTGGCAACTGTTTTCAATATAAGACCGACTTCTCCGCTTTCCTCCCCAACCTTGACCATCTGGACGATTATACCAGGCATTTCTTTTGGATTATTGGATAGCGAATCTGACAGTGTCTTACCTCCTTTCACACTTTCGGCTGCACGCATGATTATGTCCTGATATATGAAAGATTAACATGGACGATCAAGTATCGGTTACATTCGATGCTTATGGTCCAAGCGTCCTCTTCGCGGCTCATGTTTCCTTGGTCGATCCAGCAGAGACTTTGGAAAACGGCATCAATGCTTACAAAGTCACTATTTATTTTGATAATCCATCGGATGCTCGCATCAAATCCGGATTGACTGCCAATGTGGTTATTGTCACTAAAACCGCCAAAGATACTTTGGTTGTACCTACCAGAGCTATCGTGACTCGAGGAAGCAATACTCTCGTTTTGGTAAAACAAGCCGCTTCTGGATCTTATACCGAAAAATCGGTCAAGACTGGGATAACAAGTGGAGATGGATACACCGAAATCTTATCTGGTCTGAATGAAGGTGATGTTATAGCCGGTTTTGGTAGCGGCCAGTAACAATTATTTTTTAAATGCCAAACATTCAAATGAATAATTCCAAAGACATCTTAGACGAAGAAAAAGCTATCCTCAACGAGGAGAAGGAGATCTTAAAAGAGATAAAAGAAGAAGAGAGTGCCATAAAGCGTCTGACCAAGAATGTTTGGGTTACCTCGATTCTTCTAGGTGTCATTGTTGTGAGCTTGATCGGAGGTATTGTGTATTGGAAGATCTCTTCGGAGAGCGTCTACACAGACAACGCTTCTGTGTCTGCTTCAGTTACAAACTTAACACCTACTACACCAGGCGTCCTCAATAAAGTTTTTGTAAATGTTGGCGATGAAGTTCCGGCGAATACCATCGTGGCTCAAGTCGGCAATGAACTTCTGAAGACGAAAACCGCTAGCGAAGTCGTTGATACTGATACAAATCTTGGCACAATGGTCTCACCAGGAGTTAGTGTCGTTTCAGTTGTAAATCCTGACGATCTTCGTGTGGTTGCTCATATCGATGAGGATAAAGGTCTCTCTGATATTCGTATTGGTCAACAAGCAGATTTTACTGTTGATGCTTTTGGTTCGAAGACATTCCATGGCATCGTGGATGAAGTCAGTCCAACTGCCAGACAAGGTGATATCGTATTTTCTATATCTGACAAGCGGCCAACAAGTCAGTTCGACATCAAGATTCGTTTCGATACTACCGCTTATTTTGATCTGAAAAATGGCATGTCAGCGAAAGTCTGGATCTACAAATAAGCGCGTTTTCGCTGTCGGATTTTATTATAAATCATGAAAAAGTCCAACCTACAATGGTTCGTCTTGGTCACGGTCATTGTCGGCACATTTCTTGGCCGTCTTGATCAGACGATAGTGAACTTGGCTTTGCCGAAGATGATCGATTATTTCGGTATAACCGTTTCCGCAGCTGGTTGGATAGCAACTGCTTATATCATTGCCAATGCCATCTTCGTCCCGATCTGGGGCAAGCTCGGCGACACGATCGGCCGTAAGAAAGTCTATATTATCGGTTTCGTGATTTTCATCATAGGTTCGGTCTTGGCTGGTCTGTCTTGGAATCTTTCCTCAATGATTATATTCCGTATTATCCAAGCAATCGCAAGCTCGGCTGATTATCCGACGGCTATGGCTATCTTGGCTGTGACATTTACGGATATGAAATCTCGCGCTCAAGCGCTAGGTATCTGGTCATCCTCGTTCGCTGCGGCCTCGGTTTTCGGGCCACTTATCGGCGGTCCGCTCATCGATAATTTTGGCTGGCGCTCTATTTTCTTAGTGAATCTTCCAGTTGGTCTTATCGGTTTGGCTATGGCGCTGGCATTTATAAATGAATCTGTTTCGGAGAAAAAGAATGCAAAGTTTGACTGGTGGGGTGCTATCACTTTGGGAGGAGCCTTGGCTTCTCTCGTTTTCGTCCTCGATCAAGGCATGGATTGGGGTTGGTTGTCAGGGAATAGCTTGCTCACATACGCCAGCATCGTCGCTTTCTCTATAGCTTTTTATTTTGTGGAAAGGAATCATCCGGAACCGATCGTCGACTTCAAATTCTTCAAGAATAGCGTTTTCAACTATACGCTTCTGAACAACTTCATAATCTTCCTTGGGCTTCTTGGTAGCATTTTCCTTATTCCTATTTTTGCTCAGACTTTCTTAGGAATGGATGCTACGCAATCTGGTTATCTCTTCATACCGATGGCCTTACTGCTCATGGTCGCCGCACCGCTTGGCGTGAAGCTTATAGGAAAAGTTGAGGCTCGTTACATCATCGCTGTTTCGACCGCCGTAGCTGCTTGCGGAATGTTCTTATTCGTCATGCTTGATCCTCGTTCTACGGCTTGGGCTATCATCTGGCCTCTTGGCATAATGGCTTTCGGCATGGGCTTAGGGATGTCTCAACGCACTACCATCATCGCCAATGTCGTGCCGACCGATGAAATCGGAGTAGCTTCGTCGATTCTGGCTTTGGCTAGAAATATCGCTGGAGCTTTCGGTATTGCTATCTTCGGCACTATTTTGCAAAATGCCACAGAGAATAAAGTTTTAGCGATATCGCTCTATAGCCGGATCAATTCTTACTCGCCAGTGGTTATGAAGCAGGCGATAGCTCTCATGTCTCTCAAGGCACAGATTTCCGCTTACAGTACAGTCTTCATCACTGCTGCGGTTCTTGTGGCTATTGGCGCGGTCTTGTCATTGCTTATAAGGATCAAGAAAAGTGAGACAGAGAAGACAAAAGGAGTGGAGATTATCGCGGAATAGTCCTATCTTTACGACCGAATGCACCTTTTTAGTCTCGATGGGCGTATAATAAAGCAAGAAGGATAATCGAACCTTCGTTTTTATCAGTAAGTTTATTGATCAATCAAAACTCATGAATAATAGAAAAATTATTACCATTACAACCGGTCTCGTCTTAGTCGCTAGTATGGCTCTAGCTATGACGGCCTTTGCACAAAATAACCGATCTGGTCAAGGTCAAGGCCTGAGTCATATGAATAATAACGGTGTAAGACCTATGGGTTCTGGAGTATTGGGAACCGTTACAGCTATTAGTGGTAACACGATCACTATGAACGGTCGTAAAGGATTTGGTTCTACTACCACTGCGGTTATATATACTGTTGATGCCACAAATGCTGCAGTTAAAAAAGCCAATGCTACTAGCACGGTGGCCAGTATCGCTGCAGGAGATATGATCGTGGTTCAAGGCAAAGTTACCGGGACCAATATCCTCGCCACAAGCATCCATACCGGTTTTATGGGTGTCCGTGTCAACAGGGGTTCTTCTACCTCTACACCAGTCTTAGGCAATGGCCAACCGGTGGTTGCGGGGACGGTATCTGCTATAGATGGTAATACGCTTACGATTACTAACTCTAGTAATGTGACTTATACAATTGATGCCTCGTCTTCTAAGGTCCTACAGATACCGAATACTACGGTCGCATTATCCAGTGTTGTTATTGGTGATAAGGTGCTCGTTCAAGGCGTTGTGAATGGGACTTCCATAGTGGCCTACACGATCATTGATCAAAAGATTCCGGTCAATCAATCAAATCCTGGAGATCAGTTGAATGCTAGGAACAAGCCGATAACTCAATCCAAAGGTGTATTTGCCAAGATTGGTAGCTTCTTCTCACATCTCTTCGGTTTCTAATCTTTCAAGCTTTTACTCGACGAGATAATTTATACAAAAAATCCACAGTATCGTTGCTGTGGATTTTTTGTTACAATATATACCATGAATTCAGCTTATTCTTGGTATCAGACATTGATAAGACCTTCTTGGGCTCCACCGAGTTGGTTATTCGGTCCGGTCTGGTCGGTGTTATATTGTCTCATAGCGATATCTTTTGGCACGCTCTTCTATAAAGTCGCGACGAAGAGCATTCCTCTTTGGGTCGCTTTGCCTTTTGTTTTGAATCTTATTTTCAATTTTGCTTTCACTCCGATTCAGTTTGGTCTTAGGAACAATACACTAGGCGCTATAGACATCTTGCTCGTCCTAGGAACCTTGATTTGGGCCATAATAGCTGTATATCCATATGTAAAATGGATAGCTTATATCCAGACACCCTATCTGCTTTGGGTTATCTTTGCTACAATATTACAACTGACTATAACTTTTATAAATCACCAATTTATTAGAAACTAATTCATTAAAAAAATGGATCAAACCCCAAAGAATAATAATAATGTTGTCATCACGGTCATAGCGATTGTGGTTGTCATTGTCATAATAATCTTAGCCATAAAGCTAGGTCATAAGTCGACTCCAGCCTCGACAACCGTTTCTCCTGTAGCCTCTTCTGTAGGTAGGTCTTCTCAAGATGCGTTTAACACGAATCTCAATCAGGTGAATTTCGCGGTACCAGTCGATCCTTCAAGCTCGAAAGATTTGAGCGCTAGCGATAAGAAAGCTATATATCAGTCATTGCTCAATGGTTACAAGACTATGACTTCCAAGGATGCTAAGGCTGTTAGAACTTATATGACGGAGAAAGCTACGACTCCAGCAGAGAAGAATCTAGTCACAAAGATGTCCGATGCCGATCTTGTTTCTCTCTCAACTCGTCTGGCTGACACGATGATTATGCCGACGCCGGATTTGTTTTTGACATCTAGTACTGTTTGGACTAAGGATGGTAACTCCGTCACTATCCAATACATGGATCCAACTACTGGCACTACAACCAAGAAAGTTGTGAATATAAATGGTCAGTGGTATTAAGTTCTATTGCGATTAAAATTACAAGCTAATAAATAAAAAATGATGTTCTCAACTTATTCACATAACTACGCAATGTCACGATTCGGGGTATTTAGTTTCGGGGTTTTGGGCTTTGTCTTATTGATACTCGTTATCGTCTTGAAAGGTCTGGCTTTGTGGCAAGCAGCCAAGAGAGGAGAGAAATGGTGGTTCATAGCTATGCTGGTTATAAACACCGCCGGTCTTTTGGAATTGATTTATCTCATATTCTTCGCTAAGTTGAAATTTGACCAGATATGGAAGAAATAGATAAACTCTTTGAACGCGGGACAGTTGTAGAAGTTTTTCCGTCAAAGGAAGTTTTGGTGCAAGCATTTCAAGCTGGCAAGAAATTGAAGATATATTTCGGCGCTGATCCAACCGGCTCAGCCTTGCATATTGGTCATGCGAAGAACTTGATTTTCTTGGAAGAATTGCGTCAGCTCGGTCATGAGGTCATAGTATTGTTCGGTGATTTTACCGCGCGGATAGGGGATCCGGATAAATCCGCAGCTCGCAAGCAGTTGACTGCCGAAGAGGTAAAATCCAATGTCTCTGGTTGGTTGAAGCAGGTCTCCTCGATTGTTGATTTTACCGATAAGAAGAATCCAGCCAAAGTTATGTACAATTCCGCCTGGCTTTCTAAGCTCACTTTGAGTGATGTCGTCAATCTTGCATCTAACTTCACTGTCCAGCAAATGCTTGAACGAGATATGTTTGCTAAGCGCATGAAGGAAGGTACCCCGATTCATCTCCATGAGTTTTTGTATCCGATAATGCAAGGTTATGACAGCGTCGCTATGGATGTCGATGCGGAACTTTGTGGTACTGATCAGATATTCAATGCTCTCGCCGGCCGCACCCTCATGAAGCGTTTGAAAAATAAAGATAAGTTCGTCATAGCTCTGAACTTGGTGGCGAATCCGAAGACGGGAGAGCTGATGTCGAAGAGCAATGGCACAGGAGTTTTTATCGACTCCACCCCAAATGATTTGTTTGGATCTATTATGGCACTACCTGATCCGATGATTGAGCCGCTCTTTTTGAATTGTACTCGCATACCTATGACCGAAAAAGATGCTCTGATAGCTCAAGGACCGCGCGAAGCCAAGGCACGCATCGCATTTGATATAGTCCGTCGTTTTCATGGTGAAGTTATGGCTCGTTCTGCCGAAGAATCTTTCAATAAAACTTTTGCCAAAGGCGGCGTGCCAGAAGATGTTGCAGAGGTGAAGATCGGTAGCACGGCTGGCTCAGTCAATGCAAATTCATTGGTTGATGCTCTCATCAAAGCCGGCATAGTTCCTTCGAAGACCGAATGGCGCAGATTGATAGACGCTGGTGCAGTCACAGCAGTCGATGTTGTTTCTGGCGTCGCCAGTGTTACTAGCGTTGTCGGCGGAAAAGATGAGAAGATTTCCGATCCTTTGTGGAAGCCGACGAAGACCACGGTTTTGAAGATAGGCAAGCGTAGATTTGTTAAGGTGGTGGTGTAAATATGAAATTTCTACCAAAGACTAGATTTGAACAAGTAAATATTGATAAGGAAACAGATATAACTTTTTCTTTTATGGAAAGAGGTCGTTTTTCTTCTGTTTTCGATAAGGTTTATCCGGAGTTGCGTGCTATACAAAAAGAAAGCAAAGATAAAAATGAGTGCAGAACTGACTATAAAAAATTTCTCGAGGGTATACATGCGCGTGACGAAAAACAATTGATATCTGCGAAGAAGCAAATTCAAGACGAATGGGAGAAGATTGGTTCAGATTTTCTGATAGCCTTATCAGAACATTTTGAAACAGATTGGCCTGCCGATAAAAAAGAGATTGTTGGATATGTCTCTGTGTTACCAGTATTTCCTCGTTTTCTGGATGATTACTCCTTCTTCACTGGATACAAAGATATTCACGGTAGTATAGAGACATCGGCTCATGAGATAGTTCATTTTCTTTGGTTCAAGAAATGGAAGGAAATTTTTCCAGAGACCGCGCGCAAAGATTTTGAAAATCCGAATCTTGTCTGGAGATTGAGCGAGATAATAGATCCGATAATATTACAATGTAATCCTAAGATTAAGAACTTAATTAAGCCGCGCCACTGGGGTTATAAGTCTTTTGAGAGTATAAAGATTGATAATATTGGCGTGATTGAATATTTCAAGGATATATATTTGAAGAGTGTGGATTCTGGTGACGATTTTGCTGCTACATTGAAGAAACTTTGGGAAGAAGCGAAGAAGCATGAGCAGGAGATAAGTAAGTTCTAATGCGCCAAAGCTACTCCGCGTACATTTGTTAGGCCTGCTTTTTTCATTGTCTCGATGGCACCGCGGATTGTAGTACCGGTAGTTATAACATCATCGACGACGATGAATTGTATGTCCTTTGGTAAACCATTTTGCGCACCATTTATTTTCTTTACAATTTCATTCAAAATCTTCTCATCTACTTTAAATATGTCATCTTTCAATTCTAGGCGAGCTTCTCGATCTTTATGCTTTTGGTAAGATGTATGTTGAGTGCGTAACAACAACTTATTTTCGAATATTATCGGGATATCTTTATTCAGATATCGCGCTATTTCTTCGGTGATTAGTTCACATTGATTGTAACCACGCTCGCGTCGACGTCTTCGTGTCACAGGCATTGGCACGATGACGATAGTTGTTAGTGCGTCTATGACACCGTCTGGACACAGTAAAGCGCTGATCACTTTTCTCAAGGCGTATCCGGCAATCTTCGTCGCGAGTCCAGACTTCTTGTACTTGATATTCCAGACCAGCCGACTGACGCGCTCATCTTTGTAAGCAAAGATTCCTAAAGTCCGATGGTGTGTTTCAACTCCTGTGGGATCGACCATTTTCGGGGTGAGACTTGCTTTCGGTAACACCTCAAAGGCTCTTTCTGGAGAATAAGAAAACAATTCCCGCTCGGCTTCACTAAGGGGGAACAGGGCATCCTGGAATGTAGAATAAAGCAAGCGAAAAAATTGCATATGCTATATAATAATACCATGGCTTCATTTAGCTCATTTTTCGGATCATTTTTCAATAAACAAACGAGTGTGCTTGGCATTGATATAGGCTCCTCGGCTATAAAAGTCGTGCAGATAAGGAAGAAGCATGGCCGTGCTGTCTTGGAGACATATGGTGAATTGGCGCTTGGTCCTTATGCTGGAACGGAAGTAGGTCGGGCTACTAGTTTGCCGGTAGAGAAACTCGTCGAAGCAATCAAGGATGTATTGCGAGAATCGAAGACAACCACCACTCTATGCGGAGTAGCTTTGCCGCTCTCCTCTAGTTTGATAACTTTTTTGACCATACCTCCAGTTCCAGATAAACAGCTTTCTGAAGTCGTGGCTTTGGAAGCTCGTAAATATATTCCCGTCCCGCTCGATGAGGTCATGCTTGATTGGTCACCGATACCTAGAGAAGAGTCGTATGTTTCAGATGATGAATCTACTCAAACAGAAAAACAAGGATCGGATTTTCTTGTTATTGCTATTCACAAAGAATACCTGACCAACTACCAGCAGATAATGTCCGGAAGTGGTCTTCAACCGAGCTTCTATGAGGTTGAGATATTCAGTTCGATTCGCGTGGTTGTGGAACAAGGAGTCCATACGGATATGATCATCGATGTTGGTGCGCGCACCACAAAACTTTATATAGTCGAGCGTGGTGTCCTCCGAGCTTCACATATTATAAATAAAGGCAGTCAGGATATTACATTGGCTTTGTCAAAATCTTTATCAATACCGGTTAGTGAAGCAGAAAATATGAAACGAGTTTACGGCCTCAAAGGCGGTCCAGAATACAAAGAGTTGACGGAGATTATTTCGGTAAATCTGGATTATATATTCTATGAAGCCAATTCCGCTTTGCTAAGTTATCAGAAGAAGTATTCCAAAAATGTCAGCAAGGTGATATTGACTGGAGGGGGAGTCTTGCTCAAAGGATTTATAGATCTAGCCAAAGTCAGTTTCCAGACAGATGTGGTCTATGCTGATCCATTTGGTAGGTTGGAGACGCCAGCCTTTTTATCCGACGAATTCGCCAAGGCCGGACCGGAATTTGCGGTAGCTATAGGGGCCGCTCTAAGGAAGTTGTCAGAATCAGACTAGACTGTGAGGTATATGCGCAGACTTATTCACATAGCTGGTCAGTCCCAAATAGGCTTGTATTTGCTATAATACTAATGAATATATGGAGACAAAGTTTCAAACCTCTTTCATACCCAAGAAGTCATTGACTCCGGCGAGCCCCACCGTGTCGGCGAACCGTGAGAGCACCAGTATTTTATTGTTGATAGGTGTGCTCGTCTTCGTGGTCTCTATCTTGGCTGCTGCTGGTTCTTACGGATGGCAGAAATATTTGGAGTCCAAACAGAACGGATACGGCGCCAACCTTGCAACCTTGGAGAAAAATTTCAATACGAACAGTATCGTAGCTCTCAAAACGACAGCGACGAAGATCGATCTAGCATCGGCTCTCCTCAAGAATCACATAGCCTTGTCTCAGGTATTCGGAGCTTTGTCGGCTATCACCGCGGAAAATATCCGTTTCACCGCTCTCGATCTTGAAGTAACGACTGGTAAACAGATGCAGATAAGCATGAAGCTAAACGGCTATGCTCCTAGTTATGACGCTCTTGCTTTTCAATCCGATCAGTTGAACCACCTGGAGACTCTTGGAGTAAAGAATATCATTTTGAATCCGATGATTTCCAATCCAGTACAAAATACCGATTCGACAGTTTCTTTCGTTCTAACAGCGGATATTTCTCCAGCCAGTATGTTGTATAGCAAGATAGCTTCAACAAATACATCACAATAAACCAATGAATAAAAACGTCACAGCTTTAATATTGATAGTCCTCGGCATTGGTATATATTTTACATATACCTCCAATCAGATATATGGAACAGATATACCTCTTTCTGCTGCGAACGACCAGTATCTTAAAGCCATAAACAATGCTCAGTCATTGGAGACTGTTCGTGAGTCTGTCCAAGCCGCCAATAACAAGATATCTTCTGATAATATCTTCAAATTGGATAAGATGATACCTAGTACTGTCGATAATATCCATCTGATAGTCGATTTGTCAGCATTGGCAAATCGCGATGGGGTCACAATCAAGAACATAAAAGCGGATATAGTCGACACTGGTAAAACTGCTGGTCAACAAAATGGCTCAGCTGTGAGCGGCAGTGCTACCACCTCATCTCTGTTGCCGAGTATGTCTCTTGGCAGCATAAAATTATCCTTCACGGTTACTACAGGATATGGAAGGTTTGTCGGTTTCTTGAAGGATCTGGAGAGAGATTTGCGTATAACAGATGTCACCAAGATCGTTGTTAAGTCTTCAGACAGTGGGGCATATGACTTCAATGTCGAGGCAAATGCTTATTGGTTGAAACAATAATATGAATATGAAAAAATCAACAATAACAACCATCATAGTAGTAGTCATCATTGTAATCGTTGGCGGTTTCTATTTCTGGAGTATGGGAAATAATCCTTCTAGTTCTAGCGTTCTTTCCTCACAAGGATCTCAAGGTGGTGCCTCTGGTGCATCTGTGGGTGCAAATGAATTGGCCCTTCTAAACCAGGTTAGTTCTATCAAGATCAATCCAAGCTTCTTCACCAGCAGTATATTCCTTTCGCTTATAGATATGGTCCAACAAGTCCACGCTGTGAATGTTGGTAATATGGGAGGAAATAGCAGCACCGGCGTTGTCGGCGGTGTAAGCTCCAGCGGAGTAGCTAGTAGTCGTCCAGATCCTTTCGCTTCAGTCCCGGGTGTTCCAAGTCCTTTCCCTTCGTCGCAATCACAGTCCTCAACCCAAGCTCCAACAGTGACGAGAACAGTTGGCGCGATCAAGTAGTCCTTGTCTGTTAATATAAAAATATGAGTGTTCTAGACATACTTTTTCAAAAAAAGATCATCAGCAAAGACGATGTCCGAGAAATACGCAAGCAAATCTCTGACGGCTCTGTCCTCGATGACGCTCTCATATCTCACGGCGTGAAGCCGGAGGATGTTCTTTCAGCGCGTAGCGAGTTCTTGAATGTGCCAGTGAGGACAGTAGCTGAGAACTCTATACCGTTTGAAGTTTTGGATTATATTCCGGAAGAATCAGCTGTACATTATCGCTTTGCTCCACTCGGTTTGATCGACGGTGTCTTGGAAGTAGGTCTCGTTGATCCGGATAATATGGAAGCTCGCGATGCATTGAACTTCTTGGCAGCCAAGAAAAATATTCCTTACAAAATATTTTTGATCACGCCAGATGATTTCAATAAAGTCTTGGAGTCATACAAAGGCATAGCTGGGGAAGTCAACAAAGCCCTTTCAGAGTTGGAGACCGAACTTACTGTAGATAGTTCTACAGAGACATTCAAAAAGCCTGAGCTACAGGCCAATAAAGATTCAAAAGAGACTCTTATTATCGAAGATGCCCCAGTCATTAAAATCGTCGCTACTATAGTCAGGTATGCTGTTGAGGGTGATGCTTCCGATGTTCATATCGAGCATGTCAGAGAAAATGTCCGAGTCCGTTTCCGTGTAGACGGAATATTGAATACAAGTCTGATTTTGCCGCCGTCGGTGCATTCAGCTGTCGTTGCTCGCATAAAAGTCCTTTCCAATATGCGTCTAGATGAGAAGCGCAAACCTCAAGATGGCCGTTTTTCTGCTCGTATAGATGGCCGTCGAGTCGATTTTCGTGTCTCTACATTCCCATCATATTATGGCGAGAAGATCGAGATGCGTATACTCGATCAGACGAAGGGTATGCGTAGCTTGAAAGAATTGAACTTGTCACCTAAAAATCTGAAGATGCTTAGAGATGCTATAAACAAACCTTATGGATTGATACTTATAACCGGTCCGACTGGTTCTGGAAAATCAACCACCCTTTATTCTCTTTTGAGTGAAATGGATCGAGAAAGCTACAATGTTTTGTCTCTCGAAGATCCGGTGGAATATACCATCGACGGTGTTAGCCAGTCACAGGTCAGACCGGAGATAGGATATTCTTTTGATACAGGTCTACGCACGACACTCCGTCAGGATCCGGACATAATCATGGTTGGTGAGATCCGCGACAAAGAAACAGCTCAACTTGCCGTTCAAGCTGCCCTGACTGGTCACCTGGTTCTCTCGACTTTGCATACCAACAATTCCGCCGGTGTCATCCCTCGTCTTATAGATATGGGAGTTGATCCATACCTCATCGCACCTACTTTGATCTTGGCAGTAGCTCAGAGGCTTGTCGGCGTCCTAGCACCAGGATCCGGTGAACTTGTTCCAGTTGACGGCAGCATCAAAGCCATGGTTGACCAATCGTTTGCTGATCTTCCAGCAGAGTACAAAAAAGAGATACCATTTTCAGATCAAGTCTACAAGATCAAACCGACACCAGAATCCCCTAGGGGAACTCGCGGTCGTATGGCTGTATTCGAGATGTTCGAGATGGATAAAGATGTAGAGAAGATTATCTTGCAAAATCCAGTCGAAAGTGAAGTTTACAAGGCTGTTCGTTCCAAGGGCATGCTTACACTGAAAGAAGATGCCATGATCAAAGCTTTCAATAAAGTCATACCTTTCGAAGAAGTTATTAAGCTGTGATATAATATACTTACAATAATTGTAAATACTTATAAATTATCCATATCGATATGATAAATACACCTAAAAAGATCTTGCTTGTAGATGACGATAGATTCCTTCTGGATATGTACGCTATAAAGTTCTCCAAGTCTGGCTACGAGGTGAAGACAGCTGATGCTGCGGATCTTGCTATCCAGCTTATAAAAGGTGGCTTCATACCCGATGTGATATTGGCTGATGTTGTTATGCCAGGTATGGATGGTCTGGAGATGATTCAGGCTATACAGAGCGGTAAATTGGCACCAAATTCCACACTGATCATGCTTACCAACCAAGGATCCTCAGATGATATTGGCCGTGCCAGGAATCTCAATATAGACGGATATATAGTAAAGGCCACAACAGTTCCGTCGGAAGTTTTGAAGGAAGTTGAGAATATCCTGATAACCAAGAAACCAAAATAAATATAAAAATCATGGAGTATCGCAAAGAAATAGATGAGCTTGTAGATTTGATTCTGAAGGAGGATGCTTCTGATCTGCATCTGTCTACTGGCCGCACCCCGATAATCCGTGTAGCCGGTTCCCTCATTCCTCTTATGAAGAAGCCGATCATAACTGATTCAGATATGAAGGGTTATATCGATGTCTTTTTGACGAAGGAAAGCAAAGAAATCTTGGAAAAAGAAAAAGATGTGGACTTTTCTTATAATCTGACCCACGCTCGTTTTCGTGGCCATGTCTATTTCCGTCAGGGTATTCCGACTATAGCTCTGCGTTTAATACCGAAGTCTATTCGTACATTGTCCGAGCTGGGATTACCGGCGATACTGGAATCATTTACTAGGAAATCGCAGGGATTCTTCTTGGTGGTCGGACCAATCGGTCAAGGAAAGACCACAACTATAGCTTCCATGGTGGAGGTGATAAATCAAACGCGCACCGAACATATCCTGACTATAGAAGATCCGATCGAATATTTGTTCGATTCCAAAAAGTCCATCGTCGATCAACGAGAAGTGAGGATTGATACTCCTGATTTTGCTACCGCCTTGACCGCCATGTTCCGCGAAGATATCGATGTCTGTATGGTAGGGGAAATGCGTGACATGTCGACTATATCAGCTGCGGTTACTGCCGCTGAGACTGGTCACTTGGTTTTCTCCACACTACATACGAACAATGCCGCGCAGACCATCGATCGTATCATCGATTCATTTCCAGCTTCACAGCAGGACCAGATTCGCATCCAGTTGGCAGGATCTCTTTCCGGTATATTCTCGCAGAGGCTTATCCCTCGCATATCAGGTGGTCTTGTTCCAGCATATGAGCTGCTCATAAACAACGCCGCAGTCTCAAATCTGATCCGTGAACGCAGAACACACGAGATAAATACTGTCATAGAAACCGGTTCACAATCAGGTATGATCGATATGAACCATTCATTGGCTGAGCTTGTCCGTGCCGGTGAGATAACTCCGGAGAGTGCTTATACTTATTCCATGAATCCGAAGTCATTGGAACGCTTGCTATGATGTGCTTTGCGCCTTGCGCCTTTTAACTTTCACCTAACTAACATGTTATTCAATTACGAAGCCATAGAATCATCCTCCGGAATTAAAAGAAGCGGTTCTATTGATGCTGTAAATGTGGATATAGCTATTTCTTCTCTTCAACGACGCAATCTCATATTGGTTACTATCAAAGAGGCCGAAGCATCGCAATCTCTGTTCGGAAAAGAGATAACTTGGTTCGATCGTGTCTCCACGAAAGATGTGGTCATACTTTCACGCCAACTCGCGACTCTTTTTGATGCTCAAGTTTCTGCTCTTCGCATATTTAGGCTTTTGTCTACAGAAACAGACAATCGCAAACTTGCTGGAATATTACGCATAGTTTCAGATGATATACAAAGCGGAAGTTCGATCTCCTCTGCTTTAGCGAAGCACTCGAAAGTTTTTTCACCTTTTTATGTCAGTATGGTGAAAGCTGGAGAAGAGTCCGGTAAGCTCAATGAAGTCTTCGAATATTTGGCTGACTATCTCGATCGAACCTATGAACTTGTTTCCAAGGTTCGTGGAGCATTGGTATATCCAGCCTTCGTCTTTGTTACTTTCATCGTCGTCATGATACTTATGTTCACTATGGTTATACCGAAGATTAGTGGCATTATCATGGACTCTGGCGGATCTATTCCTGTATATACGCAGATTATTCTTGGTATCAGTAATTTCTTGGTCAACTACGGTTTCGTTCTTCTGGGCATATTGATTGTAGCAGGATTCTTTATTATCAGATTCGTCAGAACTTCAGTTGGTAAGGTCGCTTTTGATAATTTCAAGTTGAGCATACCTTACGTGAGCAGCTTATATAAGAAGCTCTACCTTTCTCGTTTCTCCGACAATATGAACACTATGCTCGTAGCCGGTATACCTATAGTGCGTGCTCTAGAGCTAACATCTTCTGTTATAGATAACCGTATATATCAGGACATAATCATGCGTGCAGCCGAAAGTGTGAAAGGAGGTAAGACACTGTCAGATTCGCTATCCAATAATCCAAAAGAAATGCCTGGTATAAT
>Ga0209697_10004740_pt1 | contig 17398 bp, 12 predicted proteins | sample AliMusrvi5mmetaG_FD_184115 | JGI IMG/M metagenome (GOLD analysis project Ga0209697, IMG submission 184115) | Freshwater lake bacterial and archeal communities from Alinen Mustajarvi, Finland, to study Microbial Dark Matter (Phase II) - Alinen... | ecosystem: Environmental > Aquatic > Freshwater...
GTTTCAATAGTCTTTCTTAAAAATATGTCTTCCATTGCAATTTTGTATTTTTATTTTTTTATAAATTTCTTTGTTGTCATCTCTTTATCCGTCTTGATTCTGATTGTATAAAGTCCTTTTGTTAAGACTGTTAAATCTACAATGTTTTTTGAGTTTGTTAAAGTTAGCTCCTTCACAATCTGTCCTAATGAATTAATTATTTCAACTGATGCATTTTCTGGAGAATCAATAGTCAGCTTATCTTTTACGGGATTTGGATACACATTAAACTCATTAGCTATAAATGTTTCCGGGGCATTGCCTAAATAATTATAAGGGATACATCTGTAAAAAACGGCTGTATTTGACATGAAATTATCCGTAAAAGTCTTTGTAGCCGCAGTAGCTGTAAAGTAAGCAGCAGAAGAAGCGCCTGAAGGACTAAAGCCAGAAGAAGGGATTAACGCATAGTTGTTATATCTCAGTAACGCATACTGCTGCCCTATATTCAGGGAATCTATGGTAATAACAGCATTTAAAAGCACAGGAGATTCTCCCAGCGTAACGTTAGGCTCATCCCATCTGACTATTGATAAATGCACTGGCTTAGTTTCGTGCTGATCATCCTTTATACCGGTTACAGCACACCCATAATCCACATTCTTAGGGATACAATATTCATAATTTGAACCATTGCCGTTCATACTTCGAGTATCCCAGACAGACTGGAATGTCCGGGTATAAAAAGTGCTGTCGTAACAATTGTTAAATAGCAGCTCATCAGTGTTTTGAAAAGTATTTATATTAGCCGCAGAAAAACCAATGGCTGGAATGATATGATCGTAATCGGGGTCGGACATGCCCTGCACATAGACTGTAATTATTACAGGATGGTAATTATTAAGTTGCTGTTTAATCCATACCAGATAATTCTGATATTGTGGCGAAGACTGACTATAATCCCATTCTAAGTAATTGAAAGACAAACTATTGAGAGCAGTCTCACCATTATCATCACCAATTAACACTTCACCGCCTGCAACAGTCCGGCATACATTCTGTGAAATATAACTTCCATAATACAAAGCAATCATCTGAATGGACGTTTCACCACAATAACCATTGGCATTATCCCATTGCAGGCGCCCGGGGATATCAAGCTGGCGGCTTATCTGCGCTGACACATCGAATGATAAAGCTACAATGAATAGACATAACGCAATTTTAAAATGGTATTTTTTCATAATTCATTTATTTGGGTCTTGAAATTTGGTACTTGGGTTTTGGTGCTTTTAAAGAATAGGCTAATTTATCCCATACCAAGTATATTTATTCCCTGATTAATTTCTTTACTACTGAAGAGCCATCCCTATTAATAATTTTAAGAAAATAAATACCGGCTTTCTGTGACGACATATTAATTTCTGTTGTTGTTTTGAAGCTTGTTACAGAATAGACCTTTTCTCCCAGAATATTGTAGATTTCAATTCCGGTAGCTATCGGAAGCGATTGCTTTGTTTCATTTTTTATAACAAATGTACCGCTTGTAGGATTCGGAAAAACAGAGAATATTCCGTTATTAGAAACATCATTAATTCCCACGAAAATATTAGGAATAATATGGCTATAGTAAACATCTTCCTCTCCGTTTAAGGTATTGGTCCATGCCAGATGAGCGCCAATATTGTCGGACACCATATCGAAATAATCGCCCATTTTAGTCTGGTTAGGATAGCCCATATGTGGATTGAAAGCGTCGGATAATTTTTCATTTACAGACCAGGTAGTGCCCTGATCGGTGGAATAGGAATAATAGAGCGCCGACGAATCCCCACCGGACTGATCATCGCGGGTATCAAGCCAAACAGCATCAATTCTGCCATTAGGAGCAACCGATAAGGTGCCGAACCACTGGATATTGTTTTCTGAGGTATCATCGTTTACCCGGATAGGCAAACCCCATGTAATCCCGCCATCCGTGCTTTTTGCAAACATCACATCGCTGGAATCTGAATTTGATAAGCGGGTTAATGAAGCCAGTAAATAAACATTGCCACTACCGGGTCCGTTGGAGCGATCAACATCAATGTTTACCTGACCAATAAGTCCTGACGGGTTAATATGAATACCGTAGCTGGTGAATCCATCCAGATCTACCAATACAGGAGGCTCCCAGTTGATTAATGAGCCTGGAATCTTCGCATTTACAGATTTTTCAACTAAAAGGCCATAAGAATAACCGCTTCCGGCTATATATAGTTCTCCGGCATTTCCCACGGCCATTGTTCCCCAATAAGAAGAATCGTTTACGGCAGTACAATTTTCAAAACTGTTGCCTTCATCCGTTGAACGGGTAAAGAACCCAGGTTTACACGAGCTGTATAAAGATGTCCAGAATGAATAGATGTTTCCACTTCCCTCTCCGGAGGTACGGTCAACAGCCATCCATTGTTTATCTCCGCCTCCTGCATCAGTTCCGCTATCCCATGTGGCAGCACTCGTGTTACTTTTAAAGACTTTGCAAACGTAATTGCCAAGGCTGTCTACCGTCAAGCTGTTGTAATAGAAATTCCCTACAGTATCAAAATCCAAAACCGGATCGGAGCGGAAAACACCTTGCTCTATTTCGCCGGGGAAAGTCCAGGTCTGCCCTGCATCCAAAGTATAGCTCCAGCCAGCCTGCCTGAAATTACTGGTCACATTGTCGAATTGCCGCCAGCCGATAACAATATTATCCGGATCAGACGGATTTATCGCAATGTTAGGCTCATTGGCTGCATCGCCCAGAATATTTTGCCCATTGGCATTTACATTTACCTGGGTGGTAAAGATAAGGCTACTACTCAATTTCGATGAGCCGGTCTTCGTAAATTTATAGGCAGGAGAGGTCTTTTTATTATTGTAGGCATTAGGAAGATACTTATCGCCTAACTGCTCATTTTCATAATATCTCTTCTTCTTTTCATTAACAGGAACCTGAACATTCTGGCCCCAAGAAAACATCGGGCTTAAAAGTGTGATTGCAGCTATAAGCAGAATGAATCCTTTTATATTCTTCATCATATGACAATATTTTTATTACTATCTAACAAATATAAAAACAATTTCAGAACTGCAATATAAATAGCGTTGGTATAAATTCAAAATTTGAAGTAAAGATGAGCTGCAAGGATAAAGCTAAGAGGGTATTAGGCATCGTAGCAATTTTTAACCCTCTGTCGGAAAACTTCAGCAAAGTTAAATTATAATTACCTGCCATGAAGTTGGGAAGCGCACTTGCGTTTTTTAATTTTTTATAAAACGGATTTAAAGGAAAGAAGGGCAATAAAACCAAATGAAATAAAAACTAATGGGATATTAACATTAGTAAATGTTCTCTTTTAGTGGCAGTGTTTGAACCATTATTTTCAGTTGACCGATTTTTTCGGACAACTGAGAAAAGACTTCTTGTAGCATTGATTGATTCATTGTTCAACAATTTTCCAATTTCCTGTTTTGTCACTTCCGATACGTTCTATTATCCCTTTCTCTTTAAGCTCTTTTATTTTTCGTTTTGCAGTGCTTAAACTTATATTCAAGTGAACGCTGATTTCGGTCGCTGTTATTTTATTATTCTGCTTTATCAAATTAAATACAGTGTCATTTACAGTGTCATTTTGCGGTTTTACAGTGTCATTTACAGTATCAACATATAGAACGTGCATTTCTCGGTTTTTCAGCAAATGATTTTCTTTAAGAAGTAAGTTGAACAAAAAACGGATAAGATATTTTTCGGTTTTGTGAATGCCTTTTGACAAATCTTCGTAATTGGCTCGTACAAGTGCATTGCGAAAATACCACGAATGTTCCGCGAACAAATCATTACTTGCCTCTTTAAAACCCAGTTTTCGAAGATATTTTATTAAAAAAACTGCCATTGTTCTTGTGTTGCACGCTGAAAACAGGAGAATAGTTAAGGTAAAAGCTTTCGGGACTGAGGCGTTTACTGGTTTGGCAATCGCTTCTCTATTCATTCCTCAATGCGCTTATCAAATTCCTTTTCAGCGCATTCCTGATGGGAAAATAGGTCCAGAGGATGCTGTTTAATAGGGTGATGATGATAAGCCAAAACAGAAAGGCTTGCGGGATATTAAACGATGCGGAAAGCAAAGAAGGCAAAATGCCTATAAATGCAGATACAATGCCTATGGCAGTGGCTATAATTATCAATAACAGGTTTTCGGTAAATATGAGTTTGAATATGTCTTTCTTTGTGTAGCCTATGGCCGACAATAAGGCCATTTCTTGCCGGCGGTCGAGCAGGTTTTTGTATAGAATAATGCCCAGGCCAATGGTTCCTATAAAAATACCCAGGGCACCCAGAATCATAAATACCGAAAGATAGGTGTTGGTCACCGAATTGAAAGTGGCCAGCCTGTCGTTGGTCTTACTGATATCCAGGCCATAATCCTGAAGATCTGAACTTAAAATCTTAGCCACTTCTTTGTGTCCTTTAGTATCTACCAGCATTATTTTAGAACCATCGGCCGAAGGAAAATGTTTGAAGAAATTATTTTCAGCTATTATTATATTGCCTTGGAATATAGAGGCATTTAAACCGCCAACCAACACCAGGTATATCTTTTCACCATTTTCACCTGAATAAATAAGGGTGTCGCCAAGTTTTTTCTTTAACCCCCAGGTAATGACCGTCTGATCGGCATAAGCAGGAATTACATTGTTGCCATACGATTTGTTCAGTTCCTGCCAGGGATTATTCTTATCTGCATTATTCATGAGTCCGGCAAACGAAAATGAATGGCGTTGGTTTAATACATTTGTATTTACGCCAATAATTCGTGGACTCACCACCTGGTTGAGATTAAGACAACTGGCGTCGTCGCCATCAAGCGCATGAATCTGCAGGAATTCTACACTATCAATACCCGCTTCGTCAACTAAGCCCAGCTTTTCTTTGCCATAGCGTGTGTTGATATCATTAAGAACAGGCACACTTGTTTCGGCCCAATACGTATAGCCACCGGTACCGGAACTATTCAGTTTTTCTTCCCCTGCAAAAGTCTTTCTGTTGGCTCCGGTTATAATAACCACAAAGGTTCCGAGGGAAAGCAAAATAAGAACCGTCATTGTTCTTGGCATATTTCTTCCTGCATTTTTAAAAGACAATCCTGTTAAACTTAATGTTTCCTGAATCCTGGTTTTTCTTTTTAAAATTATGTTTCTGACAAGTAGTAACGAGCCCAGAAGGAACAATCCTCCTGCCCCTAAAAACAAGGGTGCATTTTGGTCAACAGACGTTTGAAGAGCATAAATGATTATAGATACAGCGCCTGCAAATGATACGAAAGCAATAAGCTTTGAAACAATTTTTCCTTTTCTCGTTTGAGTCGCCTTAAGACCCGATGTATTATTTAATATTTCAATGGCTGTAGCTTTAAGATTTCTTTGCGTAACAACATAGATTGATATCATGGCTATGGTGAATCCACTTAACAATCCGGTTAATAATGTGGCAGGTTTCAGATAAATGTCGAGCATATTGGTTCTTACAATAGCGTTCCACACAGAATTTATAGCTTTAAGAATGCCCATATTGAAAAGTATGCCTGCGCCAACACCCATAATACTTCCCATCAGGACGGGTAACGTGTTTTCATAGATCTGGAGGTTCCTGATCTGACTCTTTTTATAACCCAGGCTGAATAAAAGTCCTGTTTCGCTTTTTCTGCTCAGCGCGTTCAGATTGTATATGACTATTATCAGGATTATACCTGCCAATATGACAAAGAAACTAAGGCTGAGAAACAATTCACCAAAGTCAATTCCATTATCAGCAGCGTTGAGGCCCTCTCTTTTTGCAGGAACAAACTTTAAGTTCAACTCTTGCGGTTTAATAAGTGCTATAATCTGCTTATTAACTTCTTTAGGAGATTGGGCTGAATCATTGAAACGGATGGCCGTATAATGGCCATATTTGTTGCCCCAGATGTTGTGGCCGGCATTAATTGATATTAAAGCCTTGGGCGTTCCTTTGTAAGTATTCCAATAGGCTTCGTCTTTAGCTCGTATCCTGTGAAGGTCGATAGGGATATTGGCATTCCAGTTTTTGCAACTTGTGGCATCAGAAAAACCGGGAAAATCGGGCATTAAAGTTCTGTTTACAACTGCATCTTCGGTGGAAATTATTTGTTTAACAACAAAAGTTCTGATTTCTTCTTTCAGGTTCTGCATAGGGCCAATGACAAAATAATCTATACTTATGGCATCTCCAATAGTTGCCTTTAAATCGTTAGCCAGCCATTCATTAATAATTATTTCATCATCATTGATTGCTTTGCCGTTAAAACTTAAAGATGTGGCTGTAAGAAATGAATACGGCGTGGTGTCTCTGGGGGTTCTTAAGGAATTGACCAGATAAGTCAGGAATGTTTCTGATTCTTTATAATAATTAAGAACTGCAGATGCTATCTTATCTTCAATAAAAACTCTGCTTGATACCATTTCAAACCCGCCTACTGAATCTATCTTATTAATTTTCAGGCCTGCATCTATCGGCTTCCAAAGCTTACTGAGGGCATTATCGAGTTGTTCAGCATTCAGGCTGTTTTCATTATTCTGAGAGACAAGTATTGTATTGGTCATGCCGGATAAATCAAGCTCATGGCTCAGATAGTTGCCGGAAACAAAAACATTATAAGCGGCTACCTGATTGTTCTTAAGACTAAAATTGCCCATTGAATTTTTATCGGCAATACCGATTATCTTTAATCTTAACGAAATATAATTTGTACGTTCAGCATTAAAAGGAGAATTAAGGGGCAGGACTTCTATTTTCTCGATACGCAGCCCCATATCATCACCTTTCTTTAAACCAAGCTCTTCTGCCAAATTCTGACTTATTATGGCTTCATTGTTTTTCAACAGGGGCATTTTTGTATTGGCAAACAACCAGAAATTAGTATCAATGCCATTGACCTGAACTTTGTTCTTTCTCAATTCATTTTCAGGATTAGATAAAACACCTTGCAGGGTTAAAACACTGGCCGCTTTAGCATTTAATTTCGCTGCCATCTCTTTGGCTAATTCAGTCCTTACAAATCTATTGTTGCTTTGAAGCACAAATTCAATAGAGCCCAACCTTGATTCCACAATTTGCTTAAGACTATAACCGACAGAGTCGCCGATAATGAGGGAACCGGTAATGACAGCCGTGCTGATAACACAAGCCAGCACAAGGGCGAGGTGTTGTTTTCTGTAAAACTTAAAACTTTTTAATATGTAATTTAATTTTGACATATATCGGCTTACGCTAAAACACGGTGCTACCCCGCAGAGCAGCAATGGGTTTTAACGTTTGTTACCAAATGTTTTTTTCGTCAATAAAGCCCTATTTCATTTATAACTATTTGTTGTTTTTATCATTCAATCTTTTAAGCATATCAGATGCATCTAAACCTATTTTTGAAAATGCGAACCACTTCTTTCCTAAATCCTTTAATGATGCCCCTATATGATAAACGGTTTGTTGGTCAATAATTAAAAAGCGGTCGTGTGATTTAGTAAATATTTTAATTTCTATGGCTGGATATTGGGCATTGTGTTTTTTTATATTTAATTGCAACTGCTTTGTCAAATTGGAGGTGTAAATAGTTGCCGTTACCCCTTTCTCCCTTTTTGATAATAGTGAAAGCACACTCTCATCCACGTAGTTGTCAATGAGTATAACCGATTCTTTTGCCGACTTGGTTAATTCCGACACAAATAAATAAGCATCAAACACTTGCCCTTCAAAGAATATTCCCTCATTTGGAGGCAAATTGGTTTTGATTTGGAAGTCTATTTCACCTAGTTTATTTTTTATATTATATACGTCATTCTCAAGGCGGTCTATTCTATTGTTTACAGCATACCCTTTCAGCAGATATTCTTTAAGGACTTTGCTTGCCCAAATACGGAATTGAGTACCACGTTGTGATTTAACGCGATAACCAACAGATATGATAACATCTAAATTATAAAATTTTGTTTTGTATTTTTTTCCGTCACTGGCAGTTTGTAAGGATTCCTTACCAACTGAAAATTCATCAAGTTCATATTCCTTAAAGATATTGGAAATATGAAGCGTTATATTATTTCTTGTTGTCTGAAATAAATCAGCCATTTGTGCCTGTGTCAGCCAAACAGTTTCCTCTTCAATCCTTACCTCAAGACGGGTTGATAGTTCGTCTGTCTGATATATGATAATTTCGTCTTTCATACGTTTTAAATCAGTTTTTCTCTTTTACATTACTCCAAGCAAATATATTAACTAATTGCATTAAAGCATCTTTTAATAAAAATAAAGAGGTCATGTTTTTTTCCTTCTGTCAATAGATACAGCTTTTTTCTGGTAATAGGTTTTATAATTGGGGATAACTTTTAGCCTCATTGAATGCGGCTAAATGCCCTTTGTTAAGTTTATAAATCTTATCCATCTTCTTAGCCAATTCAAGTGAGTGCGTTACAAGAACAAGAGCCATATTATGTTTTTTATTGATTTCAGAGAGCAGATTTCCAATCTGTTCTGCCGATTCCTCATCGAGAGAACCTGTTGGTTCATCGGCCAGTATTATATCAGGTTTATTTATTAAGGCTCTAACTACCGCAGCGCGCTGGCACTCACCTCCGGAAAGCTGCCCCGGTCTTTTGTGCAGGCTTTCTGCCAAGCCAACAAGAGTCAACAATTCATGAGCTCTTTTAAAAGCTTCTTTTTTAAGTTCCTTATCTTTTAATAGTGCCGCAGGAACCAATACATTCTCAATCAGATTTAATTGGGGCAATAAATGGTGTTGCTGAAAGATAAACCCAATTTTCTGATTTCTGAGGGCTGCCATCTGTTTATTATTTAAGCTGGAAATATCAACACCATTAAGTGTCACTATTCCGGATGTTGGGGTATCAAGCGTTCCCATAATATTAAGCAGTGTGCTTTTACCACAGCCGGAAGGGCCTATAATGGCTATAGCATCTTGTTTATTTATCTGCAAGGAAACATTTGACAGAACTTCCTGTGCCGGGATTTCATCGTCAGTTTTGTATGTTTTAAAAATATTTTTGAGTTCTAGTATCATAGTGTAATATTATTTTTTATTAGAAGAATTGCTTCTCTTAATTTATTTTACATCCTTCAGCTATTAAAAATTTTGTGAAAATCATTTTTCCCCTGCCAGCCGGACAGCTATCGTGTGGACACAAATATAATATAAATTATTTTTTGTAATAGAATAATATTAGAATGTTCAATTTTTAAATTTCTGACATCTTATGCATACTTTAATGCCGAGTAAAGAATTGAAATTTACTGCAAGAAAATATATAATGTCAATGCTTTTACTATGCATTAAAATTCTGTTTATCAACGATTTTGACACAAAATTTGCAAAAAGGCAAATTTTCCGCCAAAATCAATTTCTTTCTTCATTTTGCCCTGCACTTCATTCGCAGCAGGATGGCTGCTCATTTTGTACAGGGCTATTAATATTAGACACCTACGGCGTCTCTATAATCTATTAGTCTTTAGTTTATAATAGCGAGTTAAACTTGGTGTTTCTTTGTGTCACTTCGACAAATGCAGTGCATCGCTTAGTGTCTCCTATATAACTAATTATAATTTATCGGAATTATGGATTAATTGGTATTTGTGTTTAATCATTTTTTTTATAATTCTAATTTGTTTTGATTTTTATTATCTTCTTTTTGTTCTGCGTCTTTAATAACATCAAGCACTGGGATATTTAATCTTAGGCTTAAATCAAACATTTCTTTAACTGTTACAATTTGCAACTTAGGATATTCCATATTGAACAAATTGTTTTTATATATACCCATTTCTTTTGCTTCTTTTATCATTCCGCCTGTTGGTTTATATAAACAAAGAAAAACACCCATTACAACATCTTCATCGTGCATTTTTCCTTTTAATTGGTTTATGTAAGCTGGCACAAGTATTTTGTCTGACTTTACAGAAAAAATAATTTTCTTGTTTACTATATCATTTTTCTTATCCCTTTCTTGTATTAATGCTATTCCATCAATACCGCCATCACCACCTTTTTTCTCATTTATCATTGCCCTGTTATTTGAATAAAACAATACCGCCCATTTTTCAAACTCTTTTCTTGTTTTATCGTCTTTTTTATTTGCCAATGCTTCTGCACTTTCAAAATCTTTTGGCACTCCATTAAGTTCTATTGTATCATTTATTTTCTTGCCAAAACTTTTTTCAAGTCTATGTAAAATCAAACCTATACTTTGATATGTTATATCAATGCCAATCCATTTTCTTTGTAGTTTTTCTGCTACCGAAATAGTAGTACCACAACCACAATAAGCGTCTAATATTACATCTCCTTTGTTTGAACTTGCTTTTATTATTCTTTCTAATAATGCCTCTGGTTTTTGCGTTGGATAACCTAAACGTTCAATAGAATTACCTTGTAATCTGGAAATTATCCACCAATCTTCTGGTATTTTGCCTTTTGGCTTTAATCTATTTGCGTGTTTTTCTTCTGGATTAATGTTTTTATAAAGTCCTTGATTTCCAGAACCCCTTCCTGTGCGAGCAACTGTTTCTTGTGAATAAGGAATTGAAATATCTTCATAGTTGAAAGTCCATTCGTTTGTTTTAGTATAACGAAAAATTACATCATGTTTTTTAGGAAAATTATCTCTTGTATTTGTTGGTGCTGTGTAACACCAAATAATTTCATTTCTAAAATCACCACTGTTCGTGCAAAAGACACTATCTAAAACCAACTTTAAATAATGGCTTGCCGTTGGGTCACAGTGTAAATAAAAACTCCCTGTAGGTTTTAAGACCCTGTGTATTTCAACAACTCTTAATGTAATGTGAATAAGGTAAGCCAATAAACCGCCCTTGCCAAGCACCTTTGCTAATCCTTCAATAAGGAATATTGTTTTTTCAGAAAACCTGTTCTGCCCGTTTTCTGTTATTTCTTTGTAACCCTTAATTGCAGAATTGTCCCATTCCCAAGTATCTACAAATGCTTGTGCTTCTGCTTTGTCTGTCTTTCCCTGATTAAGATATATTTGATTATAATTTCTTTTAGAATTAAAAGGGGGGTCAATATAACACAAATCAACACTTTCGCTTTTAATGTATTTTCTTAATACATCAAGATTATCACCGTAATAAAGTTTGTTTGCCTGATTTGTTTCTTTTGTTTTTTTCATTGATGCTTATTTTTAAAGTTTGCATAAAATTAATATTTTATACAAATATACTATTTGTTTAGCATAGATAATTTTACTAATGTTTCAAACATATCATCTTCCTTTCTGTTATTGAATTTAAAAACGGTTTCAGCAACATACTTTTCTAAATATTCAATATCTACGTGGTGATGTTGCCCTACAACCTGACGTTCTATAATAGCCCAAAAACTCTCAATCGTATTTGTATTTAAACCCTTATATGAATACATTTTACTGTGGTCTATTACAATCTGATTCATTATTTTCTTAAACTTCAAGTTGCCCCTTTGTTCATCTGTCATTAAAACAGTTTCTTTTTTGTTCTTATTTACGTGCCTGTCTATTATCTTTCTCAATTCTAAAAATGAAGTGTTCTTAATTACGTGAGCAATAACATTTCCGTCTCTTTCGACAACTCCACTTATTTTTAATGGGCTTGCTCCCTCTCCTCTCTTTTGATTTCCCTTTTTACATGGCTTTTTATATTCTCCCTCTTTAAATTCAAAACCCATTGCTTCGTATTTTGCTTTTTCTTTATCAAGTTCAGGGATATGCTCTGGCGTTTTCTTTTTCTCAAATTGACACTTACGCATAGAAACATCAATTTGTTTTGCATCTAATTCAACAACATCACTTAAAACTATTGAATTGTTTTCAATACTCATTATGTCTCTTATTTTATGGTACATACCCCAAGCCGTTTTATAATCCACCTTAATATCTCTTTGTAGCTGTAATGCTGATAATCCTTTTTTAGCATTACTCACCAAACAAAAAGCGAAAAGCCACGTTTTAAGAGGCAAACGGCTGTCGTGTAAATTTGTTTCCGTCTTTACTGAAAAACTCTTTTTACATTCTTTACAATGAAAACGAAAATCCTTTGCCCTGTGGAATATTTTTGTGCTTTTGCAGTAAGGACACACAACCGTTCCATGCCATCGTTCCTTTTCAAAATACCTTATTGCATCTAATTCTGTCGGAAATTTATTTGCTATCTCAATTAAATTCATTTTATTGTTCCTTTGATTTTAGTTTGTCTAATTCAACTTCGTGATATTTTTGTATAACCATATCAATTATTTCTTCTGGTATTCCATAGGTGTTTAATTGTAAAACATTTATGTTTTCCTCATATAGTCTTTGTGCAAATATTTTTTTAGATTCATCATCTTGTGTAAATGCTGGTAATATTATATCTCTAAAAATTCTATTTGTTATTGAATTGTAATCTTTATTTACTTTTAGTGTTTCAATAAGTTTCTTGTTAAAGTTTTCCATGTTTGAAAACTTGTTTTCAATCTTATATTTGCAATATATTATTACCACCTGAAAAAATATCGCAACCACAATAATTATAAAAGCTATTAATTGCCACTTTGAAAATGTTTCCATAATAAGTATTTTTAATTTATCATTAAAGCAACTTAGTGTTATTGCTATAAACGATTCGATTAATAAAATAATCCATTCTTTTTTAATTTTGATTTTTTTCATATCTTTATGTTTTTAAATTACACAAAGATAATATAAAAATTAATCAATACCGATTAGTCCATAATTCCGTAATTTATTGAATATCAACAGGATTATTCTGACACAAATTAACACGAATTCTTAAACTACCTACGGTAGTTTTATTCGTGTAAATTCGTGTCTGTATATTTCCTGCTAGTTCGTGTTTTCAATTATTCCAGGAATGGCTGTGTCATTGTAATAGTTATCTGTTTTGAGGTTAGAATTGCATCGCTCCCGAAGACTTAGTGGCTATGAAATTTATAAAGAAACCTCATAAATTTTGCACACCGAGTATTTCTTGATATATTTCAACCAATTTCTTTGCAGAGGCTTTAGTGTTAAAATTTTTTACAATGGCTTCTCTTCCATTTTTACTCATTTCCATTAACTTATCTCTGTCGGCTAAAGTTTCAGCTAGTTTATCAGCCAGCGTTTTGGCATTATTGGGTGTATAAACTACACCTCCTCCGGTTTCCTTAATGATTTCGGGGAAAGCACCGATATCAGGTTGTACAAGCGGAATACCAGAGGCTAAGGCTTCCAACAGATATAATCCAAAGGCTTCTCCATTAAGAACAGGAACAGATAAAACAGTAACAGAATTGAAAAAGGCTTCTAAATTTGAAGTTCTGAAATCATCAAAAAATTCAACATCAGCCATGAAATTGGCTTTTTCCAATTTCTTAATTTGTTTATTTATAAACTTATCATCATCACCTGTCTTTCCTCCTGTTAGCTTAAGCCTGGCATGAGCAAAAGCCGACTTTTTTTTCAGTAATATAAAGGCGTCTATCAGAATCTCAAATCCATTTTCTTCATTCATTCTCGATAAATATCCAATAGTGGGTATGTCTGTTTGAGGCGTGAAAACCTTGTATGCAGAAGGGTCAACACCAATATGAACTACATTTATCTTATGTTTTTCGATTTTCATATTTTTTTGCATAACACCGGCAAAAAAGTCACTGACAGCAATGAAAGAATCAATATCTTTAGCCTTTTCGCTCATCAATTGCCATAACTTAGGCTTATAATCTTCTCTCATATCATTTATCCAGATATCTTCATCCTGAAGTGAACAAAAAACGGGAACATACAGCTCTTTCTTAATCTGTGCTGCAAGCCCTAATAAAAGCGCATTCGATAAATGTACTATATCCGGCTTCTCGTGATTTTTGAGATAATGTATGAGTTGATCTAACTCTTTATTTTGATTTCCCTCTTCACCTTTAAGCATTGAGATTGTCATTTCTTCTAATCCTGTGGCTCTTGTTGAACTCGATTTTTTAGCTGCGTATTTAAGAATTGCAGGAGAATTAAAAAACGTGTACAACCACTTAGGCATTTTTCTGAACAGCTTAAAATTCTGCTTCAGGTAAATATTAACAGCCCCATAAAACACAGGGACATCTGTTTGATGGGCAAACTCCTCAATAGAATGAGGTAAATACAAAGGTAAAGTGACAGACTCGTGACCTTCTTCTTTTAAAGACTTTGAAAAAGCACTATCACGCAAACAATTGCCACAATAAAATGTTCCTCCAAAACCAGGCACTATATATACAATCTTCATAATTTATTCTAAACCTGATTTCTGCTTTTTCCCAAAACCATACACATTGCCATCATTGGCTGCAACTACAATTAAGTCGCCAATAACAGCAGGCGTGCTATAAATGGGACTACCCAAATCGTATGCGAAAATTTTTATTCCGGTTTTTAAATCTAAAAGGTAAATCCTTCCATCTCCTGAGGTAATCAAAACTTTATCTCCTGCAACAACCGGAGAGCTTTCAATTTTCTGCAATGTTTTAAATTTCCAGATCAATTGGCCATCATTCTTATTAAGGCAATAAACATTTTTATCTTGAGATGTGATGACAATAAAATTCTCTGAGATAGATGGTGACGCCAAAAAAGTACCGGCACCTGTAAATTTCCATATCGTTTTCTTTATTTTAATATCTACACAATAAAATTCACCATCATAATTACCAAAATAGGCATTATCGTTTTCTATTGCAGGAGACGATGCAATATAATTACCTATGTCAATTTTATAAAATTCCTTTCCTGAGCTTATATCAACGATATGTAAAAAGCCATCGCAGCCACCAAAAACAGCTCTTCCACTATTCACTGTAGGCGATCCATTGATGAAATTATCTGTTGCGCATTTCCATAATTTTTTTCCTGTTTTGGCATCAACACAATGAAGGTTAAAATCATAACTGCCGGTAAGAATCCTAATAGTTTTTCCATCACTACCTAAAGCCCAGTTTGATGCTCCTGAAATCTGCCCCTCGGTTTTATATTTCCACACTTGCTTTCCTGATGTGGCATCAATAGCAAAGAGGTCGCCTTCGAGAGTTCCAAAGTAAACGGTATTGTCGAGGTACAATGGCGCAGCCTCTATTGAAGATTCTGCATTAAATTTCCAATTCAATGTGCCTTTCTTGGAAATGGAATATAAGTACCCATCGTTATTACCAATGTAAACATTGCCATTGCAAATTACAGGAGATGATTTTGTACCCTCGCCTGTTTTAAATTTCCATATTAATTTAAACAACGATTGTATTTGAACTTTTGTTTTTCCAGTTAATGAGCTATTGCCTCTGAAAGATGGCCAGCAGCTTTTACTTTGAGAATAAACAACAGTATTCAACAGCACTATGATGAAAAAAGCGATTATGTATTTATATATCAATCTCATTGTTGCTTAATTAATTTATTTTCTCAGTAATTAGTTTTCTATACATGTTTTTATTAATACCATTTGATTAATTGTTTGATTATCATATATTTAATCTGTGAACCTGCCTGCCGGTAGGCAAGTCTGTGGCTATTTTATTTATAAATTAGTGGCTGAGTAGTTGCAAATTTTAATCGGTCAATAGTGATTGTTTTTATCAATAAAAGAAAGTGCTGCCGTTGGACAAGCCTCTATACATTCAGCAGCAGACACGGTAATGGCATCTTGTATGGGGCTGTTAAAAGGTGTTTGAATACTCATATTAAACCCCCGCCCAATATATGTTAATCCCAATTTTTCTTTATACCTGCTTGTTATCTTTATGCAAAGTCCACATTTGATGCACTTTTCCGGCTCGTAAACCAATATCTCATACTGAAAATGCTTTCTGATAACCTTTCTTTTTCCAAACTTATATTTTCTTTGCGCTGCATTATACTCATGAGCATAATTTCTCAGCTTACAGTTTGCAGATTTCCGGCAATCGCATCGCATACATCTTTGGGCCTCTTTAATGGCCTCATCTGGTGTAAAACCGGCCAGTTCACTTTTAGAGAAATCAATTTTAGAATCAGCACTGGCTTCTATAAGATATTCTATAACCTCATTGTCTGCAAGTTTACCAAATTTAGAGTTAAGTCGTTTGCCTAAATTACTTGCTTTATTCCCTTGCAAATAATCATTTACATGCAAAGCTGCAAATTTCCCTTGTGCCACAGCTTTTACAGCCATATCTGTCTTTTTTGCAGCAGATCCACAAACAAAGATCTTTTCATTTTCCACAATAAGTTCTGTTGGCTCACCATTGGCAATTACAATTGAATCGTAATGCGTCAACATTTGATTGAGCAAATCTTTGGTAACCAGATTATTTAGCTTAAATATAATGCCGGATTCTTGTAATATTTTAATTTCTGCTTCAAGAATTTCTTTTGGCAAAACAGTTTCTTCAATCTGTAACAGCGTTCCACCGACCTTATCATTTTTATCAAAAACCTCACAGGAATATCCTTCAATGGTCAGATGATAGGCACATGCCAGTCCGGAAGGACCTGCACCTATTATTGCAATTTTCTTATTATTTGACTTCTTGTTGGGTAAATAAAACGTTGATTTATTTGAATCTGTTAATGCAACAAATTTCTTTAACTGACAAATTGAAACACTTTCATCTGCCTGATTTCTGCGACAAACTTTTTCACAAGGTGCTGAGCAAATATATCCGAGAATAAGAGGTATAGCAATCTCTTCTTTTACAACTTTTATGGCTTCATCAAATCTGTTATGAGCAATCAACCTATTCATTTTAGGAATATCCATGAAAGCAGGACAAGCATTTCTGCATGGGGCTTCACAATCCCCCACATGGTCGCTGAGCAAAAGCTCCAACGCTTCTTTGCGAAGCTCTAAAACATCGGAAGCATTGCAAGAAATGTTCATTCCGGGTTCTACCCTATAAGCACATGATGGAATGATTTCATTTTTATCAATATTTTTAACCACACAGACCATGCATGAAGGATGATTTTCAACAGACTTGTTATAGCACATAGATGGAATTTTAATCCCTTCTTGTGCTGCCGCCTGCAAAATCGTTGTGCCTTCGGGAACACTTACTTCAATAGTGTCTATTTTTAAACTAATCATTTTTGCATTAGTAACTTAAATTTATATTCAACCCTTTCCGGGTTGTACTCATGTTTTTATTTTTATATCATCCCGCTTTTGCGGGATGGCTATTAGTATTAAATCCTTTCAGGATTTTTACAAGAAGTCTTCGTTTTTTATTTTTCGACTTTATTACTACACAATTTTTTCTATTTAATATTTTATATTTCCTATTTGCTATTTTCTATATTTTCTTAAAGTTATTCTTTTAAGGGCTAAATGTTTTAT